>Ga0315553_10000541_pt1 | contig 33262 bp, 33 predicted proteins | sample SalMarSW160140MG_FD_203099 | JGI IMG/M metagenome (GOLD analysis project Ga0315553, IMG submission 203099) | Salt marsh sediment microbial communities from the Plum Island Ecosystem LTER, Massachusetts, United States - Salt Marsh Sediment SW1601-40 ... | reverse complement strand
ATGAGAATACATTTAAGTAATTAGAAATTCTATTATGAATTAGTTTTATTAAAAATTGAAGGAGTTAGACAAATTTGTCCGAAGTATATAAAAAATTAGAAAATATCGTTAAAGAGAAATACATTTCCAATAATCTTTACGTACGACATGCGTATTCAAGAAATGTAGATCTCGTTTTACAAGGTGTACCTGATATAGTAATTAGACCAAAAGATGCTCAAGAAATCTCAGAGATTCTAAAAATTGCAAATGATGAAAACATACCTGTCATACCCCGTGGAGGGGGAGATTGTGAATTTGGTGGTAGTAAACCTATTGGTGATGGCGGAGTCGTATTGGATACTAAGAGAATGAATAGGATTATTAATTTAGACCAAGATAATCTTATCGTTACAGTTGAAGCAGGAATATCGTGGGGAAAATTAAATGAATACTTGTGTCATTTTGGATTATATACCGGCTGTATGGGTCCTGGATCTGGCATGACTGCAGCAATAGGAGGGGGGATTTCCCATCATTCTGTAGGAGGTGGAGGTTGTGCTAAATATGGTGCTTGTACAAACCAATTAGTCTCTTTAGAAGTTGTTTTACCAACGGGGGAAATTATAAATACGGGTTCTCAAGCTAATAAGTATTCTAAATATCCTTTTAATAGATTTGGCAATGGTCCAGACTTAGCAGGTCTCTTTTGTGGTGATAATGGAATTTTTGGAGTGAAAACAAAAGTCTCATTACAGGTATTTTCAAAGCCACCTTTTGCTGCTTACAAAACCTTCCAATTACCAAGAAAAGAACGAGAAGTTTCAGCTAAAATTTTAACTGAGATAAGACAAAAGGGAATTGATGTCTATGATGCAATGTATTTAATGGATCTAATAGTCAGACTTGGATGTGAACAGGGGATGTTTCCATTTTGGGAAAATTTAAAAAAGAAAAGAGGTGTCTTTTTTTATACAATAGAAGCGAATTCCGAAGGAGAATTAGATGAGAAAGTTAAACAATTAGATGAAATTATGCTAAATAATAAAACAGAAGAATTAGGTCAAGAAATCTCTGACGGAAATATGGCTAAATGGCACTATACTGAACAAGGACACTGGCAATTTTATCATAATTTATGGGGAATCTATCCGTCAATGCAACCATTAACAGCTGAATGTTTTTCACCTATTAGTTTATATCCTAGTGTTTTAAATGATATAGATCAATGGGATATCGAAAATAGCGAAGAAATACAAAAAATAATCAATATCACGCAAGTAAGACCAATTGCTGGAAGCGGTCCTGTTGTTTTAATTGATGGAAATAATGTAGAAATAACTTGTGGCTTTACGAGCTATTGGAAGTATTTTGACGGCAAAAATCACGAAATTATTGAGGAAACTAATTTAAAATTATGGAAATCTTTATTAGAAAGAGTAACCAAACATGGAATGCAATGGTACATGATGGGTGACTATATGTCGAGATTGATGGTCGACATGGGTGCATATTCCGAGCAATATTATAATTTAATGAAATCAATTAAGCAAACATTAGATCCAAAAATGATTTTAAGTAGAGGAAAATTTAATTTTTGGGGTAAAAGTTAAAATTTAATTTAGTAATATACTAATTCTTATCCTTACTACTTTTTTTCGATTTATAATTTCTAACACTCATTTTATATAAATAGTATCAATACAATACTCTACATGCGGATATTAGAGCGACAATTGACCGGAAGTTACTTTTTTTCTTTTAAATAGATATAGTTTATATTTTTAATAAGAAAAACAGGCTAAATTATTACTGAATTAAGGTTTAATGTGATCAAATATGAGTTTCGACCAACCCAAGTTAGAACCTAATAAATCAATTAAAAAAATGGATACAGAGAAATGCGATAAGACCGAAATCGCTTCAAAACCAAACCAAAAACCGAACTACAAACCTAAAAACAAAATTGAACGACAAAAGATAGATTTCAAAGAAGAATCAAGAAATAAAATTAAACGCGAAAAAATTAACCTGCACACTCCAGCCAAAAACAAAATCGAACGCCCAAAGATAGACATTCATGCACCGTCTAGAAATAAAATAGAACCTCGTAAAATAGATCGCAATAAGGCACCTAAAAATGATCTTCAATCTCGATTAATTGACCCTAAATCTCCCCCCAGACATAAAATTGGAAGTCCAAACTTCATTCCAAATCTTGATAAAGTGAAAAAAGAAATTAAAAATATTGATTGGAAGAATATTTCAAACGACTGGAGCATAACTACGCGTTCTAATCAATACGCTGAATACAGGAAAATTCTTTTAGATCCTACAAAAAAAGTCTCAAAAGAAAATCCACTTTACAGACATAAAGAATGGTTAAACAACATCTACAATAATAAAAGATGGAAATTAAATGATAATGATATTGCTAAAATTTGTGGGGTTTATCCAACGGTGATTGGTAAATGGCGAAAAAAGCACCAAATTTCTACAAAATTGCAAGGAGAAGGAAAGTGGATAGATAACAGAAGTGGAAAAGTTTACGTTCGTGTACCTCGAGATAAAAATAACCCTAGATTAACAGATAACTCAAGAAGTAAGAGTGTGTATAAATTAGAACATATTCATAACATAGAAGTATATTTATCGCAACATCCTGAACTTGAAATTTCAAAAAAATTATTGGTTGATGGTAAATATTTGAAACCAGGAGCTGAAGTTCATCACATTAATCAAAATGGGAGGGATAATCGAATAAAGAATCTCTGGATTTATGAAAGCAAGAAAGAACATGCTAAGGGTGAATTAACCTTATATAATAGTCTGAAAACTCTTGTTAGCACCAATTATATCCGATTTAAAGATGGAAAATATTTTTTAAATCCTGAAATTGATTCACTTAAAGCTAGAACCTCAGAATTAGGTTTAGAAAGTAAAAACCGAATCAATTATAAAGATATAAATATAGTAAAGGAAGAAATTAAAAAGATTGATTGGAGTTTAATTTCAAACGACTGGTTGGTACAGGTTAAGAAGAATCAATTCTTACAAAAAGATGTCAAACTCGATCCTACTCGAGACCCTTCGAAGGAAAATCCACTCTACCAACATAAAGAGTGGTTAAAACACATAATTAACGATAACCGATTCAATCTGACAGATTCGCGATTAGCTAAACTGTGTGGTATTACTAGAGATACAGCACGATACTGGCGAGACAAAAAATATGACATTAAAGGGAAAACCGAATGGGGTGTTGAAATGAGAGTTGATGATAAAGATGGAAGAATTTGGATAAAGGTTCCTAAAGACTATGCTAATCCCGTAGTACAAAAAGAGGACCATCATCGTCGATTTATGCTAGAACACAGATACACCATAGAACAGCACCTTGCAAAGCATCCAGAACTAGAAATTTCTAGAAAATGTTTGATTGAGGGGAAATATCTAAAAACTGAAGCTCATGTTCATCACATTAATTTGAATTATCAAGATAATCGACTAGAAAATTTATGGGTGTTTGAAAATGATAGTAATCATAAAGAGGCAACAAAATCCCTTTACAACCTCGTGGAAAAATTATTAAAATCCAGAAAGATTAAGTTTAATGAAGGGAACTACCACATTGATATTTAGTTTTTAATATCTATTTTTTGAATTACTTTTAAATAGGTTTCACACATAAATATTATTAAGATTTAATTATTAACTTGTTTAAAAATGAGTGAATTAAAGCATTTAAAGGAAGAATGGAAAGCAATCATGTCGTGTATAAGGTCCTAGATGTCCTAGATTAGACCTGCGCAGGGGTTGTGGTGATTGTGGGTACGCCATTCGACCAGCAGTTGATAGATATTTAACATGTCCAGTTAAGGAAGCTAAAGGAGAAGAAGGTTTTGAGATATATTTTTCTCGAGGAAGGATGAACGTACTGAAAAGTATATTACTAGGACAAATTCCTCTCTCAAGGGAACTTGCTGAATTTGTCTACCAGTGCTCAGAATGTGGTAACTGTACAGAAGTATGCCATATGTCTCAGAACGAATATATTGTTCTTAACACATCTAAGTGGATAGACCACGTAAAAGTTTGGGAAGCGTTGCGACAAGATTTGATTGAAGCTGGTTTTGCTCCCCTTGATAAACATAGTAAACTAATAGATTATATGAATGACGATACCATGAGAAATCCTTACGGTGAAGAAGAAGCTAAGAAATTCGAGTGGATATCTGAATTTCCTGAAATCAAGAATAAAGGTGAATTAGTATTTTTTGGAGGATGCACAATGCCATTAAGACAAGTAGATACGCTAAAAAGCATGATGAAAATTTTAAAAGCCGCAGGAAAAGATATTGCAATGTCTACAGATGAGTGGTGTTGTGGTTCTGTAGCTATAAGAATCGGAGATCAAAGTTCTCTTACTGATATTATTAAACATAACATAGAAATTTTTAAAAACATGGGAGCTAAAACGATATTTACAGCATGTGCGGGATGTTATAGGACATGGAAAAAAGATTATCCAGAATTGTTAGGCGAAGAATTGCCGTTTGAAGTGAAACACATAACAGAAATAATAGTTGAAATGCTAAATAACAACGAGATACCGTTTAAAACCATTGAGGGTTCGGAAACAGTAACCTGGCACGATCCCTGTCATTTAGGGAGGCATATGAATCTTTACGAGATCCCTAGAGAAGCCTTACTTAAAATACCGGGATTAGAATTAATAGAAATGAAAAGAAATCGCAATAATGCTTGGTGCTGTGGAGCTGGCGGAGGCGTAAAAAGCGAGTTTCCAGATTTAGCTCTTGACATTTCAAAGGAAAGAATTAATGAGGCAATAGATACGGGAGCGCAAATATTAACTACGAGCTGTCCATTTTGTATCGGTAATTTTAACGATGCATATAAAGAAATGGACGCTGAAGTTCGAGAAAAAATTCAAGTAATTGACATAATTGATTTAATAGCTGAAAAAATTTAATTTTTTTTTATACACTTAAACTTTTTATTTTGTTTTCTAGTGCCAGTTAAGCGATAACAGATATTAAAATGTTTGCTTTTTATTATTCCAACTTTCTATTTGACATATTCTCCTTTATAGTTTTTCATAAATATTTAAATATTAAAGAACTAATTATTAAATTACTCCAAATTTAGCGAAAAACCTAATTAGATAATAAAACAATAGTTGAATATAATATATTATGAAAGAGGATCATTCTATCAAAACAATTAGAGATCCTAAAGAAACACATAAGGATAGACAGGTGGAATCTCTAATCTTTACTCCTGATGGAAAATACATTATCTGCACTCCAAAATATAACGCTATAGAGATATGGGAAACGGAATCTGGAAACCTTTTTAAGAAAATTCAAGTCAATAAAGCGCTTAATGGTACTGTTAAATCTGTTCAAATAACTCCTGATGGTCAATATATAATTACAGGATCTAGAAATGGAGAACTAAAAGTTTTTGATTTTTTTTCTGAAGAATTAGTGTGGAGTTTTAAGACATTAGGCAATTTAAATAGAGTAGCTTTATCGCTAGACGGACGTTATATTATTGGTGCCACTGGTGGCAGAAGAATAAATATATTTGATTTTCCTAATAGAGAAAATATTCATAGATTTAAATCAGGTGGTAATGTTTTTGCAATCGCAATAACTCAAGATAACAAATACTTTTTTATTAGTGGTCTCACAAAAAAAATCGAAATGTGGGATTTATTAAATAAATCTGAAGTCAGAACAATGAAAACTAAAAAAATGGGAAGTATTTATTCACTTGCGGTTGCATCAAATCTAAACTATGTAGTCAGTGGGTCTAGTAACAATTTAATACGGGTATGGGACTTTTCATCTGGGAAGTTACTCAATACAATTGAAGGCCATACTGGTTGGGTGAATAGTGTTATAATTTCCCCTGATGATAAGTACATTCTTAGTGGTTCATTGGATAAAACTATAAAGATATGGGAATTAGAAACCGGTCGGCTTGTTCATACATTGTTCGGACATATAGGAAGCGTACAATCATTAGCATTATCTCCTGATGGGAAATATATTGCTAGTGGTTCAAGTGATAGAACAATCAAGCTGTGGAATATGATATGATCATCTTCAGTGTTAAAGATTCCTGAATGGTAAATTCAGAGTCTGAATTCGGAGGAATTTTGGTAAAAGAATGAAAACTAGAATTTTGGAATTTAGACCTTTTTATATCCAAAGTTAAGTGTTCATTAACTTATTATAATTGGTATTGTCTAAACTTTTATTATTTCTAAAATGCTATTTATCATTAATATCTAATAAGTATTTCAGATAAAATATGTCTTTACCATTAAAACCGATTATGTATATATATTATAATTGGAGATGCTGGAGGTGTTGGATGACATAATGGATGATGATTATGATATAGTGATTATTGGATCAGGTTTGGGTGGATTAACAGCAGCAAGTTTCCTCTCCCGTAAGGGATTTAAAACTCTTGTCGTGGAGAGTAGAAGTCGTATAGGAGGGAGATTTTCCTCTTTTGAGTATGAAGGTTTCAAATTACCCACTGGTGCGATTCTTATCCCAGATGGGTGGGTGGTAAAATTGCTTGAGGAGATGGGAATCAAGGCTAACATTTTAAGACCAATAACACGAGTTTATTATAGAATTGATGGTGAAAGATATGAAATCCCCTCTGAAATAGGAGTACCAAAGGCACTTGATATAATAGATAAGCTTGAAAGAAAAGATGCTGAAGAGAAGAAGCGTCCAACGAAACCTGTCGAATTAAGTAAGATTATGCGTGGTTATTATAAAAAAATGCGAGGAATAAATCAAGAAGAAATTATAACTGTGCGAGATTGGCTTCTTCAATATACTGAGAATGAAAAAGTGCACGATGCTTTTGATACTCTCTGTACAGGATTGATGATGGCTCATTCTTGGGAGCTACCTGTTTCAAAATTTTTCCTCTTCCAAGAAATGACTAAATTTTACATATCACCTAACGGAAACCTCAGTATAGCAAAAGAACTTGCTAGAGTAGTTGAGAAAACCGGTGCTATATGGACTAATTCCCTTGCGAGGAAAATAATGATCAAAGAGGGAAAAGCTACAAGTGTAATTGTTGAAAAAGCAGGAAAACAAATTGAAATAAAATGCAAGATAGTTATTAGTAATACAGGGGCTAAATCAACGGTGAGTCTGGCAGGAAAAGAAAATTTTGATAATGAATATCTTGAAAAGATGCGTATAAAACTCCGACCAAGCCCTTGTTTACTGGTTCTAATCGCAAGTGATAAACCTCTGTGCTTGGAAGGAATACATGATGGGTTGGAAATAATAATGGGATCTCGAAGAATTAAAACTGTTATCCCTATAAGTAATATCTGTCCCGAACTTGTTCCCCCGGGGCAACATCTTATTTACACTTCAGCTAAATCCGAATCAACCCTCCATCCTATGGATATAAAATACGAAATGCAACAAGTTATGAGTGATATTAGGGAATTTTTTCCAGATTTCGAAAAGCACGGTCGGATTTTAAAAATGAGAGCATGCGGCATTATCAATGAATGGCCTGAAGGTCGGACTTGGCTTGGTTATGGTATGCCATTAGAAACGCCGATATCTAATCTATTTAACGTAGGAGATTCATGCATTGCTCCAGGTCTTATAGGAACTCCTGGTTCTGTAGAAAGTGGTTACCGGGTGGTTGATATTGTTGAAAAAATATTATAATCCAATTTGAAGAAATATAAAATTTGATATTATGGACATTAGTGATCTTAAGATAGGAAGAGAAGGAACATTTATTCCCCCATTTAAAAGTAATATCAATACAGTCAAAAGCTATGAAAGTGAGGGATATGATTCCATATTTTTTGCCGATCATATCTTAAATTGGATACCGGAATCTATTTGGACTCCAGATATTACTGATCTTGCTAATATTTATCCCAGCCCCCACCTAATATATGATGTTTTTGCTATGATGACTGTTGCTGCCTTAAACACAAAAAAAATTTACCTCGGAACAGGAGTAACCGAAGCTTTTAGAAGGAATCCCGCGGTACTTGCGCAAACCTTTCTGACTTTAGATGAATTATCCAGAGGGAGGTCAATATTAGGAATAGGTGCAGGTGAAAAAGAAAATACCGTGCCCTACGGAATTAAATGGGAGAAACCTGTAAGTAGATTAGAAGAAGCAGTTATAATCATTAGAAAACTATGGGAAAGTGATGAAAAAGTAAATTATGATGGAAATATTTGGAAGTTAGAAAATGCCCTCCTCAGATTAAATCCTTTTAAAAAAGGAAAATTTCCCCCAATTTGGATTGCTGCTCGTGGTAACAGAATGCTAGATATAACCAGCAGATTAGGTGATGGCTGGTTACCTATATTTTTAAAACCGGAAGTTTATAAAGAAAAACTAAGGATTCTTCAAAAATACACACAGAAAGCAGATAGAAATATGGATGAAATTACTCCTGCAGTTATTTTGGGAGTTATCACCGATGAGGATAGGGAAGAAGTCGATAAAATGCTCAAAAATCCAATTACTAAAAATAACTTAATTACGTTATATCATGAAGATTTCAAGCCATATGGATTATCACATCCTCTTGGAGAAAATATTGATGGGACTTTAGAATTTATTCCTACACATTACGATAAAGACTCATTGCTGCAAATACTTGAAAAGATTCCTAATAAAATGTGTCATGATTTTTACTTGAATGGTAGTCCTGATGAAGTTATTGGTCAAATTGAAAATTATAGCAAAGTTGGTGTAAAACATATAATTCTATTTAATGTTTCTATATTATGTGGTTCTAAATATATTCCACGTTCAAATAAGTGTATGAAAAAAATAATTACATATTTCAAAAATTAATGAATTAGTAGATAAATATGCCAATAAACTCTCAAAAAATTGACGTTCACCATCACATTGTACCTAAAGAATATCTTGCAGCTTTAGCCTCAGTAGGCATCAAAAATGCTGTTGGTGAACCTTTCCCTCAGTGGGATATTGAAAACACTCTTACTTTTATGGATAGACAAGGGATAGCTATAGCAATTAATTCAATTTCTGCACCAGGTATTTATTTTGGAGATAATGATTTTACTCAAAAGCTAGCACGCAATTGTAATGAAATCTCTGCTCGTATGGTGAATGAATATCCAGATCGCTTTGGTGCGTTTGCTATTTTACCCCTACCAGATATAGAGGCATCCATAGTTGAATTGGAGTATGCCTTAGATACCTTAAAACTAGATGGGGTGGTTTTTCTAACAAATTTTGGGGGTATATACCTCGGAGATGCCCATTATGATGATCTTTTTTATGAGTTAAATCGCAGGAAAGCTGTAGTTTTTGTACATCCAAGTGTGCCCCCTTTAGATACATTACCCATGATAATAAAACCCGCAGTTTTAGAATTCGTTTTTGATACCACAAGGGCAATTGTTAATCTTATACATAGAGGAGCAACAAAACGCTTTCCGGATATAAGTTTTATATTCTCGCATGGAGGAGGAACTGTTCCCTTTATAACTTGGAGAATTACTTTTGGAAATAAAAAGATAATTAATCAGTTAAAACGCTTTTATTATGATACGGCAGTGTCAGCAACCCCCTATACATTAAGTTCCCTGCTGAGTTTAGTGGAACCAACGCAAGTATTATATGGGAGTGATTATCCATTTTTGCCCGAAAGAGTTGTAAAACTAATGAATGAAAATCTTCAAAATTATAATTTTGAAAGAGAAGCCCTCACGAAAATTGTCCAGCAAAATGCTGTTACTTTATTTCCAAGGTTTAAGGAAATATTGTTTTAAAAATTTTTTTATAATTTAGGTTCTTTAATTCCAAAAGGTATCATCTCATCAAAATAGGATAGGATCGTTCCTAGTTCAGGTTCTTTAAGCTCAAAATTAATGAGGTCAATAACACTCTTCACAGTAAGTATATCGTTTAAATAGGAAAACCTTAAATCATCAATACCAGCATCAAGGACGAGAATTTTGTCTTTTCCTTTAGTATTATCCCAAGGATACCAATTAGGTAAACCTTCTCCGTTTGGATTTCCTGATCTTGCAAAATTGGCAAGATAATTCATGCACAAATCTTTTAATTTTTCCCGACCAAGTCGATTACGCTTAGTGTGTGTTTTTCCGATCAGCATAAATATGGAACTATTACCCATCCCTAAAAAGAAAGGAATTTCTGAAGCATGATGGGCACCCAAGTTTCGTCCCATCTCTTTAGGGAGAACACTCATGCCATCTTTATCGGGGCTTCCCCAATCAAAACGGTAAGCATAAAGGGGTATATCATTCTTTAAATTCATCTTATATGCTAAGGAATCAAGACCACTCACACGCCATAGTAGAGACCTATAACCCCAAATTAAATCATACTTTCTTGTATTCTTTGGAGGATCTTTTCTAAAATTGCCAAAAAGCTTCAATTCATCTTTCGTGCAACCGAAAATTAGTGGTACCATATTTGCCCAATCTCCAGATGAAAGTATATCATATCCTTCCTTTGGTATTACCGTACCGTCAGTGAAGATAGCCCGCCAGTTAGCCATTCCAAAATCCATTTTGGGGATACATTTCAAAATTTTAAATGCCGATTTTGAACGAAGATACTCATTTACTTCTTTTTCCGACATTTTATCTAGAATTCTCTCAGCTTCTTCTTGGTTTTTTGCTTTATGATCATTAATGAGGAGATCAATAAGAAGAACTCTACTTTGAGATTCTGCCATGTCAGTACTTGAAATGAGAGATAATCCGCTTTCAGCAATAGCTTGATGGAAGAATCCTTTTGCGAGCGGAGAAATAAGGAGTGAGAAAACATTAAAAGCACCGCCCGACTCACCTGCAATTGTAACATTATTAGGATCCCCTCCAAATGCTTCTACATTGTCTTGTACCCATTCTAAGGCTTTTATCAGATCAAGAGTACCAAAATTTCCACTTTTATCTTCAGGAGAACCAGTAGCTGTAGTCGCAGGATGTATAAACCAACCCATTGCTCCAAGACGGTAATTAACTGAGATATACAACAAGTTAGATTTCTCAACGACCGCATTACCATAATAGGCAACCTCCGCAGATGAACCAATTGAATTTCCTCCTCCATGGATATAAAAATAGACGGGTAATTTGGTCTCTGGAGTCTTGGGACGCCAAATGTTAAGATAAAGACAATCTTCTGAACCAATTGAACCTATAAAAGGCATAACTTGGGCTGCAGAATTCCCAAACTTTTTTGTTTTGCAGGTTCCAATCCATGGGATAGGATCAAGTGGTGCTTTCCAGCGAAGAGAACCAATTGGAGGATTTGCGTACGGAATTCCCTTCCAGCACCAAGATTCTTTATCGGAAAAACCAGATACTAAACCATACTTCGTTTGGACGATTGCATCATTATTCCATGAACCAAGTTTAAAAATTGTGTCAGATGGTTCTAACGTACAAAAATGCCTAATGTAGGGAGACACGATCCTTTTAATCATATTGGTTAATCTAATAAAAGGAGAAAACAAATAAGCTAGCTTTATTATTAAACTCATGATTTCAGATCAGAAACATTATTGAAAGCTTTTATAATTTATCATATTGACCGAATTCTTGTGGCATAAACGATTTGAAGAAATACTTAATATGAACGAAGTAATTTTGAATAAAAATGTCATATTTATATAGTATCAAAGCAAATCATTCTACACCAACTATAAGTTATAATGGTGAAAAATCGAATGTTATTTGTAATTTATTTCGAATTAGATCCAGCTATCGATCCCTCCAAAATAATCGATGCGTTTCAGAAGGTTCAAGAAGCTAATCTCGAAGATCAAAAATGGGAAACAAAAAGCTGGTATATTACTCCTGAATATTGGGGTATTGCTGTAGTGGAGACAGAAAGTGCTGAAGATTTTGCTCAGAACGCTAATTCCTGGAGAGTTGCCCTTCCAGGTATCTTTAAGAAGTATAATACTGCGCCTGCCTTGGATGTAAGGACATATGTTCCCATAGCTGCAAAGTTAGTGAGAAAAATTAAAAAATAACTAATTTTGGTCATTAAATCAAGCCTGATTAAATTCAATCCTTTTTTTTTTTATATATAAAATGGAATTTTACTATTGTACATAGGAAAAAGCATAATTGAATTATTGAATTGCAGAAAAGGTAAATTCAGCGTCTGATTTCAATGAAAATTCAATAATTAGAAATATCTGACATTTTATTATTTATGGTAATCATTCAAGATTATCTAGAACATAATCAATAAGTTCCGTATGATTATTGAACGAGCTTTCATAACAGAAATCTGGTTGTGCTCGCACTTCTTCATTTGCATGCCCCGTATGGTCTAATCCTAAAGCTGAACTTATACAAATAACAAGTTTGCTATTTGGGAGAGTATAATATGTGGGAAATTCCATTTCTCTATTATAGATAGCATAATACTTATAAATTAAGTGGTTGAATTAATAATATATTAATCATGACAGAAGATGAGTCGTTAGAAAAATTAAAACAAGCAATTATACAAGGAGATTCACAGAAAGCAATACTTTTTGTTAATGAATCTAATGAAATGGGAATAGAAGTCAAAGAGATTTTAAATAGAGCAATTCTTAAAGGCGCTGAAGAAGCAGGGAAATTATATGAAGAGGGTGAATATTTTCTTCCTGATTTATTAATGACTGGTGATGCTATTAATGCTGCTACTGAAATTCTAAAAAGTTCCTTTGATCGAAAATCTGAAATAGAATCTAAAGGTACTATATTAATTGGAACAGTAGAAGGCGATATTCATGATTTAGGCAAAAGTTTGGTAGTATCATTATTAAATGGGCAAGGTTATAATGTCGTTGATTTAGGATCTGATGTTCCACCAGAAGAGTTTCTTCGAAAAGCAAAAGAAATAAATCCCAAACTAATAGGATTGAGTGGATTAATGACAATGAGCATCTCTAAAATGATAGAAACAGTTAATTTACTTAAGAGTGAAAATGTACAATCTCGAATAATCATTGGTGGGGGAATATTATCAAAAGAATCGTGTGAAATGATCGGAGCAGATGACTTTGCCAAGGATGGATGGGAAGGAGTTAAAAAAATAAATAAATTAATTTGAATTCAAGAGGTGTAAGAATAAATTGGGAAAAGATTGGGCCGCTTCTGTAAATAGAATATTTAGAACAATATCAGGATCAAAAAGAGTTGATAAGGTTCCGTATCTTGCATTCGCCGGGGAACAAATGATTTGCCGAGTGACCGGAAAAACGGTGAAAGAATTATATAGTTCCCCAAAAGTTTATAGTAACGCTATTATAAGCACTTTTGAGTTTTTAAATACCGATTCAATAAATGTTCCAAGTGCTTATGCAGGTCCAATTGAAGCTTTAGCATTTGCAGAAGCGAACAACAAATTGGATGCAATTAAATGGTTTGAATATAAACCTCTAATGTGTAAACAAGGAGTAATTTGCAAAACTGAAGAAGATATTGATAAACTGGAAATTCCAGATCATAGTAAGAATGATCTTTGGAAAACTTCCTTTCTAACTGCAAAAATGATTAATGATAAAACTAAATTCCCTCAAGTAATCAGCTTGAGTATTTGGTCCGTTGTTCAGGAGTTACGTGGCATAGATGCCTATAAGGACATGCGCCGAAATCCTGATTTATTATTAAAACTGTGCGAAAAAATATATGAATCTCAAATGGATGTTTATGAGAATTGGCTTGAAATTGTAGGCATGCCTCCCAATGTTTTTATTGCAGGATATGCATTTAACCGTCACATGATGAGTTTTCAAGATTCTATGCGCTATGAAGGTCAGTTTATTAAGAGGATGATGAATAAAATAAAAGTTCCGTTCATGCTTCATAATTGTGGAACTTCACCGTATTTCACAGAAGTCGTTAAGGAAATTGACTTCATTGCCGTGAATGGTAGTCATCCGTTAGATATTGAATATTGGATTGATTTTAAAAAGAAACATCCAAAAATCGCAATAATAGGGGCTAATATTGATGTGAGTCGAGAAATGTTCTGGGGATCTCCTTCTGATGTCGAAAAAAAGGTAAAAGAAAACATCTTAAACTTAGCTCCTGGGGGTAGATATATTTGTTGCCCTGTTTGTAGCTTACCTTGGGGAGTATCTATTCCAAATATCTTAGCGATTCCAAAAGCAATTGAAAAATATGGAAATTATCCTATAAAAAGGAATTAGAATTTAATATTCATCCAATGGTATCTTCTAATGGTCAACCAAACCCTAATCCCGCACTTATTCTGTTAAATACTCTTTTAGTTTTACCAATTCGACACGAAATTTAAACTTGAATTTATTTTTTTATAATAATGCTTTATTAATGAATTTAGAATAATTTTTTTCTGGTATTAAAAGGATTTTTATTCGATTTTGATTCAAAGCGTGCTTAAATATAAATATATTTAATAAGATTAAATTATAAATGTTTAAAATACGCTTCTATAAAGAATCTTAACGTTCTATAGTAATTAGAGTCGATTTTAAAGAAAATGAAGTCCCCTATTTTAAAAAACTTCAAATTTTATTGAAGCTCGAGCCTACTGATTCAGATAATGAAAGAAGAAAGAAAATTCTTAATTTTTTCATCGTTTGGATCGATACGGTAGTAGTAATAATATGCTTAGCTTCGCTTATAATTATGTTTTTTGGTCTACAACAAGACTACATCGGTGAAATGTTATTCCTTCTTTTAGGTGGCTTAATCTTCTTTATTGCGGCAGGTGTCACATTTTGGATGAATAATGTTTTTACGCGAAACTATGCTAGTTATATTTTCTTGTTATTATTAATACTTATAATAATATTTACTGATACTCCCTTCCAATTAGTTGAAGGTCGTGGCTTGTTAGTATTTGCGTTGCCTATTATAATAACTAGCTTTATTTTGAAACCAATATACAGTTTCAGAATGGCAGGAGTTGTGAGCATCATTATTATTATTATTTCAATTACAATTAATATTGTACCCAATATTTCGGTTATAAGTATCTATTTTATAATAGCTTTAATTGTGTGGTTTTCAGCAAATAATTTAGAGCGCTCATTAAATTATGCGAAAGAAAGTAAAGTAGAAATGCAAGATGCAAGAAATAAGATAGATATATATCGAGACATATTTTCACATGATATGCTAAATATCTTTCAAAACATTAGATCTTCAGTTGGTTTGTTGATTGATGCAAGTGAGAAAAATCTGGATGTTAATAAAAGTTTCATTATGGAAAATTTAGCAAATCAATCAATAAAGGGTACTGAATTAACAAGAAATGCTAAAAAACTATTTCAAGCTGATTCATTTAATGAAAGTATGCAAACTATTAACTCCTATGACATATTACTATGTTCTATTGAAAAGATAAAGAAATTTTATTTAAGAAAAAAGATATTTATAGAAGTTGACTCGAAATCAAAAAATTATAATCTACTAGGAAATCCCTTGTTAATCAATGTATTTGATAACATTCTCGCAAATGCAGTTGAACATAACCTAAATGATAAGATTGAGATTCATATTAGGATACGTAATATTGAGCAAGATAACGATAGATTCATCAAATTCGAATTTATTGACAACGGTATTGGAATCTCTAACGAAATGAAAAAAATTCTGTTCCAAACTAATTTAAAAGAACCAGTAGCAGAAAGAAGTATCGGAACTGGTTTATTACTAGCGAACACGATCATTAAAAGCTTTAAAGGTAGTATTTCTGTAGAAGATAAGATTAAAAACGATCCAAGCAAAGGAAGCAATTTTATAGTAACTATCCCTGAGGTGAGCTAACTTCGCAAGCGTTTTTATTGTAGAAGATGAATCATCAATCGCAATGCTCTATGAGGAATTACTGTATGCTTACGGATTCGAAGTATTAGCTGTCGCAAAAAACGGTGAAGAAGCGGTTAATAAATATAAATCCTTTTCAATTAAACCAGATATTATCATAATGGACCATAGAATGCCAATTAAAACAGGAATTGAAGCAACGGAAGAAATCTTAGAAATTGATAAAAATGCCAAAATCATTTTTGCGAGTGCTGATGAAACAGTCAAGCAAATCGCATTGTCGATCGGAGCACTCATCTTTGAGCTAAAACCGTTTGATAATAAAACACTTATTGAAGATATTAATATTTTGTTAGGGAGTTCGCAATAGTATCGATAAGTTTCTTATTCTTTTGTTTTGACATAAAACAACAGATTTCTGAACAAAAGTAAGATTAGAAACTTTCAAAAGTTAACAAATTTTTAACTATTCATGGGGAATTTTGATAAATATCTACAACCTACCGAATTTTTTGATTTTAATAAAAAATTTGTAAGAGAAAAAGCTTTTGAGATTGCCGAAGGTTTAGAAACTGATAATGAAAAAGCAAAGGCACTTTTTTATTGGGTAAGGGATCAGATTAAATATAATATGCACACATACATTCCATCCATAAAAGCTAATTTTAAAGCAAGCGTAACTTTAAGACGAAAGAATGGTTTCTGCATATCTAAATCTGTCCTGCTATCTTCTTTTGCTCGAGCAGTAGGAATCCCCGCGCGGATTCATTTAGTCGATTTGATAAATCACAAAATATCTCAAAAAATCATAGATTTTATGGAAACCAATGTGATGCACTACCATGGGTATAGCGAACTTTACCTTAATGATAAATGGGTAAAATTAACCCCTTCGTTTGACAAAGGAACTGCAATAAAAGGAGGATTCATTCCTATGGTTGAATTTGACGGCGAGAACGATGCCGTATTCGCTACTTATGACAACGAAGGAAGAAAATTTGGAGAATACGTCCAAGATAGGGGAGTACACGCAGATTTACCTCTTGATGTTATCGAAAAGGTGTTTTATGAAAAGTATCCAAAATTTTATAGTTTTATTAAAGATGGAAAGATTGAACGTGTAAATGATAAAACACTTACCTATAAAAGATAAGCTAATTCTAACTAAAATAGCTTTCTTTTAAACCTAATTCTCGTAAATATATCTTATATTTGCCCAATATACCCCCGTAATTTCCAGCAGAAATCTTAAGCAATCCATCTATGTCAGAAATACCTTCTATAGTCTTCTGCATTGCTAATTTTACATCATTAAGGTTAATTCCGTTAAATACAATCTCTGGTATTGATTTTACTTCTGCTGGGACTTGAAACTCCTCTGAAGATAGTTTATCTTTGAGCGAAGGGCAAAATGGATGATTTGTTGATGGACCAATTTCGGGATACTTAGCATCAGGGGGAACAGGTTTTGAACCTGCAGAACATACATCAAAAGTAGTACATACATTATCGAGTTCAGCCAGTATTTTTACTGCCTTTCTTCCAATCTTAATTCCAGATTCAATTGAGTCACAAAATAACCACAAATTCCCTCCCATAACGCCTTTAGCGTAAGAGATGTTTTCTTCAATTGTGAAATCGTAACCCATCATGATTGGGATGTTAATCAATTTTCGATTAAATTTTTCGACTTTCCACTCGTATCCATCACCACAGTGACCCACATTATCCATCATATTAAATTTTAACTCTGTTATTTCTGGATAATAATCAAAAACTGCAGTTGTTGGAACGACAAGAATACCTTGTCTTACTCTACGACCTAATTGATCGTAAAACTTAGCAGTAGCTTTCTTACCTGTTCCTGTAACCCATAGTTGAACGATTGCTCCCAGCCTTCCATCGAAAGATTCTTTTTCTGTAAGCCATCGAACAATTCCACCCTCTGCATCTCCGAAAACAGTTGAAGGAAGTGCAGTAAATGCGTTTACGGCTCTAGTTAAGAACTCTGCGTCTTGTGCAGTGACCATTAATTGGACAACTAATCCTTCAAAAGCTTCACAATAAGTATCCTCGACTTCCATTATTCATCCCTTGTTTCTTATAATAAATAATATTCAATTGATAATACATGAATTATTTGGATCAAATAAAAATATAAAATTAAAAACTTATTACCTAGTAATTAATAATAGTTTTATTCTATAAACAACTTCAAAGAATGATTATTATGCCCGTCGGAATATATCTCTACGAGATTGACCAATCGTTTGGACCAAATATACTAGCAGAATATTATCTTGCTCAAGATAATAAAGTTTCTAATGATACTTTAAAAGAATTTGAAGAAAAACACATTCAAAAAGAATTTTTAAATACGATTTATTGGAGAGAAGATTTAAGGTATTATTCATCTAAAATTAACGCTTCTTCTATAGAAAGAGATAATCTGTTCTTAGGCTTCGTACTTAAGCAAGATGAGGATTTAGTTACGTCCAAGAGTATACTGGAAAACATCGCAGAAAAGGTTGTTGAAGGTTTTTCAGAAGATAAAGCTAAGCTTGAATCAATTTTACAAAAAGAATTTGATTCCATCTTCACTTTAATGGAAAAATTAAAAGAGCCTGCTATGATCAAAGAAACAATCAACAACAAGACAAAAAAAATGCTAGATGATGGAAACTTACAAGAGGCTAGAGAATTGATTAATTTGGGAGAAGATATCCCAGAAAAGTTAGCTGAAGAAATTAAAATGGCTGAGCAGTTATTAGAAAACAAGTTTTATAAGAAAGCTAAAAAGAGTTTTCTTAAAGCAGCAGAGTTAGCAGACATTATTCAAGAAAACGACATTGTTTCGTTTTTAATAAATAAAGCTGAACAGGTCGGAAAATTACCAGATTTAATTAAACAACACGAATCCTTAATGAAAGATGTGGAGTCAACTACTGAGGAGTTAAAAAATAACAAACTTCATTTATACCATGAGTTAATTAGACCAATTGAATCGTTAATAAACATATCTAATTCTTTTGAGCAACATGAATTAACAACTAAATTAACTGAATTATTAAACTGCTTTAAAAGAGCTGATCAATTAGCAAAAGAATTGTTTAGCTTAGATACAAAATTAAACGAGAAAATAACTAATTTATAAAAAAATTTCTTATTAACTTGATGTTAATCATATTATTATTTATTTTATTTACTCTAATGGTTCTTCGGGCTCAAGTGGAATGTATTCCCCAATATCTGTAAAAATAATTCTAGCTATCTCCCAACCCTCTTTGGATGGATAAGTTAACGCGTTAGATATAAGAGACTCACCAGTTTCATTAGTCAACTCTACTTTGTGAATAGTAGTATTGTTCTGTAAAATCATCTCAAATTTAGCACCGCTACTTCCCGTAGGAACTATTAAAATGGCTGAATCTATCGCTTTTTCATCAATAGCATCCTTCAATCTTTTCGCAGCGTAATACCCTGCGACACCAGCGCTTCTATCGAATGTTTTTATAGAAGGGATCTCCAGTCCCCATTTCTTCCCCTCAAATTCGATTAAAGCGGCTAATGTTTGGCTCCGTTTTCCTATCATGAATTTATATTCTATTTGGGTGTTGAATTTCTTCTCTTTAGACTCCCCAACTTTTATAATACTTTTTAGGGATGCTCCAGCAACTGATGAAGGATTAACATCTATTATATATTCTTCCTCTGCTAAAATTTCCTCTATAGTTTTCTTTATAATCTCTCTTGGCTTTGAAAAGTCTATAATTTCTTCTTCCTTTTCTCCCGTTGGCGGTTTAGCAGTTGCCACAATTTCCGCACCTGCTTCTAACAACTCTTCTACGCTCATTTCCTCCATAACAACTTTGTCAATAAACCTTCTACAAAGTTTAATTGAGTTTCTTGGGTTTCCTTGCGTTTTTTCATAAATCATTTCAATAAGCTTTTCGTTCAAAGGAAATAATGGGTATAATGGAGGATTAAGGTTGTTATCTTCCCAGAATGCTTCCATAGACTTGCTAAAAAAGATTTTCAAGTCGTTTAAACTAAATGGCTTCAATTCTTGTTCTGGCTCCATTCGAGATCGTAAAGGCGGATCGGCGATTTCCAATATTCTCGGCCAAATTTCTTTTAAGACAGCTATTATGATGACTAAACCTTTAACTTCGTTATATAACCTTTTAAGTATTTCAAGGAATTTTCTTTCAGCCACTTCTCCAAGCATACGATACGGGGATTCTAATTCGTCGAAATAAAGGATTAGAACTCTATCTAAATTTTCAGTTATTATTTTAATCATAGCAAGGCAGACATCGTCTTCTTCAACAACAGAATTTATTCCAAGTTCACTTAGTTCTTCTGGATCTAGATCTTCTCCAAGCAACCATCTTTCTGCTAACGCTTTCTTATTTTTATCTAACTGATAAGTGACTAAAGCCTTCACGCAATCTGCGAAAATGCCAGGGAATTCTCTAATACCCTTTTGAATAACTTCTTCGATCTTAGGTTTTTGAAAGATACCGCCTTTTTTTCCTCCCCACTTTTCTCTGACTAATCTTTCTGAGACAATATCGAGGATTTCTGGGCCTACATCTTCGATAATGCATGTATAAACATGTAATAGGACTCTAATAGATGCAGGTGGGCTGGGAACATAAATAATCGTCCAATCGGCTGGTTCAAGTTGGTTTACATCAATATCTTCTGCTTCTGTACCACCTTCTAGTTTTTTTCTATTTTCTCTCTCCTTATCTTTAAATGAATGATAAGCATGAGTTTTTCCAGTTCCCGCGGACCCTAGGATGGGAATTAATCGAGCTGATCGATCTCTATAAGTTTGACGTACCAACCTATAAACTTCTCTGTCGATATAGCTTCTTGGGCGTGATATATCGATTTTATCAGGTATATCCCCTCTACTCACGAAATTAGAAAAAGGTAGAATGGGTGCTTCACGCAATACATCCAGATACATTTCCTTATCATCATCTGAGAGTTCTGAATACATATAAATTCCCTCTACTTAATTGTTTTTAATATATTTTGATTTTAAATAACAAACTTTTTAGTTGGAATAAGTTTATTAAACTTAACAATTTTTTCTAGAATAAAAGCTATTATATTTTTTGCTTTAGTATTTATATTTAAATTTATATTTAAAAATTTAAGTGTAATTAATATCTAGATATATTTTACAAGGAAGTGATAAAATGTCGGATAAAGACGATTATGATGATGAAGACGAGGAAGATAATGAAGATGAAAATGTAAATATATTCGATGTATTCAAGGGTTTTGGTGATCCTAACAAACTTTTTAAAAATTTCGACCCCGCTAAACTAATTAATTCGAAAGAATTTCAAAAAACATTTAAAGAAATGTTTAAACAGCTTGCCAACAAATTACCTAAAGAATTACAAGGACTCTCACCCGAAGAGATTACTAGAGAATTTATGAAAAAAGGACCGATCATGTATGGCTTCAATATAGGTTTCGGTCCAGATGGAAAACCAATAATGGGTTCATTTGGGAATATAGAAAAAGAACCAATCTCTGGCGAAACGAAAGTAAAGAAGAACAGGGAACCTTTAGTAGAAGTAAACGAGCAAGAGGATTATATTATTATCATTGCTGAAATGCCAGGAGTTAACAAAGAAGACATCCAATTGAATGCTACTAATAGATCTATTACGATTTCTACACAAAAAATTGTTTCGGGGAGAACATATTTTAAAGAAATCGATTTACCCGCAGTAATTAACCAAGATTACGCAAAAGCTCGGTACACTAATGGGATTCTAGAAGTTCGGTTGAAAAAGATTAAAGAAAAAGGAAAACCTATTGATATAGAGTAAAAAATCTGAATATCAAATTTTCTTCCTAAAACTATAACAAATAGATCGTGAAACGCCAATTTCACGTACTTTTGTATATTGAATAGTATTACTTCTGACTATCTCTAAATATTACGTTTAACATTTACTAACTAAATTTACTAATATTCTTTTTTATATCTCCAATGAAAAATTCTGTAAGTACATTAGGGTTGTCGAAAATATATGCGTATTTAAAGCCTGCTCTTTCTTTATGTCCTCCTCCTTTAAATTCCTTAGCAAACTCTCGACAATTAAGGAAATCGCTGTGAATTATAATTTCGTTATATCTTGAGTCGATTCCAATAAAAACCTTCGCATAGGGGTATTTCTGTTTTATTAACTTCGTAATTTTACCGCCCCCTAACTTAGCCCACGAGATAACAACATCTCCAAAGGGTTCTAAAGAAATTATTATTGCCTGTCCTAGCGCAAATGCTGACTCTTCTTCGAGCCACTTTTTTAAAGATTCTAATTGAGCTTTAAACCATTTATTTTCAAAATCACCCTCAGATAATAATTTGACCACTCTGTGTTTATTGTGATCGTTATGAGTCCCTCTATTAAAGCTGATAATTGATTGGAAATTTGAAGCTATCTCGAATAATTCAGTCCTGAAATCTGTATCTCTGGCAAATTTAGCGATGCTATCCGATATCACATCGTTTGGCAAATAGTAATCTCTAACAATTTCCGCTGCACATCTTTCGGGGTCGTTTATATATGTATGAATTAAGTTTCTCAATCTATCTTTTATCAAATCATCAACTATGTGATGATCGAACCACGATATTTTACACCCTCGCTTTTTCGCAGTTTCAAAAGAGGAAAATAATACTTCAAAAGAGTCGTTAAAACCTATATCAGAGATTATTAATTGCGAAGGAATTTTATCAGTTTCTAAAATTGATTGAATTTTTTCAACGAAATCAACATATGTAGCGAATTTATAGATTATTTGCGTTTTTTGGTGTTCCGGTAATAGATCAAAATAACGTTTAATTATTGCTTGTGAACCAATTCCGTCGAGATCATGTTCATGGGTAATTGAGACAATCATTTTGAAGTTAAATACCTCTTAAAATTAATTAAAGTAGAAGAGTATTTCTGTTTTTTGAATTCCCATTTTAGAATAAATCTAGATATGGCTCAACTTTTTCTTTGTTTCCGTTGTTGCTTATGAATTCTAAGATTTTTTTAGCCAGTTCTTTTTTTTTCTCGTAATAAATTTTCATAAATTCTTCTCTTGTTTTATTGGGGTATCTTATTTGTAACGCAGGATCTCTCCTTGAACATCCCCCTTTTCTCATACAACAATATGAAATTGATCCAAAACACACGATATCAGAGTCCCAGCCATTTTCTCTTGAAAAATCTTCTTTAATTCTAATAAAATCCTCTGGACTTAGTTCTAAATCTTTTAAAGTTTCATCCCGCTTACATTTAAAGCCAAAAGTAAGAGAGTACCCTGGTTTACAGCAAAAAGTTAGACCGCGATAATCAGCATCCATGCATATATGGATTGGAGCATTTTTCCATCCTGGCAAATCTCTAAGCTTCTCTGGATCTAAATCAACCATAGTCTAACCCTAAAACCTATTCTTAAACTGCTGAGTAAAATTCACTAAAAGATATTAAATTTATTGTTTCTAGGGTAAAATAAGACACCCTAAAGCAAATAAATTGAAATTATGAAATATAAGAGGGCCCGATGCGAGAATTGAACTCGCCTTACCCCAGCGATAAGAGCGTTCTTACGCTTCTAGGGATTCACATAGGAGAATTTAGTAAGGAATACTAAGTTTGTCCCCAATACTAACCATTATACAGCCTTAGAGCTATTTTCCGGGGCTTCTATACGAACCGGGCCATTGTAAAGTTATTAACAGTAACAATTATAATTTAATCTTCTAAAAAAATTTTATGCGTTTTAATAAATTTCTTATGTTTTAACCACTCTTATTAAATAATTTAGGAATTGATCGATAGCAATTTCTAATTCTCCGGAATTATCAACGACAAAGTCCGCGTCGGGAAAAGTTTGGTTATCCTTTGCTCTTTGGATTCTATCTTGTAATTGTTTTCCGCTCTCTCGGGCTCTTTCTTTTATTCTCTGCAAAGTTATTTCGAAAGGTACTTTGATAAAAACAACTAAAATATTACGGTAAATGCTACGAGCTTTTTTCACAATTGTTCGGCTAACATTTACGATTACGGGGTGTCCTTTTTTTAACCAATCGTCAATTTCTATTGGAACACCATAATCTAAATCGTAAATGTGCCACTCAAGAGCAAATTTATTCTGAAGAGACATTCCTTTAAATATTTTTGGAGTTATTGCGATATTATCCTCTGTTTCTGAAGATGGTCTTGTAATATATCGCTGAGTGAGATGAATTTCTTTTAAATTAGATGGAAATCTTTTAACTACTTCAGAAATTAATGAATCTTTACCTGAACCTGAATTACCTACAACTAATACTAATATACCAGGAAAATTTTTTATCATTAGCTCTCCCATCTTCAAAATTTTACTACTTAAAAAAGATTTACTCAATATAATATTTTTTTCAAACCTTAGTTAAAATATCTCATGATAAATAATTGATTAAAATTTCATGTATTTATTAATGAAAAATAAATAAATTTTTAAGAATGATCAATGTTATGAATCTTGGTAAGGAAAAAATAATAATGATTAATCACAATTAGAAAACGATGAGTAATAAAGATAGTGGAATTTCAGAGATTTCGGAAATACCAGAGAGTTATCAAAGATATCTAGATATAATCTATAATATTTCAAAGAAAAAAAAGGGAGGTTGGGTAACTAATAAAGAGATAGCAGAGAATCTGCAGGTCGAACCTGCTTCAGTTTCTGGAATGTTAGATAAGTTAAAAAAAAATAACTTAATAAAATGGGAACCTAGGAAATCAATTAGACTTACAGATAAAGGAAAAGAATATGCGCTTCAACTGGAAGAAACTCACACACTACTTCGGATTTTCTTTAAAGAAATCCTAAATTTAAGCGATAATGAACTCATAGAGAAGATATCATGTGATATTGAGCATCATATAACTTATGAAGTTAAAGAATCTTTTCGTAGTTTTATTATGAAATATCATGATCAGATTTAATTATAATTAATTCTTTAAAGAAATATTATATATTTTAGATGATCCGACTATGTCCGAAGAGTTAATTAATAAAATTAAAATCGTTGAAGAATTTTTTAATGGTTTTTCTAATTTTATCGAACTTGAAAATTTCAGATCATTTCTTTTATTAACTTTAACGAACCAAGTTCCAATGAATATTATGGCTCAACTTGGTCTTGGTGGGGATAAAAGTATTATAAATCTGCCATATAACCCTGTTTTCAATATATATTACCAAAAAATCAATCTATTATCATCAAGTTCCATAGTATTATATACTAAGTCTGATCCAATAACGAAGGAATTTGTTTTAGAGAACAAAGACGACACCTTTAAGAAATTTTTAAGTTTAAATGAAATAGAACTCGCCTTTAGAGGAAAGGAGAAATTTATTTTTCCAAAAATTAGCGATTGTAGCATCTTAGAAGATTCTTACCTTAACATTAAAGTTGATGATCTGTTTCACAATTTAGAATCGTTTATTTCTTACGCACAACCAAACATTTTATTTGTTTTTGATGCTAAAACCGCTTCAAAACCAGATTTACTGTTCACTTTTAATATGACACCTCAGTTTCCTAAAAAGTTAGATGAAAATGTGTTACAGATTGATGTATATTTGGATTACGAGCATATAACAAAAGATATAAACTATTTGAAGCGGGAAGCAGATTATAGTCTAACTTATTTAAAAGATATCAAAGAGATGAGTCATGCAGAGCTATATAAATCCTCGTTTTCACTAGTGTTACACATTAAATCCATTAATAAACCATTCTGATCTTATTGTTTTTCAAGTATTAAGGTACTAATATATATTCGTCATTAATTAAGCGCTTAATACCATCAAAGCGTTAATACTCTTTATTTATAAATGATCCGACGAAATATGAATCATATATAAACATTAAAAGCAGCATTTTTTATAATTTTTAAACAAAGGGTTGAGAAACATGAAAATTATAACTATAAACCTACCTGAAAAATATCTAGAAGCAATTCAAACTCTAAATGATTTAGGAGTATATCCGAGTCGAAGCGAGGCAATAAGAACCGCATTAGGCGAATTCTTGCATGATGAACTTAAAATGTTCGAAAATTTAGAGGACGATACTTTTAAAATGCTTGTTAGGAGCAATCAAAAAAACAGGTCATAATTTTTTTTTTTATTTCAAAATCTATGTTAATCGACATTAACAGGCACTTTGCATTTGTTGCACCTTTTTGCACCACGAAATAGTTGATTTCCACAATCTGGGCAACGATATCTATTCATTTCTGCTTCAACATACTTCTCGGTTCCGTGTTGACGCCAAAATGGAACTGATCGAAGAATGACTTTTTTCCCAACAGGGATGGGAAAGTTATCAATATACTTACATGGAAATTCATCACATTGGTAACAACCTTTAATATTTTTATCTTTACAGCATTTTTTAATAGCGCACGCTTGGCAAACCGGGAAAACAGTACCCTCTGAAAGACAACCTGTGCAAGCTATATCATCTACAGTTTTTGCAAATGCTTTATATACTGGTAATAATTTCTCTTTAAACTTCAAATTATTATTTTCATGCGCAATATAGATTGAACACACCCCACACCATAAGCCGCAAGGAGCTAACAATTCCTTTTTTACTTCAACCATTATTTATCACATCTAAATATTATTTAAAACTTATTTTCTCGATTTTAATAACGATATATAGTATATTAATTTTAGATAATGAATTATATTAAGACATAACTTATTAACAATAAAATAAAACATAGGTATAATTAAACTCAATCATGAAAGTTGCACGATATTATAACAATAACGATGTGAGACTTGATGAAATACCTAAACCAACGATTGGTCCAGGAGAATTATTGGTGAAAGTTAAAAAGTCTGGAATTTGTGGCTCGGATGTCTTAGAGTATTATAGATTTGCTAAAATGAAAAAATTAGGGGTAGATAATTTGATTCTTGGACACGAGATCGCCGGTGATATCGTTGAAGTGGGAGAGGGTATTAAAGGTTATAAAATTGGAGATAGAGTTTTCGTTTCACATCATGTACCATGCTTCGATTGCTATTATTGTAAACAAGGACATCACACAGCATGTGATCTTCTTCATAATACTAATTATGATCCTGGGGGTTTTGCCGAATACATTAGAATACCTAAAATAAACATTGAAAAAAAAGGCGTTTTTGTGTTAGATAAGTCTGTTACCTATGAAGATGGAGTATTTATTGAACCGTTTGGCTGTGTTTGTAGAGCGCAAAGATTAGCAAATGTAGGAAAAGGATTAACCGTCCTAATATTAGGAAGTGGAGTATCCGGAATCTTACATGCTAAATTAGCAAAACTTAGAGGAGCAAAAAAAGTCTTTGCAACCGATATAAACGATTATAGATTGAGGAAAATCCAAGATTTTGGAGTGGATGAAATTTTTCACGCAAGCGAGGATATCCCTTCGAAACTTCTGGAAATTAATGATAATAAATTAGCTGACATTGTTATTGTATGCACAGGGGCTTTATCGGCAGCGAATCAAGCTTTAAATTGTGTAGCACCGGGAGGTACAGTGATATTCTTTGCAGTCCCAGGACCTGGTGTTAATTTAGAAGTTCCTATAAACGATTATTGGAGGAATGAAATAACAATCACGACTTCATACGGCGCTGCACCTGAAGATCTCCAAGAGTCATATGTGTGGATATTATCAAAAAAGATCAATGTTACAGAGCTAATAACTCATCGATTTCCTCTAAATCAAGTAGGAGATGCATTCAAAATTGTTACTGAGGCTACTGAGTCTCTTAAGGTTGTTATCGAACCTGATAAATGAGTACTAACTAAATTACTAATTAAGGAATTCACTTCGTTCAATATGCTTACGAATTATCCCAGATTCCCAAAAATTATAAATTTCTAATAAATAACCTTCCATTTTCCTCTTTGGAAAGAAAATGTCTAGATTAAGTAAATAATTTATCGTATCCATAGATATATTTGTCAAGTTATGAGCCTTGATTGCATTATCAACAAGTTCTTGATTTTTCGCGATTTTTTCTCTCATGTAAATAAATGGAGTTTTATCAGGGCTTTTTACAATATAAGAATGGCTAGATGTTAAAAAATTTGCCCGCTCTAGGAAAATTAACTCAGCTTGCGTAATATCTATTAGATACTGTTCAATTGAACATTCTTTAAATCCATACCATGGACCAAATCCATCTTTTTCAGGCCTTACTTTATCAAATCCTAGGCAGCTTATGTGAAATAGTCGTTCTTCTGGAATTAAAAAGCCAACATGAGCTCTGGAATGACCTAATAAGGGAATCGTTTCAATTGTAAGGTCTTCAAATTTAAAGATAAGACCCGGTTTGAAGGGGGTGACCTCTTGACATTCTTTATAACCATTTTTTTTCGCAAACTTATTTATAACTGAAAAATCTATTTCTTCAAAAAAACCAAATCCTTGATAAAAATTGCGGAGATCTAATAAATGTGCGTGTTCTGGAAAAGGAGCGTGAATTTTAGCTCCAAGTGTCTCCCACTGATGGACATGTGCTATATGGTCCATATGTCCATGTGAGCATATATAGTTTGTAAAAGGACCATAAATATCGTCCAATTTATCTATAAGATGAGGTTCGATATTTAAATCTAACACAATAGAACTATGATTTCTCCTTTTTTTCGGTAAAATAATAATACCGTCACTACAGGAGAAATAAAACGGAGGTTTTTTCTGATGAACAAATAATATATCTTCTGTTAACTTCCTAATCTCTAAATTATCTATTTTTGAAATAGTCATTGAATAAAAAAAAAGATATTGTCTAATTAAATTAAATAATTATAAGCCTATTGGACCATCCTGATAAATGCCATAAGCCTCATCCACAGAGGCATTCTCGTGGACTATTGCTCTCACTGCTTTAATCATTCCGATAGGCTTATCTGATTGGAAAATATTCCTTCCCATATCAACCCCTACGGCTCCCGCATTGATGGCGTTTTTAGCCATTTGCAAGGCATCTTTTTCAGGTAATTTTTTCCCACCAGCAATAACAACTGGTACGGGACAAATGCTCGTAACATTTTCAAATTCATCGCAATAATATGTCTTTACAAAAGTAGCTCCTAACTCGGCAGCCATTCTACTTGCCATACCCAAATATCGGTAATCTCTTACCATTTCCCTACCAACCGCAGTGACTGCTAATGCTGGGATGCCATATTCTTGCCCCCAATTTACTAATTTCGATAAATTCATTAAGCTCTGTTTTTCGAATTCACCTCCTACGAAAATTGAGCAAGTTATGGCTGATACATTTAATCTGATAGCCTCTTCAATGGTAACAGTAATTTCTTCGTTTGATAGCTCCTTCAGCATACTAGCTCCCGCTGATACTCTTAGAACAATTGGAATGTCGAAATCGGCAGAAACACAACTTCTCAGCATCCCTCTGGTTAACATTAACGCGTCAGCATATTGAAATAAAGGGTTCAAATCTCCAAAACACTTAAGAGACCCCGGAATATTACCAAAGTATCCATGATCGACAGCAAGCATCACACATCGTCCAGACTTAGGTTTGATTATTCTTGCTAATCGATTTTGCATTCCCCAATCCATATATTCTTCACTTCAAATAATTATTAATAAATTTGTGGTATTGTTTAGTTATTGAAATAATTAATTCATTATCTTTTTTGTACTTTACCTAATTAGGCTAAGATCTTAAAAGTAATTTTTCAGGTTTTTTAATCCTAAATTTCTTATTAGTGATGATTTTTATTAATTTTTAATCTTACTACCTACTTCCTTTGAGATCCTTCTGTTTATGAATTCTTTTATTAATAGGATTCGCTTTTTATTAACCGTAGATAAAATCAGTTTCTCTTTCAGCTTCGTAATTAATTCCTTTTCTTTAATGCTCTTAACATCTTCCAAAAGTTTTTGTGCTAATTCTACATCACTAATAAATTGGTTGATATATTGAGCTAAGTATTTTAATTGCTCACTTTTGTCCTTTTTACCTAGAGCATTGCTTAAAATTGACTTCTCAAAATCAATTTTTATCTGCCAAGGTACTTGAATGACTAATTTTCGATTATTTATTAAAAATGCGTTAGAGTGTGTTTTTATCATATTTGTGTAAAAATTATTAGGATTAGGAAATATAAAAGAGTCAAATTCTTCGTCCTTGATAGCATTTGAATTTCGATATTTCGGTGGAATTAACCTATCAATCAATTGATTTAATTGCTCGATGTCTAGGGCAAATTCTTCGTTTCTTATAACAAAAGAAGGGTAATCGAACAATTTAGCATGTATCAAACCAGCAACACAATTTAATCCAAATGCATCTATAAGTTCGTCTAAAGTCAGATCAATTAAATCTCCAGGTAGCTTTTCTTTTTGGTCTAATGACACAGAAGTGTCTATTATCTCATATCCAATTATTTGCCCTTTAGTTGAGATAAAAACTATAAAATTGTGATCTTTACATACCGCACCCTTAGGTACTTTAATCTTGACAGTTCCAAACTTTTTTTGGAGGAACAATGAAGCCGGAACAGAAATTTCTTTCCTACTTCCACATTTTGGGCAAGAAATGTCAAATTGCTTCAATCATGTGCCCTCCAATATCTATATAAAACCATTTTGTGATGCTATATCAATTATTAAATTACTTAATTCTAATTTAATTACGTGTGATATATTCATATTTTTTTTACAAAAATACTAAAAAAGTTCTCATTAAAAAATTTAAACATTTACAAAAAATATTTATATATTAGGAATAAAATTAACCTTATTCTTATTTAGTTGTAAGTTTAATGTAGTGAATAGATAAGCAATAACCGAATTGTAGTGAATTTTTTTGAAAAAAATTGTCATTGATAATATTTTATGCATTAAATGTAGAGATTGCGTAGAAGCATGCCCTGAAAACCTATTTTTTTCTCCTCCTACTCCCATAGGCGAAAAGCGTAAGGTGCTTTTCATTGATCCAAACGATAATTGTACAGGTTGTGGATTATGCATCGATGTCTGTCCTACCAATGCACTTGAGCTCAAATACAAGAACTATACAAATTCCTATTAAACGCTTCTAAATTTCATTACTATTAGTTGGTTGAAGAGTTCAAAAGGTCGTCAAACAGGCTCATCCATTCTGAAAAAGCTACTACATAATCGAAACCGCAAATTTTTTGGTAATGTCTATTATCAAGTAATTTTATAATTAATTTTCCTCCTTCAATCGTTTTTCCGTGAGGACCATAGGGATTAAATTTCATTTTACCTTCCGAGATAGATACATAATCACAAACGAAAACTACGTCTTCGTAAGTATAAAAAGTAAATCCGGGTGTATGACCGTCAATATGAAAAGCCTTAATTCCTGATAATTGAAAATCTGTATCAAACTTTTTATCAAATGTGTGCTTTTGAGACATTATATGTTTTGAATCCTCAATGTGAATCCAAACAAAAGCTGTATTATAACTTCGATATAGGTTTGACGCTCCAAGAAAGTGGTGATGCGTAAATATGATTTTATCCATTTTTTCTAAAGTACTATCAAATGTAGAAGGGCAATCTATCCAGATGGTCTGATCTTCTGTTTTTATACTATAGGCTGTGTGTTCTAAGCCTAAAGGTGGTGTAGAATTCAGCCGTTTAACTTTATTAGTTACTTTCGTTTCTAAAACTTTATAATTTTCGGTACAATTCTCTGCTGTTATGAAATTTACATTTAAAGCACTGCAGAAAGGACATCGTTCTGGAAAATGCCCTATAATATTAAAATCACATACTTTACATACATATTGTTCCTTTTCAAATAAATTCATTAACTACACCACTAAAAGAAAAAAAAAAACGGACAGTTCAGTAAACAAAAAAATATTATGATTTTTAACTCACTAAATCAATTATTTTATAAGAAATATTGATATATATTTTATAACATAATACCCGAACATAACTATTTTCACGATTCAGAACGCGAGGTGATAATTAATTTGGAACTAAATATCAGTAAAGAAGATTCAGATTATATGTACGAAATTATTAGAAGAATAATTGAGGAATGTGGGCCTAGAATGCCATGTAGTTCGCAAGAGGCTCAAAGTGCTGAGATCATCAAAAAAGAATTAGAAAAAACGTGTGATGATGTAGCATTAGAATCTTTCTCTTGTAACCCTCGAGCGTTTTTAGGGTATATAAAACTAGATATAATATTAGTTCTTACATCCTTTTTAGCGTTTTTTCTGATACCACTTAATCTAACAAATTATTGGGGGTACTTGATGACATTAATTTCTTTCTCTTTAAACTTAATTTCGTTTTTAATTTTATGGAACGAATTTTTCAACTATCGTGAGTTTATTGATCCTTTATTTAAATCTAAAAACTCTCAAAATGTTGTAGGAAGAATACATCCTAAAGATGAAGTTAAAAGGATATTAATTTTTTCAGGTCACCATGATAGTGCACTTGAGTTTAATTTATTAACCCGTCTAAAGATAGGTTATCCCGTATTGATTCTACTTGGCATTAGCATAATGATCATATGGCTTGTTACCTCACTAATAATAGTTCTGTTAATCCTCGTAAATCTATTTTATTACGAATTATTTATCGTATTTATCCTCACACTTTTCATTATTGGTATCCCTGCGTTTATAGGCTTGTTTTTCTTCGTATCCTTCGGGGATAAAGCAAACACGGTACCAGGCGCTGTTGACAATTTAAGTGCAGTAGCAATTGTATTAGCTGTTGGTAAAATCCTCAAAAAAAATAAAGAAATCGTCCCTAAAAACACTGAAATTAGATTAATTTCTTTCGGTTGCGAAGAAGCTGGTCTAAGGGGAGCTTTCAGATATGTTTCTGCGCATTTTAACGAATTAAAGAAGTACGAAGCGGAGTGTGTAAATATGGACGCTATTCAGAGCAAAGATTACATTTCTATCATCGATTTTGAGCCTTCAACGAGAACTAAGCATTCTGATGTTATGGTCAGAAAATTAAAAGAAGCTGCAAAAAGTGCAAATATAAAGGTGAATGAGTCTGCACTAGGAGGATCGGGGAAGACGGAGAAGATAATAGGTCAAATTACGGGCGGTACTGATGCTACAGCCTTTTCAAAAGCAGGAGTTAAAGCCGCAAATATATCTGCGATGGATCTTAAGAAAATGCTTCAATTTTATCACCAACCCACGGATACTCTCGATAAAATTGAAAAAGAAGCCCTTGAGCGCGTTTTAAAGATTTGTATTGCTTACATTACTAACGAATCATAAAATAGATTTAGTGTAAGTCCAAGAAAAATAATTTTTGGATAATGTTACCTTGGTTCTT
>Ga0315553_10000540_pt1 | contig 33291 bp, 31 predicted proteins | sample SalMarSW160140MG_FD_203099 | JGI IMG/M metagenome (GOLD analysis project Ga0315553, IMG submission 203099) | Salt marsh sediment microbial communities from the Plum Island Ecosystem LTER, Massachusetts, United States - Salt Marsh Sediment SW1601-40 ... | reverse complement strand
TTCTGCAGCACGCGCGCGACCGCTTTGTGGGTGTGGTGGATACCTCGGGCCGGCTGGTCGGCTATGTCACGCCGGAGAACATCAGCGAGCTGATCATGATCCGCTCCTCGCGTGAGAAGCGTTCGGCCGGCTGGCTCCGCGGCTAGGAACACCAACGGCCCGCGGGGCGGGCCGATAAAATCACTTCAAGAAGCGGAAAAGGCTGGCTCCGCGGGTAGGATTCGAACCTACGACCAACCGGTTAACAGCCGGTTGCTCTACCGCTGAGCTACCGCGGAATAGCCGATGCCTTGCGACCGCGCCTCTTAGCAGAAAGCGCTCGTGCGGGCCAGGGCCTTGCCGCAACCCGATTGCGGGAGCGCCACTGCGACCCAGGGCAAGGTGCTGGAGGCCACGCCCGGAATCGAACCGGGGTGCGCGGATTTGCAGTCCGCTGCGTCACCACTCCGCCACGTGGCCAGACCGATCGGCGCCCTGATGCGCGAACGGAAAACGCCGTTTATCATACCGTTGCCAGCGTGCAAAGCATCGGAACGCACCGCTTGGGCCTGCCGCGGGGCAAGCAGGGTCGCGCACATCGAGGGGCTCGGCTAAGCTTGCCGGCAGAGTAGGGCTTCATCGCAGGAGAGGGCACGATGAGCGACGCCGCACAGCAGCGCACGACCATGGTCGAGAGCCAGATTCTCACAAGCGACGTGACCGACCGGAGACTTCTGCGCGCCATGGGGGAGGTGCCGCGCGAGCGCTTCGTGCCCGCGCCCTTGGCGGCGCTCGCCTACATGGACGAAGCCGTACCGCTGTCGACCCCAGCGGACGGTGGCGCGCAGCGCTGGCTGATGGCGCCGCGCGTGCTCGCCAAGCTCCTGCAGCTTGCCGAGATCGGCGAAGGCGACCGGGTGCTCGATGTGGGCACCGGCACCGGCTATTCGGCCGCGGTGCTGGCCCCGCTGGCAAAAACCGTCATTGCGCTCGAAAGCGACGGGCGCCTCGCTGCCCAAGCGCGCCAGAACCTCGCCGCTCTCGCAGCCGCCAACGTGACCCTCGTGGAGGGTTCGCTCCCCGACGGGTGCGCCACCGAGGCGCCGTATGACGCGATTGTGCTGGAGGGATCGGTGTCCGCGCCGCCCGCCTCCTTGCTCGATCAGCTCAAGGACGGCGGCCGGCTGGTTGCAGTGATCCGCAAGGACGGCTTGGGCAAGGCCACAATCTGGCGCCGGCTCGGACGCTCGCTCGATCAGTGGACGGCGTTTGACGCGGACGCACCGCCTCTTCCGGGCTTTGAGCCGGCTCCGGCATTTGTGTTCTAAAGGAGCTGGCAAGACCCGGCCGCCAGCGGATTGGCCCCCCTGTAAGCCCGCTTATCCCCACCGCTTGCACATCTTGTGTGGGTTTGAAGCCACGCTGCGACGAGGCTTTTTTCGCCACGAGGCTTGAGCCTCTACACAAAGCCGAATCACTTCCCCACAGTCTGAGGAAAACTGACGATTCGCTGCGCGGGCCGTCGCGGACGGCACTGCGGAAGGGGATTCGGCTTGGAGAGTGTAATGCGTTTCGCCATCCGAGCGTTTCAGGGGGCATGGAAGAATTTGGCGGGGCGGTCGCCTAATTGGCTGTTGGCGCGGGCTCATAGCGCGAGGGCCGGCCTGAGGTTCTCGGCTTGCCTCATGGGCGCGTTGTGCTTGGCCGGCTCTCCGGCTGGCGCCGAGACGCTGCTGGAAGCGCTCTCGGCCACCTATGGCTATAACCCGCGCCTGGATGCGCAGCGGGCCTTTCAGCGCGGCACCGACGAGGACGTGGCGCGCGCCATGTCGGGCTACCGGCCCACGATCACCGGCAACGCCGACCTCGGTGTCGAGCGCAATGATCAGCGCCCGACCTCGCTATTGGACGGCGTGACCAAGCCGCGCGGCTACGGCGTCGATCTGGTGCAGCCGCTTTTCCGGGGGTTTCAAACCTACAACTCGGTCAACGAGGCGGAGGCCAACGTTCGCGCCGAGCGCGAGGTGCTGCGCGACGTGGAGCGCATCGTGCTCCTGCAAGCGGTGACGGCGTATATGGACGTCGTGCGCGATCAGGAGCTGGTGCGCCTCAACGAGAACAACGTCAACGTGCTCTCGCGCGAGCTCAAAGCGAGCCAGGACCGCTTTTCGGTGGGCGAGGTAACGCGCACGGACGTGGCGCAGGCAGAGGCGCGCCGCGCCGACGCGGTGTCGCGGCTCGATGCCGCCCGCGCCAACCTGCGCACGAGCCGGGGCAGCTTCGAGCAGGTGGTCGGGCATGCGCCGAGCAATCTGTCCTGGCCCTCCCCGCCCGAGCAGCATCTGCCGCCGAGCATGCAGGAGGCGATCAAGGTCTCCAACAACGAGGATCCGCTGGTGGTTGCGGCGCTCTACCGGGAGCAGGCGGCCAAATATTCCGTTGAACGCATCCGCGGCGAGCTGCTGCCGACGGTGCAACTTGAAGCGAGCTACGACGATCGCTTCGATCCTTCAAAGAGGATCACCGAGTTGGAGACGTCGATCGTCCGCGGACGGGTCACCATTCCGATCTACCAGGCAGGCGACGTCTTTGCGCGCGTGCGCCAGGCCAAGCAGAACCACATTGGACTGTTGCAGCAGATCGAGCAGATCCGCAGCGAGCAGCAGCAGGTGGTGGTCGCCGCCTGGTCGCAGCTGGAATCGGCGCGCGCGCAGCTTGAGTCCGACAGGGTCGCGGTGGAATCGAACAAAGTGGCGTTGCAGGGCGTGCGCGAGGAGGAGAAAGTCGGCCAGCGCACGCTTTTGGACGTGCTCAACGCGGAGCTCGAGTACCTCAATTCGCAGGTCGCGCTCGAGACCGACCGGCGCAACCTCGTGGTGGCGGCCTATACCGTGGTCTCGGCCATGGGGCGTCTGGATGCGGCTTGGCTCGGTGCGGCGAGCTACGTGTACGACCCCGTCGTCCATTACAACGAGGTGCGCCGCAAGTGGCTCGGCCTGTCGATCACCCACTCGAACGGGCACCGCGAGCACATCGAGGCCACCCCCGCGGAGGACCTGCCCCCGCCGAAATAGGCGCCGCAAGAAGCCCAACCCCTGCCACAAGGCTGCCAAGGATCGCCGCTAGCCTTTGCTTACGGACACCGTCCGCGCGTGGCGGGCCGGCTGAGCGGCGCGGGCAGGGTCGGTTACGGCGGGGGAGCGTGACGTTATTGAAGGGTGAACCCCTCCGTTGTAGACGAAATGAATGCCTTGGGGCCCCGTGCCGGCATTTGCGCAGCGGGCTCCGCGTCTTGACGAGGTAGGGCTTATGACCAAACCGCATTTGGCCGCCGCGCCGAACATGGAGGACATTCTTGCCTCGATCCGCAAGATGATCTCGGAGGACCGGATGGGCACCCGCCCGCTTCCCGACCAAATGATGCGCACGCCGTTCGGCGAGCGTCCCGCCGCCGAGACGCCCGCGCCGCGGCCGGCCAATCGCGATCCTCAGCCCGAGACGCCGGCCGGGCCGCTCGAGCGGCCCGCCCCGAGCTTCAGCAGCTTGTCGGATGCGTTGAAAACAGCAACCACGTCCGAGCGGCGCACGCTCGACGAGAAGATTGCCGACATGCTCGATAAGGGGGCTGCGCAATCCGATCAGGGCTCTACTCCCCTCGCCGTTTTCTCCTCCAACAAGACCTCGGCAACGATGCCCATGCGGCCGGAGCCGGGCCGCGCAACCGGTCCAGCTTTGACGAGCCGCCGTGCGACGGCATCCCCTCCCGATCGCGAGGGGCCCCCCAAGACGCTGGGACCAATGCGGGCTCGCGAGGCGCCTGCCAAAGAAGCTGCGCCGTCGCGGGAGTCCAAGGAGCCGAGGGATAGCGGCGCCCCCAAGCCCTCCGCTAACGAAACGCGGGCCACGCAACAGGAGTCGCGGCTGCGCCCGCTTCCAACATCGCGGGCCGATCCGAGGATCGTGCGGGATGGAATAGCGGAGCCGAATGCAGACTCTGAGAGGATCATCACAATGCCGGCGCGGTTCCCGACCGCGCAGGGCGCAGAGGCCGCTCCCAATAATCCTGCTTTGAACGGTGCCAAAGTTTCGCAGCTTGGCCCCTGGTCGTTCCCCGGCGGACTGGAAAATACCGCTCCTTCCTCGGAGCCGGGCGAGGCTGACACGGCGAAGGCGGAGCCGGCGAAGGCGGAGGTGCACGCCACCTTGGCTCGCGACGAGGAGTCGAAGGAGCCGGCCGTCCCACACGACGAGAAAATCGCTGCCGAGGAGGAAAGTAGTCCAGCTGTCGTCGCGGCAGAGCCCGGCGATGCCGTCGCTGCCACCGAAACGGTGACGGCCGGCGAAACCAAAAGCATGGGGATGCCGCCGCTAAAGCAGGAGGGTGAAGAGCCCGCAAAGGGCGCCAAGCCGTCCGAAGCTTTGCTCGATGCCGTCGTCAAACTCGTCCACGAGGAGCCGTCGGCGCTGTCGGTGTTCACGTCGGGCTCGGCTTTCATCCACGGTATTGGATCCGAGGGCATGGCCGCGGATAAGCCCGCGGTGCCGCGCAAGCTCGATCGCGCCGCCGCTGAGCTCTTGCGTCCCATGCTGCGCCAGTGGCTTGCGGATAACATGCCGCGTATCGTCGAGGAGGCGCTGCGCAGTGAGCTCATGAGCAGCCAGAGCGCGGAGGAAGACTCCGACAAGGCGTGAGGAGGCAGGCGCCGTCCGCACCGCGCCGCCGATGGCGGCCGGTGGGTGCGCCGCACAGCGCGGAACGCCGCACCCGCCGCACCGGTCACCGTTGACAGCGCGGGAACGGAGAGCGTAGGACCGCTCGACCTACCTCCCGAGAACCTGCCGCATCATGCTCGACAAGACTTATCAGCCCGCCGAGATCGAGCCGCGCATCCATGCCGAGTGGGACCGGGCCGAAGCCTTCAAGGGCGGGCGGCCGGACCGCACGGACGCAGAGCCCTTCTGCATCGTCATCCCGCCGCCCAACGTGACGGGCTCGCTGCACGTGGGGCACGCTCTCAACAACACGCTGCAGGACGTGCTCTGCCGTTTCGAGCGCATGCGCGGCAAGGACGTGCTCTGGCAGCCCGGCACCGATCACGCCGGCATCGCCACCCAGATGGTGGTTGAGCGCCAGATGATGGAGCGCCAGGAGCCGGACCGGCGCGCAATCGGGCGCGAGAAATTCATCGAGAAGGTGTGGGCCTGGAAGGAGGAGTCGGGCTCGACCATCCTCAACCAGTTGAAACGCCTTGGCGCCTCGTGCGATTGGAGCCGGGAGCGCTTCACCATGGACGAGGGGCTGTCGAAGGCCGTCCTCAAGGTCTTCGTCGATCTCTACAACGCCGGTCTCATTTATAAGGACAAGCGTCTCGTCAACTGGGACCCCAAGTTCCAGACGGCGATCTCGGACCTCGAGGTGGTGCAGGTCGAGGCCAAGGGCTCGTTCTCCTGGACCGCGGGCGACGCCGAAAACCCGTTTGACGCCGAAGCGCTCGCCAAAGCCTTAAAGCGCGATCCCTCCGGCCACATGTACCACTTCCGCTATCCGCTGGCCGCAAAGGTGCCGGGCTACGGCAAGGACTACATCGTCGTCGCCACGACGCGGCCCGAGACGATGCTGGGCGACACCGGCGTCGCCGTGCATCCCAACGACAAGCGCTACGCCGCGCTCATTAAGGCCAAAGCCAAGGTCAAGCTGCCGCTGGTTGGGCGCTTAATTCCGATCGTCGCTGATGAATACTCCGACCCGGAGAAGGGTACGGGCGCGGTCAAGATCACGCCGGCCCACGACTTCAACGACTTCGAGGTGGGCAAGCGGCACAATCTGGAGCAGGTCAACGTGCTCGACGAGCATGCGGAATTGAATGACAACGCGCCCGAGGCCTACCGCGGTCTCGACCGCTTCGAGGCGCGAAAGCGGGTGGTGAGCGATCTCAATGCTCTGGGTCTCCTGGAGAAGATCGAGGCGACGACCCACACCGTGCCGCACGGGGACCGCTCTGGCGTCGTCATCGAGCCCTATCTCACCGACCAGTGGTACGTGAACGCCGAGGAGCTCGCCAAGCCCGCCATCGCCGCGGTCGAGACCGGCAAGACCGTCTTTGTGCCGAAGAGCTGGGAGAAGACCTACTTCGAGTGGATGCGCAACATCCAGCCCTGGTGCATCTCGCGCCAGCTGTGGTGGGGGCATCAGATCCCGGCCTGGTACGGGCCGGACGCCAAGGTGTTCGTCGCCGAGGATGAGGGCAAGGCCAAGGCGCTCGCCAAGGAGCATTACAAGAAGAGCACCGCGCTCGAACGCGACGAGGACGTGCTCGACACCTGGTTCTCGTCTGCGTTGTGGGCGTTCTCCACCCTCGGCTGGCCCGAGCAGACGCCGGAGCTTGCCCGCTACTACCCGACAGCCGTGCTCGTCACCGGCTTCGACATCATCTTCTTCTGGGTCGCGCGCATGATGATGATGGGCCTCCACTTCATGAAGGGGGTCCCCTTCCACACCGTCTACATCCATGCGCTGGTGCGCGACGAGCGCGGACAGAAGATGTCGAAGGCCAAGGGCAACGTCATGGATCCCTTAGGCGTCATCGACACCTACGGCGCCGATGCCCTGCGCTTCACCCTTGCCGCCATGGCCGCCCAAGGGCGCGACATCAAGCTGTCCGCGAGCCGCGTCGAAGGCTACCGCAACTTCGCGACCAAGCTGTGGAACGCCTCGCGCTTTGCCGAGATGAACGAGTGCGTGCGCCAGCGCGATTTCGATCCCAATTCCGTCAAGGAGACGCTCAATCGCTGGATTGCGGGCGAGACCGAGCGCGCCGCACGCGCCGTCACCGAGGGAATCGAAGCCTACAAGTTCAACGAGGCGGCCGGCGCCATCTACGAGTTCGTGTGGGGCGTGTTCTGCGACTGGTACCTGGAGCTGATCAAGCCGACGCTGACGGGCGACGACGACGCGGCCAAGTCGGAGACGCGCGCGACCGTCGCCTGGGTGCTCGACCAGATCCTCAAGCTGTTGCACCCCTTCATGCCCTTTATCACCGAGGAACTGTGGGCGCACATGGTGGAGCACGGGGTCAAGCGGCAGAATCTCTTGGCGCTGAGCGAATGGCCGTCGCTGTCGGGTCTTGCGGACAAGCAGGTCGAGGAGGAGATCGGCTGGGTCGTGCGCCTCATCAGCGAGATCCGCTCGGTGCGAACGGAGATGAATGTTCCCGTCGCCGCCAAGGTGCCGCTCGCCCTGCCCGGCGCCAACGCGGCCTTGCGTGAGCGCGCAAAGCGCCACGAGGAGACGATCAGCCGCCTGGCGCGCTTGGACGACATCTCGTTTCCCAAGGCGGCGCCCAAGGGTGCGGCGCTGATCGTCGTCGGGGAGACCACGGCTGCGCTTCCGCTTTCGGGCGTCATCGACATGGGCGCGGAACTGAAGCGCTTAGAGCGCGAGATCGAGAAAGCCGAAAGCGATTTGGGCAAGACGGACGCCAAGCTCGAAAATCCGCAGTTCCTCGCCAAGGCCAAGGAGGAGGCCGTCGAGGAGGCGCGCGAGCGCAAGGCGGAATTGGAGGACACCATCAAGCGCTTGAGCGCGGCGGTGAAGCGTCTCGAGGCCGCCGGCTGAAAGCGTGCCCCATTCGCTCGCCTGCGGCCGGAGCGGCAGACATTTAAAGGGCAAGCGACGGGAATTACGCGCTCTTTACTCTGCTGTCAGTTGTGGCGAATGGGCCACGATTCAGTGCGCTACTGCCTCTATTGAGCCACAAACGCGCGGCAGGTTTCAGCATACGGGAAACGAGGGAAGCACGCGGACGTGGCCCTTAGCGGCCGCCGCGCAGAGGAGCTTTATTGCAACGGCTTGTGCAGTCTTCGTGAATGCAAGGCAAGGGATGATCCTCATTAGGTTATTGCCGGGATCGCCGATCACAAGCTGCAAGGACAACGAATCATAATGGACGCAAAGACGTTCGATAAATCGAAGCTTCCGAGCCGGCACGTGACGGAGGGGCCGTCGCGCGCGCCGCACCGCTCCTACTACTACGCCATGGGGCTCGAGGAGGAGCAAATCCATCGCCCCCTCGTCGGCGTCGTCTCGTGCTGGAACGAGGCCGCACCCTGCAACATCGCGCTCATGCGCCAGGCCCAGTCCGCCAAGTCGGGCGTTGACGAGGGCGGCGGCACGCCGCGCGAGTTCTGCACCATCACCGTCACCGACGGCATCGCCATGGGCCACCAGGGCATGAAGTCGTCGCTGGTGTCGCGCGAGGTGATTGCCGATTCGATCGAGCTCACCATGCGCGGCCACTGCTACGATGCGCTCGTGGGCGTCGCCGGCTGCGACAAGTCACTACCCGGCATGATGATGGCGATGCTGCGCCTCAACGTGCCCTCCGTCTTTATGTATGGCGGCAGCATTCTTCCTGGGAAGTTCCAAGGCCGCGACGTCACCGTGGTCGACGTGTTCGAAGGCGTCGGCATGTATTCGGCCGGGCGCATGACGGCGGAGGAGCTGCACGATCTGGAATGCCACGCCTGTCCATCGGCGGGCTCGTGCGGCGGCCAGTTCACCGCCAACACCATGGCCTGCGTGTCGGAGGCGATCGGGCTGGCGCTGCCGGGCTCGGCCGGTGCTCCCGCACCGTATGAGAGCCGCGACGCGTATGCGCTCGAAAGCGGCAAGGCCGTCATGCGCCTGCTGGCGGAAGGGATTCGCCCGCGCGACATCGCCACCCGCAAAGCCTTCGAGAATGCGGCAATCATGGTGGCGGCGACGGGTGGCTCGACCAACGCCGCTCTGCATCTGCCCGCCATGGCGCACGAGGCGGGCATCGATTTCGATTTGTTCGAAGTCGCCGAGATCTTCAAGCGCACGCCCTACCTTGCCGATTTGAAGCCCGCCGGAAAGTACGTGGCCAAGGACGTCTACGACATCGGCGGCATCCCGCAGATCCTAAAGACGCTGCTCGACGGCGGCCTGTTGCACGGCGACTGCATGACGGTCACCGGCCGCACCATGCGGCAGAACCTGGAAGGCGTGACCTTCAATAAGGATCAGGATGTCGTGCGCCCCTTTTCCAAGCCTCTCTCCCCGACCGGAGGCGTGGTCGGATTGAAGGGCACGCTGGCGCCGGAGGGCGCCATCGTGAAGGTCGCCGGCATGAAGGAGCTGCGGTTTCGGGGGCCAGCGCGCATTTTCGACTGCGAGGAGGATGCCTTCCGCGCGGTCGAGGCGCGCGACTACAAGGACGGCGACGTCATCGTCATCCGCTACGAGGGCCCCAAGGGCGGCCCCGGCATGCGCGAGATGCTGTCGACGACCGCGGCGCTCTACGGTCAGGGCGCCGGCGGCAAGGTCGCCCTCATCACCGATGGCAGGTTCTCAGGCGGCACGCGCGGCTTCTGCATCGGGCACGTCGGTCCAGAGGCGGCGGTCGGTGGCCCCCTCGGCCTTCTCGAGGACGGCGACATCATCGCCATCGATGCGGAAAAAGGCACCCTCGACGTGGAGTTGGACGCCGCCGAGCTCAGCGCCCGTGCCAAGCGCTGGAAAGCACCGCCCAATGCTTATCAGAGCGGCGCGTTACGCAAATATGCCGACCAAGTGGGGCCTGCGCGCAAGGGCGCGGTAACCCACGCCGGCGCTAAAGGGGAAGTGGTCTGCTATGCCGACATCTAAGCGAGCAATCGTCGGGTTCCTTGCCGGCCTCATGGTCTGCGTGAGCGCTCTTTGCGTGAGTGCCGCGCCAACGAAGTACCGCTCGCCTCAGGACGCGCTGGAGCAGGGCATCGGCGCTTATAACGGCGGATACTACGAAATCGCCGTTCCCGCGCTCAAATATGCGGCGGACGCGCACCTGTTCCTGGCGCCCTACTATCTGGCGCGCATCTACTCCGACAACAACGGATCGCACACCGACCACGCCAAGGCCTACGACCTCTATCTGAAGATCGCCGAGGAGCACACCGACGTCGATCCCGATGATGATCAGCGCGCGCCTTACGTCGCCAAGGCGATGACGGAGATTGCCGGTTACCTGATGAGGGGGCTGCCCGAGGTCGGACTGCAGGCCAACTCCAAGCTCGCCGCGGAATATCTGCGCGAGGCGGCGCAGTTCTTCCGCGACGAGGATGCTCAGTTCGAGCTGGCCAAGCTCTATCTTCGCGGCGAGGGCATCCATAGCGACGTGCCGTATGCCAAGCACTGGCTGTCGGTGCTGAGCCAGAAAGGCCATGCCGGGGCGCAGGCGTTCCTCGCCGATCTATTGTGGCGCGGCAAGTATATGAAGGCCGATCCCGTGCGCGCGCTGGCACTCATCTCGGTCGCCGTCGCCAACGCACCTCCTTACGAGCGGGTGTGGATCGAGGACATCTATCAGAACATCTACTGCGGTGCCGCGCATGGCACGCGCAAACAGGCAACGGGCATCGTCGCCGACTGGCGCACCCGGTATGGTCGCAAGCCCGACATGCGCGACCGCACGGGTTTGGGGATCTTGAGCACCCAAGCAATTCGGACGTGCCGGAATGGCGAACCGGTGCCCTTCGACATGGGCGCCGATGCGACCGAGCCGCCGAAACCGGCGTTGCCGGAGCGGCGCGAGTTCATAAAGGGGCCCGCTGGCGTCGGCTTACGCGACGTGGGGGCCACCGTTTCCACGCCGGCCCACTGACACGCTGCACCGCGCAAGCGCCAGGCGCTTTGGTCAATGGGCCGAGGCGAGCGGCTTGGCGACGTGCTCGAGCGGCTTGCGCTCCGCGGCGACGCCCCAGCGGCCTGCAATGGCGCCCGCGGCAAGCATCAATCCCGCGCCGATGAGGTAGCCAAGAAAGACGCGCGTGCGCGATCCCGATTGGATGAGGGCGCCGAACAGCAACGGCCCGGCTACACCACCGACGCCCGTGCCGACGGCGTAGAAAAAGGCGATCGCCATCGCGCGGATCTCCAGCGGGAAGGTCTCGCTGACGGTCAAGTAGGCGGCGCTCGCCGCGGCGGATGCGAAGAAAAAGATGATCATCCAGGCGGCGGTGAGGCTGCTGGCGGAGAAGACGTTCTGCGCAAAAAGATAGCCCGTCCCCGCCAGCAGCAGCCCGGAAAGCACATACGTAATCGCGAGCATCGGCCGGCGGCCGACCGTGTCGAACAGGCGCCCCAGGAACACCGGGCCCAGAAAATTCCCCGCTGCGAACGGCAGGATGTACCAGCCCACCTGCGCCGCCGGCACGGCGTAGAAATCGGTCAGCACCAGCGCATAGGTGAAAAAGATCGCGTTGTAGAAAAAGGCCTGCGCCACCATCAGGCTCAGGCCCACCAGCGTGCGCCGGCGCTGCGCCCGGAACAGCGTGGCGGCGACCTCCCACAGCGGCGTGTGCGAGCGCGCGTGCAGGCGGATCTTGGCAAATGGACCCGGCTCCAGCACGTGATTGTGGGTGCGAAACTTCGCCTCGATGCCGGCGACGATCGCCTCGGCCTCGCGCGCCCGCCCGTGGATCACGAGCCAGCGCGGGCTTTCGGGAATCCACAGCCGCATGAAGAAAATGACGACGCTCAAGGCGGCGCCGATCAGGAAGGCAGCGCGCCAGCCGAGATCGCCGCCCAGAACCGCCGGGTTGAGGAGCACGATCGTCGCCCCCGCCCCCATCGCCGCGCCGACCCAGAAGCTGCCGTTGATGACGAGGTCGGTCCACCCGCGCACGCGCGCCGGCACGAGCTCCTGGATGGTGGAGTTGATGGCGGTGTACTCCCCGCCGATGCCGGCGCCGGTCAGGAAGCGGAACAGCGCAAAGCTCCACAGGTTCCAGGAAAAAGCCGTGGCGGCGGTCGCGCTGAGGTAGACCGCAAGCGTGATGAAGAACAGCTTCTTGCGGCCCCAGCGGTCGGTGAGCCAGCCGAAGAACACCGCGCCCAGCACCGCGCCGGCGAGATAGGCACTCGAGGCAAAGCCGATGTCGGTGTTGGTGAGGCGGAGCACCGGGCTTTCTTTGAGCGCGCCGGCGACGGAGCCGGCCAAGGTCACCTCCAGCCCATCGAGGATCCAGGTGATGCCGAGCGCGGCGACGATGAGGGTGTGAAAGCGGCCCCAGGGAAGACGGTCGAGCCGTGCCGGCAGGTCGGTTTCGACGACCGTGCCGGGCAGCTCCGTGGTGCGTTCAACGGATCGCCCGGTCGCGGTAGGGCGACCCATCACGCGGATTCCCCGACGCATTTGCCCAGGATGGCCGCGGTCTCGGCGTCGAAAGCGACAAGAACGACGGCAAGTCCCGCAGCACGGCCTTCCTCGCTGCACACGTCGACGGCCTCGCGGCACGCGGCCTCCAAAGGGTACCCGTAGATGCCGGTGCTGATCGCTGGGAACGCGACGGAACGGCAGCCGTTGTGTGCCGCGAGCCTGATGGCGGAGGCGTAGGCGGAGCGCAAAAGCCGCCGCGCTTCCGCTGGGCTGTGGTTGGCATAGACGGGGCCGACGGCGTGGATGATGTGGCGTGCGGTTGGTATCGCGAACGCCGGCGTGATGACGGCCGAGCCGGTGGGGCACCCGCCGATGGCGCGGCATGCTGCCGTGAGCGCATTGGCGCCGGCGGCCCGGAAGATTGCCCCGCACACGCCGCCGCCCGCCCGCAGCTCAGCATTGGCGGCGTTGACGATGGCGTCACAGCGGACTTTCGTGATGTCCCCCTGGCGCACCTCGATGCTGGGAGGCTCGGAGCGGGGCATTCTCAATCCTTATTCGCGCACATGCGCGAAGACGTGCGGCCAAAGGTTGCTGCACCAGAAATGTGAGCAATAGCACGCGCGAAAGCGTGATGTACGTCAACGGAAGAATAGAGCCGGACCTATGACGGTCAGCCGCAATCGATCCCGATCAGATTTGCCAAGCCTGCGGGCGGGCCCGCAGGTCACCGGCGTCTCAGGCTGAGCGAGGCGGAAGCCCCTTCCCCGGCCAGGCTGACGCTCTGCCGGCTGCCGTGGACGACGACCCGGATCGTTCCCCTGACGTTGAACTCGGTGTTGTAAAAGCTGCCGCGGTAGCGGGTGGCGGTCACCTTGTAGACGGTCGCCGTTTGCGAGGCCTTGCCGGAGCTGGTGGCACAGATCGCGCTGAGGTTATAGCTGTCTTTCGACGCGCGCCGGTAATTGGCGCGGCAGCGCGCCTTTTCCTTGGTTCCGCTGGAAAATGAGACCCAGCCACCGCCGCTCCAGGCGCCGGCGAGGCCACCAGGGTCCGCTTCGCTGGGCCCAATGATGCCAGCGACAGCAAGGGCCGCCACCGGCACAAGCACCAATCTGCGTGTCCACGTGCGCCAGGGCTTTCCCCCGTCGGCGCGCGCAGACGAGTGAATTTGCTGCAGGATCTGACTATTCATGACGAGACCTTCGAATAGGTAGAGCGGGCAAACATCACAGCCGAACAGACTACACGAGAAGTTCGATGTGCACAGTAGGGGAGAGCACGTGGATGGGCCCCTTGGGGCGCAACAATGGCCGATAATCGTAACGAGAGGCTGAATGGCAACGCCTCAGGCGCGGCAATTGAGCGTTGCTGCGCTGCATTGTTCCCTAGGGAACAGCTTGATGGTGGGCTTTGGATGAAGAATATTACTGGGATTTGCCGCAGATCGACATACCGGCAGCATCCAAATCGCAAACGAATATCCACGGGAGATCGGGGTATGGTGCGCTCAACCTGCATTTTCGCTGCAGCCATGGCGTCGCTCGCCTTTGCAGTACCTGCCTACGCCGGAATGACCCGGGACCTTGCGAGCTGCACAGCGGCGAAAGGCCAAGGCTCCGCCGCCGCATGTAGCCGCGTCATGAACAGCGGCCGGCTGCCAAATGAGCAGTTTTATATCGGCTATTTCAATCGGGGATCGGCATATCGGAGAGCCGGAGAATTCGAGAGGGCCTTCGAAGATTTCGAAGAGGTGGTGAAGCTCAAGCCGCGCTTTGCGCGCGGCTATCACGCCCGCGGATTGGCGTACTACGACCTGGGCAAGACCGGCAAGGCGCTCGATGATCTTGCCCACGCCATCAAGCTCAACGCAAAGGACTGGTCCACCTACTACAGCCGCGCCACAGTGCTGCGCGCCGACGAAGACTTCGACGGCGCCTTGGCCGATGTCGAGAATGCGGAAGATCTCGATCCCAAACAGCCGCAATTGCGGTTGCTGCACGCCCTCCTCATGTCCGACAAGGGTGACCACGCGGGGGCGAGGGCGGAGATCAACAAGGTCATTTCCTCCGGCAAAGGCCGCGCCTCTGGGTATTACACGCGCGCCGCCGTGGCCTTCAATGAGGACCGGCTGGATGCGGCGCAAGCCGATCTCGACAGGGCTATGAATAGTCGCAAGTCGTTTGCTGCGGGCGAGCTGCTGATGGGGCGCATTCTGGAAGCGCGCGGCGATAAGGCGGCGGCGAAGGCGCGCTACCGCAAAGCGATCACCGCTTCGAGCGGGTTCCTCGTGGCGCGCACGGCGCAGCGAACGGCGCGTGACCGGCTTGATGCCTTGGAGGGCAAGGCCACTAGCAAGGCCCGTGGCAAGGCCGGTGCCGACGTCGCGTTAAGCGAGCCCTCGAACGAGCTTAAGTGCCGACGCTTCCTGCCGGCAACGGGCACCATCATCTCCGCCGACTGCAGCAAGTGAGCATCGCGGGCTGCGTCGTTGCGCAAATCAAAGGTCGAGCTCGACCCAGGTAGGCACGTGGTCGGACGGCTTCTCCCAGCCGCGCGTGAAGCGATCGACGCCTGCGGCGCTGAGCCGGTCGGCCGCCTGCGGCGACAACAGCAAGTGGTCGATGCGGATGCCGTCGTCCTTTTGGAAGGCGCCGGCCTGATAGTCCCAGAAGGTGTAGACGCCGGCGCCCGGGTGGCACAGCCGCACCGCGTCGGTCAGCCCCTCGTGCAGCAGGCAGCGAAAGGCGGCGCGGCTTTCCCGCTGGAATAGGGCATCGCCCGTCCACGCCTCGGGACGCTTTGCATCCTCCGGCTCGGGGATGACGTTGTAGTCGCCGGCCAGCACGAGCGGCACCTCCTCGGCGAGCAGGTCGCGCGCGTGGGCTTCGAGCCGCTTCAGCCAGGCAAGTTTATAGGCGAACTTCTCCGAGCCGATGGGATTGCCGTTCGGCAGATAGATCGAGGCGACTTTCAAGACGCCCGTCGGCACCGAAAGCGTCGCCGCGATGAAACGGGCCTGCTCGTCGTGGCCGTCGCCCGGCAGGCGCCGCGTCACCTCGTCGAACGGCAGCTTGGACAGGATGGCGACGCCGTTGAAGCCCTTCTGCCCGTGGACGGCGACGTTGTAGCCAAGCTCCTCGAAGGGTGCTGCCGGAAAGCCCTCATCCACGCTCTTGATCTCCTGCAGGCAGACGACGTCGGGCTGCTCCTGGCGCAGGTAGGTGAGCGCGGAGTCGATGCGCGCCTTGACGCCGTTGATGTTCCAGGTCGCGACTTTCATGTAAGGGGCCCGGTGGTGGAAAATCACTGGGCCAAGAGGTAGGCGAGAATCGGCAGCGTGGCCAGCTTGCGCGACCCTCCGGGTCTGATTGCGGTCGTTGGTATGGCACATCTCAAAGTTAGACGGCGACGCAATGCGGCCGGTGCCCTAAAATCGGAGCGGCCATGCCGCAAAGCATGAACCCCTACGAACAGGCCATCGTACGAAACGCGGATTGGTTCATCTCTCGCCAATCGCGCGAAGGGTACATCGATGCCGAAGGCGACGAGTTCTATGGGATTCGCGGCGATGCGACGCTCGTCGGTCATTCGGTAACGGTGCGCTGCTACGCCAGCGCCTTGACTGCATCAAACGATTATCTCGTCTCTGCGCGCCAGTCATTGCAATGGCTTGCTGCTCGCCAGGACGCGAGCGGAGGATGGCGCAACAATTGCGCCTTCACACTGGACGGCGCGCAATGTGTGTTTGAGGGCTTCAATACGTATCAAACTATCAGCGGTGACGCGCGATATCAGGACGTGCTCGTCAGGGCGGCCGATCGCATGATCAGAGGAACGCTCGAAAGCGATGGCAGCCTGCGTCTCTCCAATATTATCGAGATCGGCGAGTACGCTCATTTCGCGCTCCTTGCCTGGAAGACAACAGAGGACCCGCGCTTCAAGACCGCGGCCGAACGCATCCTCGCCCATATCCAACGCAACTTCGATGAAGCGGAGGGATTCTGGAGGCCGTTTGATGCAGAAAAGCTGCGCCATGATCTCGTGGCGCGACTGTTGCGGCCGGCATTGCGCTTGGCGATGCTGCATCTGCCGCTGCACGGCAGGGCCGTCGCAAGGTTTGCCGACCATCTCGCGCCCCTTGCGGTCATCGACAGCTATCCTCAATACGCCATGAGTCTGATGGATGCCGAAGCGCTGCTCGATGCGCTGGACGCTTCATGCGCCTTTCCGCGTCTCAAGGAACAGACGCGCGCCGCCATCGCCTGGGCGGAAACCCGTTGTCGAGGCCCGTTTCCCGGTAGCCTCGTTGAATCGAGGCAGATGGATGACAGACCACCTGTCTATCCAATCGCCATCATCAACGACACGCACGTGGCGGCCCTTTGGCCCACGACCTGCCTGCTCATCGCCTATTGCGGCATGAATACTGAGGCCTACAGAGCCAAGGCTCGACAAGTGGCAGACTGGATACTGACCATGCAGGATAAAAAAGGTGCCTTCAGCAATTTCCAAAATCCCGATGGCGCGATGCGGCCGCTGCAAAGCGGGAACGTGAATTTCTACGCTTCGATGGCGCTGTGGCTGTTCAACGAAGTCTACAACGATGGAAAAACGAAGCTCTTCACGACCCCCTCGGCGCGGGCTTGACCGCTCGCGTCGGGCCGGTACAACGCCAACAACTGCGCCAGCACCGAAGAGGGCCGAAGGGGGAGACTATGACTAGCTTGGGGGTGCTTCTCGTCGTCCTCGCCGTGCTCGTCGCCAACATGCCGGCGGTCGTTCAGCAGTGGCGGGCCGATCGCAGCGGATCCATCAAGACGCTGGAGCTGCTGATCGCTTACTTGGTTTATTGCGCGCTCGGTGTGGCGCTGATCATTTTGATCGTGCCGGAGGGCGGGACCGGCGAAGGTCATGACGACAAGGCGCTCGAGCTCACCGGGGTCGCGTTCGGCTGGATCATGTACGGTGGGCTCACGCTGATGCGTGTCGTGCCGCGCTACCGCGAGCCGCCGCGATGGCTGATGCGCTTCGGCATTGCCGACGTTGTGGTGCTTGTGCTGATATTCGGCTGCCTTGCCGCCTATTTCTGGGCGTGAGCAGTGCGACGATCGGCAGACTGCCCCAACTCTGTGAGCACGTAGCGCTACTTTCCGTCCGGGGAAAAGACCTGGTTGCTGGCGGGTGGCATCGTCGGGCGTTTGATCTTGATGAAGGCATGCCGTGCTTCAGTGTGGCAGGTGTTGCAGGCGCCGGTCAGTCTGTCGAAGGCAGCGCTGAATCGGTTGCTGCTTTTGACTGCGACGGCCTTGGAAAGCTCATCGAGTGGCGCTTGCGTATTGGCCTTGATCAATTCGGCGATAGGCAGCCCGTCGAGGGTTGGATGCAACCTTGACGCGTCTTCGAGGCCTTCCTTGATTTCATCGAGCTCGTATTCGGCGAGGTCCCAATTTTGGGCTTCTCCCGCGAACCAAAGTTTTGCGTGCCTCACCTGCGTGGCCATCATGAACTCACCGATGCCCGGCACGTAAGGTTGGCTTGCGGATTGCTTGCAGGCGGCCAGGGCTGTGCTCGCCAGCGCCATGACGGAAAGCGTGACAAGACGCTTCATGACTTTCTCCTTTGACGGGCGTGGACTGCGCGGATCGTAGATCGCCGCGCAAGAGCACATTAGCGCGGGTTGGAGGTCTTCGCAGGTGGGGATGATGTGAGGATGAAGCTTGGCTCAGTAGGGAGGCGTCTTGCGGGCGCGCTGGGTCTTTGCCGCCTCCGTCCACCACGCGAGATCGTCGGCGAACCGAGTAAACGCGCGCTGCAGCCCCTCTCCGAGCGGACCGATCGGTGCGCCGTCGGCGTCGAACGCTTCCGCGATCGGTCCCACGGCGAGTGTCGAGGAAATGACCACCATGCCCATCTCGGCGAGAGTCCCGTGCCAGGCAATGTTCGCCCTTGCCCCGGCGATCCTCCCGGCCGAATAGCTGACAATCGCGGCGGGGCGCCAGAACCATTCCTCGAGAAAGTGATCGGTGAGGTTCTTGAGCCCCGGCTGCATGCCCCAATTGTACTCGCCGGTTACGAACACGAAGGCGTCGGCCGCCTTGATCTTGGTCGCGAGCGCCTCCATGGCGGGCGGCGCGGTGCCCGGCGCGTGCTCCTTGTACATCCGGTCGAGCATCGGCAGGCCGACGGCCATGGCGTCGATCAATTCCGCGTCCGCGCCGCGGCCGCGCAGCCCGGAGACGATGTAGTCCGCCATGCGGATGCCCATGCGGTCGCTGCGGTAGGATCCGTAAAAGACAAGAATGCGATCCGGCACGAGATCACCTGTTCGTACTCACCAAGCCTTCCGGGAGCTAATCTGAGTCGCTTGGGTATCGCTGCGCAAAGCGGAATAGACCACACACGGATGGACAAGACCATGCTGCAGCCGTAGGGCCGTCGCCTGCGGAGTGTTGATGCGGAAGGACGCACCCGTCTGGTCGCCAACGAAATTGATCGAGCCGACGTTCAGCGCGCATTCAGGGCGCCTGGGGAAAACGGCTTGAGACAAGCCGGAGTGCGCCGATGAAACTCTCAACCGCCGACTATGAGGCTCTGAGCCGCCCGCGCTACGGCGCCGCCAATCCGGAGCGCGTCGAGAATGCGCTGTGGGAGCATATCATCCGCAACGGTTGGAGCGGGTACAGCGTGCGCAAGCAGTTCGGTGATGCACGCTGGCCGCACCCGCGCAGCGATGGGACTTCCAAGTACCGCGAGCAGGAGAATGGCCCCGTGTGGTCGTGGGACCGGATGGGCCGGACCAGCACCACGCTTTCTAACGGCCGCGTTGTGCACGTCGCCGGTGAGCACGAGGACTTCTACGATCCGGACTTCTGTATCTTCAATGACGTCGACGTGGAGCACCCCGACGGGCAGATTGAGATCTTCGGCTATCCCAAGGAGGTGTTCCCTCCGACCGACTTCCACTCGGCGACGCTCGTCGGCGATGCGATCATTCTGATCGGCTCGCTTGGATACATGGACTTGCGGCGCTTCGGTGAGTGCCAGGTGTTCCGGCTCGACACTGCGACGTGGCGCATGGAAAGTGTCGCAACCTCGGGCGAGGGACTAGGGTGGATCGCGCACCACGCGGCCGAGTACGACGGCGGCAATTCAATCCTCGTGCTTGGTGGCCGCGTGCAGCGGGCCGAGGCCGGCAATGGCGCGACGCAAGGCATTGAGAGCATTGCCAATGACAGGCTCATCGAGCTGAGCCTGAGGACGTTTGCCTGGCGGCCGATCGCTCATGGCGATGAGCGATACTTCGCCGTCAGCTTGGAGGCCTATCGCAGGGGGCGCAGCCCGCGGCTCGGCACGGCGAACCCGGATCGCGTCGACAATCCCTTCTGGCGCGAGATGCTTTCCCGCAACTGGAGCCCCGGACGCGCGCGCCTGCATTTCGGCGATCCGCCGCCGCAGCGAGCGTATGGCGACCCGCAAGCCGTGCATGCGCAGCGGCCGATCGCCGACGTCGTGTGGACGCCCGTGCGGGAAGGGGCGGCGGAGGTCACCCTGGACGACGGCCGGCAGCTGACGATCGGCGGCGAGTTCTCCGGCTTGGGGGCTGAGTGGGCCGATCGCTGGGTCTACAACGACATCATCGTCAGGCATCCGGACGGCACCATCGAGATGCTCATATATCCCGCCGATGCTCTGCCGGCGCTGCATGGCCCCTGGGCGACGATGAGAGGCGGCCGAATCCTGGTGTTCGGCAACGTCTCGCGTTACGAGCCCGGACCGCGGCGCACCATCGCGCTCGAGCTCGATCCTGCGACCTTCAAGGCGGCGGTCCGCGATTCCGTCTGCACTAGTCCCGCGGTTCTGACCTACATGGGTCCGCGTAGAGCCGATGACGAGCAGCTCGTTTTTGCGATCGTGAAGCGTACGCGCCAAGAGGCACAGCGCTACGTTAGCTTTGATTTGAAATCGCTCAAGTGGCGGGAGCACGAAGGCTAAATCGAAAAGCTCGTCCCGCAGCCGCAGGACTGGGTCGCCTGCGGGTTGTTGATGCGGAAGGAAGCGCCGATAAGATCGTCGACGAAGTCGATCTCGGAGCCCGCCAGGTACCCAAGGGAGACGGAGTCGATGACGACCCTGGCGCCGTCGCGCTCCAGAACGACGTCGTCGGGCGCGGCCTCCGGCACGAGGTCGAACTTGTACTGGAAGCCCGAGCAGCCGCCTCCCTCCACGCTGACGCGCAGGGCGCGCGCGGGCCCCTCGCTGGCGGCGACGATCTCGGCGATGCGCTTGGCGGCGCGTTCGGTGACGGTGACGGACTCGCTCATGGCTCTTTAACATAAGGGCGCCTTGATCTCTGGCCAAGCCCGACGTGGGCCCAACATGGAGCCGATGCTCACCTTGAAAGGGGCAGCTGATAGACAGGGACCCGTTCCCGGCGACTACGGCGAGGGCCTGGCCGCCGGCGCCCGTGCGCCGGGGCCCTACGCCGCCAGCGCCATCCCCAGCCGCGGCCGCCGGCATCCCGAGCCCGAGTGCTTAACGCGCAGCTCCTTCCAGCGCGACCGCGACCGCGTGCTGCATTCCACCGCCTTCCGCCGCCTCACCTACAAGACCCAGGTGTTCGTCTGCCACGAGGGCGACCACTACCGCTCGCGGCTCACGCACTCTCTGGAAGTGGCGCAGATCGCGCGCACCGTCGCCCGCCAGCTGCGTCTGGATGAGGATCTGGCCGAGGCCATCGCGCTCTCGCACGATCTCGGCCACCCGCCGTTCGGGCACGCCGGCGAGCGTGCGCTCGATACGGCGATGCGCGCCTACGGCGGCTTCGATCACAACGCCCAGAGCCTGCGCGTGGTGACCACGCTGGAACGCAAGTATGCCGCCTTCGACGGCCTCAATCTCACCTGGGAGTCGCTGGAAGGCCTGGCAAAGCACAACGGGCCGCTGCCGGCCGGCGAGGAGAGCGCCGTCGCCAAGGTCGCGCGCGGGCTTGAGTCTTGGCGAAGCCTCGAGCTCGACACCTGGCCTTCGGCGGAAGCCCAGGTGGCCGCCCTTGCCGACGACATTGCCTATGTGTCGCACGACATCGATGACGGGCTGCGGGCCGACCTGATCGCGCTCGGTGATCTGGAATGTCAGCCGCTCGTCGGCCCGGCGCTGGCGGCGGCGCCCCAGGCCGTCGGCGAGGACCCCGCGGCGCGGCGCGTCTACGAGCTGACGCGGCGCATGATCACGGTGATGATCGCCGATCTTGTCGGCACAACGCGCAACCGGCTCAGGGCCTTGCGGCCAAATTCGCCGGACGACATCCGCCGCACGTCCGGCGCGGCGGTCGCCTTTTCCGACACGATGGCCGACGACATCGCGCGCCTCAAGGCGTTCCTGTTCGAGCGCGTCTACCGGCATAAGCACGTGATGGGCATCATGGGCGATGCCGAATCGATCGTGTGCGATCTTTTCAAGCGCTACATGGCCGAGCCCGGCGCCATGGCCGAGGCCTGGCACGCGGCTTCGCGCGATCTCAGCGAGCGCCGCCGCGCCCGCCTTATCGCCGACTTCGTCGCCGGCATGACCGACCGCTATGCGCTCGCCGAGCACCGCCGATTGTTTGACGCCACACCCGATTTGCGTTAGGCGGGCCCCAGTTTCCCCATAGTTTTCCAGGGCAATTGCAGCAGTCAGGATCCCATGAACGTGTTCGCGCGCGTGGAGGCTCGCGTCGTGGCGGCGCTCGAAGCGCTCAAGCACGAGGGTGCGCTTCCTCGCGACCTTAAGCTGGCGGCCATCGAGGTCGAGGTGCCCCGCGACCCGACCCATGGCGACCTTTCCACCAACGCCGCGCTGGTGCTCGCCAAGGCGGCGCGCATGAAGCCGCGCGACATTGCCGAGAAGCTCAAGGCGAAGCTTGAAGGCGATGGCGATATTGCGCAGGCGGCGGTGGCGGGGCCGGGCTTTCTCAACCTCACCTTCAAACCGGAATTCTGGCACGACCTCGTGCGCACGATCCTGAAGGAAGGTGGGGACTATGGACGCTCCGACGTCGGCAAGGGCGAAACGGTCAACGTCGAGTACGTCTCCGCCAATCCCACCGGCCCCATGCACGTCGGCCATTGCCGCGGGGCGGTGTTCGGCGATGCGCTGTGCAACCTTTTGGCCTTTGCCGGCTACAAGGTCACGCGCGAGTACTACGTCAACGACGCGGGCGGTCAGGTCGACATCCTCGCCCGCTCGCTGTTCCTGCGCTACCGCGAGGCGCTTGGCGACGACATCGGCGAAATCCCGCCGGGGCTCTACCCCGGGGACTATCTGAAACCGATCGGCGCCGCGCTCGCCAAGACGCACGCCCGCGCGCTCCTGCAAAAGCCGGAGGCGGAGTGGCTGCCGATCGTGCGCGAGGCCGCCGTCAAGCCGTTGCTCAAGGAGATCAAGGCCGATCTCTCAGCTCTCAACATCACACCCGACATCTACTTTTCGGAGGCCTCCCTGACCTCGGGCAAGACGGACAAGGTGAAGGCGGCGATCGAGGCGCTGCGCGCCAAGGGTCTCATCTATGAGGGGCGCTTGCCGCGGCCCAAGGGCCACGACGACGAGGAGTGGGAGGATCGCGAGCAGACGCTGTTCCGCTCGACCGCCTTCGGCGACGATGTGGACCGGGCGCTGATGAAGTCGGACGGCAGCTACACCTACTTCGCCGGCGACGTCGCCTATCACTATGACAAGCTGCGGCGCGGCTTCGACCACTATCGCAACGTGTTCGGCGCCGATCACATCGGCTACATCCCGCGCATCAAGGCGGCGGTCGCCGCCCTGTCGGACGACAAGGCCGATTTTGCGATCCTCGTTTGCCAGCTGGTGAAGGTTTTGCGCGCCGGCGAGCCGGTGCGCATGTCCAAGCGCGCGGGCACTTTCGTGACGTTGCGTGACGTGGTCGACGAGGTCGGCCGCGACCCCGTCCGCTTCATGATGCTGATGCGCAAGAACGATGCCCCTCTCGACTTCGACCTCGTCAAGGTCGTTGAGCAGTCGAAGGACAACCCGGTGTTCTATGTTCAATACGCGCACGCGCGCGCGGCCTCGCTGTTCCGCAACGCGCAGGAGGCGTTTGCCGATCTAACCAAGGACAGCACCGGCGTGCTCGAGGCCGACCTTTCGCGGCTGACCGATCCCGGTGAGATCGAGCTGATAAAGCGCCTGGCTTTTTTCCCGCGTTTGGTGGCTGGAGCGGCGCAAGCAGAGGAGCCTCACCGCATCGCTTTTTATCTTTATGAACTGGCTTCCGCCCTTCATGCGCAATGGACTCGCGGCAATGATTCGCCACAATTAAGATTTATTCAGGCAAAAGATAGGGTTATGACCGCCGCTAGGCTTGCGCTCATTGCTGCCACACAGAGGGTGATATTTTTAGGTCTGATGATCCTAGGCGTCGAGGCACCGGAGTCCATGCGCTAGACTCTTGATTCGTAGGGATTCGGTGTGCAACAGAGAGTTTCGGGGGATACTTCAAAAATGGCACGCTCCCACGCTGCAGCGACAAACGGCGGATGGCAGACGCAAGGTCCGCCCACTGAACCGGAACAGCGCAGTGGGCGCTTCGTGCCCATCAGCCAGCGCCCAGCTCAAGCCGGCATGCAAAACCCGCAGGCGACCGGTTACCCACAGGCCGGCTACCCGGAGCAGCAGGCTCCCAATCCGGCCTACGATCCGCAAGGGGCCTATCATTACCCGCAGCAGCAGGCGGCCGCGCCGTCTGGTCCGCGCCCTGGGCTGAGCAGCCTTGAGACCGCCTCCCAGCCGGGAGCCGAGTACCCGACCTATCCGAACACGCGGCCTCCACAGGGGCAGGGACAGCCGCAGGCGCGCTATGCGCCGGCCGGTCCCGATCCCGTCGCGCAGGCCGGTGCGGGCTACGGGCAAGCCGGTGCGCCCTATCCCGGGCAGCCGCGTCAGCCCGATGTCATGGCGGATTTGCGCGCTGCCGCCGCCGGCTATGAGCAATGGCAGGGGGCGCCGCCCCAGGATCCGCGCGGCTACGACCTCGGGAGCTACATGCCCAATGGCCTGCGTCCCGATGCCGGTTCTCATCCCGGGTCCCCGATGCACCCAGGCGACCCGCTGCAGCCGCAGCCGGAATGGGTGCTTCCGCACGGTGGCTATGGCGATCCGGATCAGGCCTACCAGGCTGGACTGGGTTACGAGCAGCACGCCGGAGCGCTCGATCAGCCCTATGCCCCCGAGGAGAGCGGTGAATATGAGCCCGACGAGCCCCGGCGCGGCAGCTGGGTGCTGCGGATCGCCGGCGCGATCGTCGTAGCGGTCGGGCTCGGTTATGGCCTGGCGCAGGGCTACAAGCTCATGCTGGGCACGGCCCATGACGGCGCGACGCCTGTGGTCAAGGGTGACGGCGCGCCCGCCAAGGTCAAGCCCGCCGAGCCGGGCGGCAAGCAGTTTGCCCACACCGACAGCAAGATCATGGACCGGCTGGGACCGGCCGGCGGATCGTCTCAAAGCGCACCTAGCGCCGACGTCGATAGCAACGGCGCGCGCAAGGTCACGACGCTGGTCGTCGGGCGCGATGGATCCATCGTTCCACCGCAAGCCCCGGCCGAACCCGCCGCCGCCCAAGGGACTGTGGCCGTGCCAGGCGTCACGGTCTTCGATGGCTTTGGCGGGCAATTCCCAGGCACTGGCGCTCCCTCGAGCAATGCGGCGCCCGACAAGGCGCCCAACACGCCGCCGCCCGCAGCGGCCGGTAGTCCAATCGTCGTCACGCCGCCGCCCCAAGGCGAGAAGCCAAAAGTGGTCGCCAAGGCGGCGACGCCCGCCGCGGGCGCCGCCACGCCGCCGCCGCAGAAATCATCCGCAGCGGCGAAGAAGCCGGCTGCAGCTCCCGCGAGGCACGCGGCGGCCAATGGCTACGTGGCCGTCCTCGCCTCCATCCCTGCCTCGAGCCAAAGCCGCCTGATCGCCCTGAAAAAGTTTGCGGACATGCAGCAGCAGTACGGGACCATGCTCCAGAACAAGACGCCCGACGTTAAAGAGGCAAACCTGGGCGCCAAGGGCATCTACCACCGGCTCCTGGTCGGGCCTCCCGGATCGCGCTCGCAGGCGAGCGGGCTTTGCAACGAGCTCAAGGCGGCCGGCTACAAGGACTGCTGGGTCACCGCCTACTGAGCCGCGGCCGGGTGGCTTTCGCGTACTGCCCGAGATGAGCAGCCGGCTGCGTCGGCTCCCTTCGACTGCCAGTGTCGCTACTGCGGGGTCGCCATGCGCACGGCTCTGATCGTAGGAGTCGCAGGCGCCGGTCTGACGCCTGCGGAGAAAGCCTTCTTCACAGAGGTGCGCCCGGCCGGGCTGATCCTCTTCGCCCGCAACCTCAAAGAGCACAGCCAGATCCGCGCGCTCACCGACGCCGTGCGCGATGCGGTGGGCACGCATGAGCTTCTCGTCCTCATTGATCAGGAGGGCGGGCGGGTGCAGCGCTTGCGCCCCCCGCTCGGTCGCGTGTTGCCGCCGGCCGCCGCGTTCGGCCGCCTTTACCAGCGCGATCCGCAGCAAGCCGCGGCCGCCGCCTTCGCGGTCGCGCGCCTTCTCGCCGACGACCTGAAGGCGCTGGGCATCAACACCAACTGCGCGCCCGTCCTCGACCTTCCCGTGCCGGGATCGCATGACATCATCGGCGATCGCGCCTATGGCAGAGCCGCCGACCAGGTGGCGCAGTTGGGCAAAGCGGTGGCAGACGGCCTGATGGCGGGCGGCGTTGTGCCGGTCATCAAGCATATCCCAGGTCATGGGCGCGCAACCAAGGACAGCCATTTGGCGCTTCCCGTGGTCACCCAAAGCCGGGCGGAACTCGCCGCAACGGACTTCGCCCCGTTCAAGGCGCTGCATTCCCTCCCGGCCGCCATGACGGCCCACGTCGTGTTCCAGGCCATCGATCCGGGCGCCCCGGCGAGCACGTCGGCGGTCGTAACCCGTGAGATCATCCGCAGCGAGATCGGCTTTGACGGCCTGCTGATGAGCGACGACCTTTCCATGAAGGCCCTTGCGGGCAGTATGCGCGATCGGGCCGCGCGCGTGATCGCCGCGGGCTCCGACATCGTGCTCCACTGCAACGGCGATTCTAGCGAGATGCGGTCTGCGGCGGCCGGCACGCCCCCGTTGGAGGGCCGCGCGCATACGCGGTTTCGGGCGGCCCTTGGCGTGCTTAACACCCATATTCCGTTCGATGCCGCGCCGGCGGAGGCCCATCTGGCGCGGGTGCTGGCCATAGCAGCGGACGGTGCTGAATCAGTGTAAACTCAACACCATATAGAGGCAGGATCGGACGCGAGCTCTCCTTTGGCGCCGAATCGGGATTTGGCATGAGCGAAGAGACGGACAAGACAGCGGAGGCGATTTCGGCATGGGAGGAGCCCATGCTCGACGCGCCCCGTGATTCTGAAGCTCTCATTGTCGACGTCGCCGGCTACGAGGGGCCGCTCGATCTGCTGCTCGCGCTCGCGCGCACCCAGAAGGTCGACCTGTCCAAAATTTCGGTGCTGGCGCTCGTCGACCAGTACCTCGTCTTCATAATGGAGGCGCAGAAGCTGCGGCTCGAGCTGGCGGCCGACTATCTGGTGGTGGCGGCCTGGCTCGCCTTTCTCAAATCGCGCCTGCTCTTGCCGCGCGAGGGACCTCAAGGGGCTGAGGAGAGCGCCGAGGAGCTCGCGCGCCGTCTTTCGTTCCGCCTGATGCGGCTCGATGCCATGCGCGAGGCGGCGGCCCAGCTCATGAACCGCATGCGGCTCGGACGCGACGTGTTCCAGCGCGGCATGCCGGAAGGGACCAAGACCATCCGCGAGACGGCCTACACCGCGACGATCTACGATCTTCTCAGGGCCTACGCCGACCAGCGCCGTCGCACGATCAAGATCGGGCACGTGGTCAAGCCGCGGCCCGTGTGGTCGATCAAGGACGCGCGCGAGCGGCTTGAGCGGCTCATGGGCGACGTTCAGCAGGGCACCGACTGGGTCGCGTTCGAACGCTATCTGCAGCAATTGCTCGTTGCCCCCGAGGACGGGAAAACGGCGCTCGCGAGCTCTTTCGGAGCGACACTCGAGATGGCGCGCGAAGGTCGCGTTGAGATACGCCAGGAGGCGCCGTTCGCGCCCATCTATATGAGGCCGCGCCAATCGGATGCCGATTGGCAGCGCGTGGTGTAGCGTTCGAAAGTCGCGTCTTCAAAGCCAATGACGAAAGAAAAGCGCATGGAGCCGCCCCGCCTGAGTCTGGTGCCGCCGAGCCAGGACGTGAACGACAACACTCCCGCCGACGAGGCGGGAGCGGAGCTGGCGCGTGGCCAGTCCACCAACGTGGCGGCGCTGCCCTTCGCCGATCATCGCGAGAAGCTGCGCGTCCTCGAGGCCCTGCTGTTTGCCGCCGCCGAGCCGCTCGATGAGGCAAAGCTCAAGGGCCACCTGGCAGAAGAAGAGGACATCGCCGGCCTGTTGGAGGAGCTGAGGGCCTTCTATGCGGGCCGCGGCGTCAACCTCGTGCGGGTGGCGGGGAAGTGGGCCTTCCGCACCGCGGAGGATCTCGCCTATCTCTTGGAGCGCTTCGCCGTCCAGGAGCGGCGTCTGTCGAGGGCCGCGCTCGAGACGCTCGCCATCATCGCCTACCACCAGCCGGTCACGCGAGCCGAGATCGAGGAGATCCGCGGGGTGACGACCTCGGTCGGCACCCTCGACATTCTGCTCGAGACCGGTTGGATCCGCCTGCGCGGGCGCCGGCACGCGCCGGGCCGTCCCGTCACCTACGGCACCACGGACGCCTTCCTCAGCCATTTCGGGCTCGAGAGCATCAAGGACCTGCCGGGCCTGTCCGAGCTCAGGGCCTCGGGCCTGCTCGACGGCAACCTTCCGCCCGATTTCTCCGTGCCCGAGCCCAGCGACGTTGCGGCGCTGATGCCGGACGAGCTTCCCCTCGATGCGGGCGAGGACGAGGAGGGGCAGGATGAGACGTCGGCGAACTTGCCGGACGAGGACGAGACCGATAAGTCCTGAGGCGGGGGCGTTGCCGCTCAAAGGTGCCCGCGAGTTTGAAACCCTTGATTTCCAAGACATCGGCGCGCAAGACGCGGCTGGCGGGCGCTTCGCCGGCGGGTGGGCGCGCCGCCGCCACCTTTGCCGCGCGCCTCACCTTCGACAACGTCGCCCGCCGCTACGGGGCGATGCTGGCGCTCAACGGCTTTAGTCTCGACATTGCGCCGGGCGAGGTCGTCTGCCTGCTGGGGCCGTCCGGCTGTGGCAAGACCACGCTCTTGCGCGTTGCGGCCGGCATCGAGAAGCCGTCCGCCGGCCGGGTGCTGATCAATGATCGCGAGGTTGCCGGACCGAGTCGCTTCGTCGCGCCGGAGGACCGCGGCATCGGCCTGATGTTTCAGGATTTCGCCCTGTTTCCCCACCTGACGATTCTGGGCAACGTCGCCTTCGGCCTCAAGGGGCTGCCCAAGGCGGAGGCGCGGCGGGAGGCGCTCGCCGCGCTGCAGCGGGTCGGCCTTGCGCATATGGCCGACGAATACCCGCATATTCTTTCGGGCGGCCAGCAGCAGCGGGTGGCGCTCGCGCGTGCCATCGTGCCGCGTCCCGCCGTCATGCTCATGGACGAGCCGTTCTCCGGCCTCGATGTGCAGCTGCGCGAGGCGATGCAGGAGGAGACGCTCGGGGTTCTTCGCGAGACGCGTGCAACTTCCGTCATCGTCACGCACCATCCGGAGGAGGCGATGCGCATCGGCGACCGGATTGCGGTGATGCGCGCCGGTGCGCTCGTGCAGGCGGGCAGCGCCGAGGAGCTCTATCATCAGCCGGCCGATCTCTTCGTCGCCCGGCTGTTCTCGGAGATCAACGAGATCACCTATCGCGTCGAGGACGGGCGCATTGCAACCCCCATCGGTGCCTTGCCGGCGCCGGGTCTGGCCGAAGGCTCCGACGTCACCGTGTGCATCCGCGAGCGCGGTATCACCCTTGCTCGGGCCGGCGCCGGGCTTGCCGGCCGTGTGCTCGACGTCAAGTTTCTGGGCGACGTTGCACGCCTCGAGGTGGGCGTGGCGGGTTTCGACAAACCGCTCAAAGTGCGCGTGCGCGAGATGGAGGGGTGGGCGCGCGGGGCGGAGGTTGTCGTTGAGATTGATCGCAGCCGCGTTCTCGTTTTTCCCGCCGAAACGCAGGAAAGTGAAGAATTCGTAATGAGTTAGCGGTATTGAGCGGGAACCCGCGCCTTGCGGGGCCCAGTGCTTTCTGCGATATCTTGCAGTGAACCTTTAAAGGATCCGAGGAGCGAACAATGGGCTTGAGCGGCTGGCATTTGCTCATCCTGGCGCTCGTTGCGCTTCTCATCTTCGGCGGCAGCGGCCGGATCTCGTCCATCATGGGCGACATGGCCAAGGGCATAAAGAGCTTCAAGAAAGGGCTGTCGGAGGATGAGGACGAGGACAAGGACAAGCCCGAGCCCAAGGTGATCGATCAGACGGCCTCGAAGACTTCGGAGTCCGAGCGCGACCGCAGCAAGACGAGCTGACGTTAAGCGGGTCGGGAGTTGATCGCCTGCCGCGTCGGCGTCTTGGGTTGCCCTTGAACATGCCGGCGACATTGGCCACTGGAACGGCGCATGTTCGATATCACATCCAGCAAACTGTTGATCCTGGCGATTGTCGCCCTCCTCGTGGTCGGCCCCAAGGATCTGCCCATGCTGCTGCGCACGGTCGGCAAGTATCTCGGCGTGTTGCGTCGGCATGCCGCCGAGTTTCGCGCCCAGCTCGACGAGGCCCTGCGCGAAGCCGAGCTCGAAGAGCTCAAGAAAGAGTTCGACAGCGTAGGTCGCGAGATTAAGTCGACGGTCGAGCAGGGCTCAAACGCCATCGACAGCCACGTCGAGAGCGCGCGTCTGGGTGTCGATAGCGCGCTCGAAGGCCGCTCCTCGGATGTCGGCGTCGCGGACGCCGAAAAGACCGCGCCCGCACCCGAGCCACGGCCCGAGAAGACCGGGACATAGGCCGTGAGCGAAGCGACCGAGCCGCCCGGACAGAGCGAGATCGACGCCTCCAAGGCCCCGCTTCTCGATCATCTGATCGAGCTGAGGCAACGGCTCATCTGGTCGCTTGTGGCGATCGGCGCCGCCTTCGCGGTCTGCTTCATCTTCGCCAAGCGGATCTACAACATCCTCGTTGTGCCCTATCAGTGGGCGCACGGGGGCACCGAGCCGATCGAGATGATCTACACCGCACCTCAGGAATTTCTCTTCACGCAGATGAAGCTGGCGCTGTTCGGCGCGGTGTGCATCTCGTTCCCGATCATCGCCAATCAGATCTACAAGTTCGTGGCGCCGGGCCTCTACAAGAACGAGCGCAAGGCGTTTCTGCCCTATCTGATCGCCACGCCGATCCTGTTTCTTTGCGGGGCCTTGCTCGTCTATTTCGTCGTCATGCCGGTGGCGATGCATTTCTTCCTGTCGATGCAGCAGAGCGGCGGGCCGGTCGAGATTCGCCTGCAGGCGCGCGTCTCCGAGTACCTGGCGCTGATCATGAACCTCATCATCGGATTCGGGATCTGCTTCCAGCTCCCGGTGGCGCTGACGCTGCTCGCACGCGCCGGGCTCATTACGGCCGACGTTTTGAGGAAAGGGCGGCGCTACGCGATCCTCGGCATCACGGCGGTGGCGGCCTTTCTGTCGCCGCCCGACCCCTTCTCCATGCTCGCCATGATGCTGCCGACGATCGGGCTTTACGAGCTGTCGATCTGGGCGGTGGAGCGGGTCGCGCGCCAGCAGGCCGCCGGGCAAGCCAAGACCTAGCTGGCCAACTTCAGCGGCTTCATCTTGGAGGTATCGACCTCACGATGTGCATGCCAAAGATCGTACGCCGTCTGCATGCTGAGCCAGGATGCCGCCGACGTTGCGAAAACCGCGCCCAGGCGCACCGCCATGGCTGGCGTCACGGGCTGCTTCTCGGCGAGAATGTCGTAGAGCGACTGCCGCGAGATTCCGAGCGCTCGCGCCAGCTCTGCCTTGGGGACCGGCAGCGCAGGCAACACGATCTCGCGCAGAAATGCTCCGGGATGCGTCGGACAGCGATCTGCTGATCTCTTGGGCGGCGCGACCATGCTCAACGGCTCCTGCTGCTACGCTCTACTGTCCAACTTACCATTGAGATTCAGTGGTAGTTCTCAAAATCCACTTCGATGGCATCTTGATCCTGCCAACCGAATGTGATCCGCCAGTTTGCTGATACAGACACGGCGTAGCGACCCTTGGACTTTCCGGACAATTTATGAAAGCCCATGCCTGGTACGTTGAGATCGTCCGGGCTCGTGGCGGCATCCAGGCGATCCAGGATCATCGTGATCCGTTCGGTTCTATCGGGCGGTAGTTTGGAGACGTCATCGCGCTCCCAATACCGCTTAAGTGAGCGACTGCGAAAGGAAACGATCATGTTCAGCTCGGTAATTCGGTAGCGGCAATGCCGCTGCTCCACCGTAGCCCGCCTTGGTCGCGTCCTCGCAGCGCCGGATCTGTTCGTCCAGCTTGAGGCCAATGTACATCATAAGTAGACATAATGTCAAGTATTGCCATACATAATGCGAAGCCAGCGTACTCAATTGTCGTTGACGCGCATCTGCGCGATATATGGCGCCTGGACCGTTAACTGACGGCGTCCTATAGGACGCTCGACCTAGTCCTAAAAGTCCCTTCAGAGGCCCAAGTGTTCGACATCAAGTGGATCAGAGACAACGCCGAAGCCTTCGACGCCGGTCTCAAAAGGCGCGGGCTGAAGCCGCTGGCGAATACGCTCTTGCAGCTCGATGAGGCGCGCCGGCTGCACCTGACGAAACTGCAGGACGCCCAAGCGCGGCGCAACGCGGCCTCCAAAGAGATCGGCAAGGCCAAGGCGGCCAAGGACGAGAAGGTGGCGAATGAACTCATGGCCGAGGTCGCCGAGCTGAAGGAATTCATTCAGGGCGGCGAGGAGGAGGAGCGGCAGCTCGACGCCAAGCTCAAGGCCGAGCTGGAGGTGATTCCCAATCTGCCGCTCGACGATGTCCCCCTCGGCAAGGATGAGAAAGACAACAAGGTAATCCGCAAGGTCGGCACGCCGCCGCAGTTCAAATTCAAACCCAAGCAGCACTTCGAGATCGGCGAGGCCTTGGGCCTCATGGACTTCGAGACGGCGGCCAAGATTTCGGGCGCGCGCTTTGTCGTGCTGAAGGGGGCGCTGGCGCGATTGGAGCGCGCGCTCGCCGCCTTCATGCTCGATCTGCACACGGGCGAGTTCGGGTACACGGAGAGTGCTCCGCCATATCTGGTGCGCGATGCCGCGGCTTACGGCACCGGGAACCTGCCGAAGTTCGCCGAGGATCTTTTTCAGACCACCAATGGATTTTGGCTGATTCCAACGGCGGAGGTTTCGCTCACCAACTTCGTGCGCGAGACGACGCTCGACGAGGCGCAGCTGCCCATTCGCCTGACCGCGTGGACGCCCTGCTTCCGCTCGGAAGCCGGCGCCGCCGGCAAGGACACCCGCGGCATGATCCGCCAGCACCAGTTCTCCAAAGTGGAGCTCGTGTCGATCACTGCGCCCGAAGACAGCCGCGCCGAGCACGAGCGCATGACGGCCTGCGCCAGGGAGGTCCTGAAGCGGCTCGGCCTGCCGTTCCGCACCATCCTGCTCTGCACCGGCGACATGGGCTTTGCCGCGCAGAAAACCTACGACATCGAGGTGTGGCTGCCGGGCGAGGACACCTACCGCGAGATTTCCTCGTGCTCGGTGTGCGGCGACTTCCAGGCGCGGCGCATGGAAGCTCGCTTCCGTCGCGCGACCGGAGGAAAACCGGAATACGTGCACACGCTCAACGGCTCCGGGCTCGCCGTCGGGCGCACGCTGATCGCGGTCTTGGAGAACTACCAGGAGGCCGACGGCTCCGTCGCCATTCCCGAGGCCCTCGTTCCCTACATGGGCGGCCTCACAAAAATCGAGAAACCCGCGTGACAGAGGCAAACGAGCGCTTCGCAGCAGCCGGGTGCATCTCCCCCTCTCCCCGCCTGCGGGGAGAGGGCCGGGGTGAGGGGCAGCCGCACGCCGTCGCGCCAGTTTCTGCCCCTCACCCTAACCCTCACCCCATGCAAG
>Ga0315553_10000539_pt1 | contig 33293 bp, 32 predicted proteins | sample SalMarSW160140MG_FD_203099 | JGI IMG/M metagenome (GOLD analysis project Ga0315553, IMG submission 203099) | Salt marsh sediment microbial communities from the Plum Island Ecosystem LTER, Massachusetts, United States - Salt Marsh Sediment SW1601-40 ... | reverse complement strand
AGCTGGAGAAGCTCGGGATCCGACTCGTCGTTCTGGAGGCGGAGCCGGATGAGGCGGCGCTGCGCCTGGCCGGGGACGCTGCGCTGCTGGTAACGGACCGGGGCTACCTGACCCACCAGCGCCGCTGGCGCTCTTCGCTTGCCCGGCAGGCGCCCTGCGGTGTGCGGCAGGTCGAGGGGGATGCGGTGCTGCCGATAGAGGAGGTTTCGGGGAAAAGCGAGTGGGCCGCCGCTACGATTCGGCGGAAGATCCACAAGATCCGGGATCGGTTCCTCCTGCCCGGCGATCCACCACAAGCTCCCCGCAGGGATTCGCTGGGCATCCGCATCGCAGAGGCGGTCCGCCCGGATCAGGAGCTGCTCAGCGGACTCGACATCGACAGATCCGTGCAGCCGGCTGCCCTCTTCCAGGGAGGCAGCAGCCGGGCACTAGAGCGGCTGGAACAGTTCTGCAAAAACTCCCTCCGCCACTACCACAGCCTGCGCAACGATCCTGCTCAGGAGCATCAATCCAACCTGAGCCCGTATCTGCACTTCGGACAGATCAGTCCGCTCACCGCTGCCCTGGCGGTCAAGGCCGCCCGGGACGTACCGGAAGAAGCCAAGGATGCGTTTCTCGAAGAGCTGATCGTGCGCCGGGAGCTGGCCTTCAACTTCGTGTACTACGAACCGCATTACGACGGTTACGAATGCCTGCCCGATTGGGCAAAGCGGACACTGGATGCGCACAGGGGGGACAAACGTCCCCACCTGTACAGCCTGGAACAGCTCGAAAGGGCGAACACCCATGATCCTTATTGGAATGCGGCCATGGGGGAGATGCGGCTGACCGGGAAGATGCACGGCTACATGCGCATGTACTGGGGCAAGAAGATCCTCGAGTGGAGCGAAAGCCCCGAGCAGGCCTACCGCAACGCTTTGCACTTGAACAACCGCTACTTCCTCGACGGACGGGATCCCAACTCCTACGCGGGGGTGGCCTGGTGTTTCGGCAAGCATGACCGGCCCTGGGCGGAGCGCCCGATTTTCGGGAAGACCCGCTACATGGCCGATTCGGGCCTGCGCCGCAAGTTCGACATGGACGGCTACCTGCGCCGGATCAACGCCCTCCTGGCCGACTGAAGCGCCTTCAAACCACGAGCAGCGGGTCGGGGTTGACGACCTCGAGCCCGGCATGGGAGCCCCGATCGGAGAACACCCGCCGTCCGTCCTGCCAAAGCTCGACGGTGATCTCCGAACGGAGGGTCTCCTCGATCCTTCCCGTCATCTCGCCCTGAATCGGTGAGGCCAGCTGTGCCCCCGCTTCCCGGCGGGCCTGTATCCTGACGACCGTGCGATCCCGGCGCGCTGTGATCCCGACGGAGTCCTGATCGTACTCGATTGCCGAGATTTCCGATCCGTTGTAGGAGGTGAAGGAATGCAGCTGCCCCCGGGCGTACAATCCGATGATGAAACCGGTGAACTCCTTACCTCGGAAGGGAACCCGGGCGACCGAGCAGGTCAGAGAAGCCCTTTCGGAAAAACTGTTGGACTGCATCCAGATCCAGGCTGTGGGGAAAGAGATTCCCCAGTCCTTCTCCAGATAGAAGCGGCCTTGGCTGCGGGATCTGCCGTTGACGGTCCCGTGGATGGCGGCATCCAACACGATCACCCCGTGATAACACTCCATGAATCGCATGAACGAGTACCAACCCATCGAGCTGGGCGACAGGAGACTGGAAGGCCAGCGGACGACATCTTCGATCCTCAGGTGTGCGCTGAAATTTCCCAGATCGACGTGGAAACCGCGGAGGGAGAAACGGTTGTTCCCTAGAATGATTTCAAATCGCTTTCGATCGTAGCAAAACTCCTCAGGCTCGAACCGGTGATAGCTGGAAGAGTTGGAGTCACCGCCCAGGACCTGGATGAAGCCGTGGGCATCCTCGGCAGCCGGGGAGACTCCGGGGATCACCGCAAAGCAGATGTCAGGAAAGACGACCTTGAAGTACCAGCCCTCGAAATACCGGGAAGACCGGCCGAGTCTCCGATGGCCCTGGAAGAACTCGGGCTTATAGAGTTTTTTTAACGAATAGAGCATCAGGGGAGTCGGCTCGCTGCTTGACCAGACGATTGGCAAGCTTCACAGCCTCTTCGGCGCTGGCGGCGAAGCCATCCGCATCGATTTTTTTCCACAGCTCAGGATCCTGATTGAAGGGGCGGCCTCCAACCAAAATGACCAGATCGCCCAATCCTTCCACAGCGCGGATCGCCCGAATAGCCCTGGCGATCGATTCGACGTTAAAAAACATGGTGGCCGAAAGTGCCAACACGTCAGGTTTGTGATCGACCGCGGCTTTGACGATATCTTCATTGCAGAGATTGTTGCCGAGGAAAAAAGTCTGCCAGCCGTCCATCTCCATGAAATCCGCCACCATGCGGGCGCCGATGTCGTGGAACTCTCCGCACACGGCGATGGCCAAACACGTCGTATCCTTCTTCTCCCTCGAGGCCGAGGTTATGTAGGGATACAGCTGAGACATGATCAGCTGGGTGGAGGCGGAAAAGTAGTGCTCCGTGGCCACATCTAGCCTGTTCTGCATCCACATCAATCCGACTTCTTTCAGCGTCCGCTCGAACACCGTCCTGTAGATTTCCCCAACTGCCTCGCCCTCCTCGACTGTGGAATGTATCAGCTTGCTCGCCTCCTCCCGCTTGCCCGCCAGGAGCAGGTTCAGGTATTCCCCCGCCAGAGGGCTCATGGGAGACAGGGGTTCTCCCTCTTGCCGGAAATACCCGCTGGGATATTGAACATCCCGGGCTACCAGTTTCACGTCGGTTCTTCCCATCAGATAGTCCAGGGACACATTGAAGTGATCCGCGATCCGGCTCAGGTTTTTCTCGTCCGGGAATCGGGCGCCCTGCTCGTAGTTGGCGATCGTGGTCTGGGCTACGCCCAGCGCATCCGCAAGATCCTTTTGGCGCAGCTGTGCAGCGACACGGAGCCCTCTCAATCTGGAAGCGAAATCGACCATACCCTAAAGGATAACACAAATTGAGTATCGGATCAATCGAAAAGAGGCAAATATTGGCTTTATATTTCAGTTTGTGGTCTCAGCAGACTTCGGGGGTGAGAAACCAGTTCAGCAACCAGGAGTCGCCGCAGTTCTCCAGGCACACCAGCCCCGCGGCGGGTATGTCCAGCAGCGCCCGTTCGGTACCGAGCAGCAGCGCAGAAACCAGTTTACCCAGCTGAGGAAGATGCCCGACGATCGCCAGATTCGCCTCCCACTGCCCGATCTCTTCCACCAGAGGCGCTACGGGGTCATTGGGACTCAGACCGCTTTTCGCCTGCACCCGCTCCTCAATTTGCAGGCTGGCGGCGAGCAACCCTGCGGTTTGAGCCGCCCGGGTTTTGCCGCTGTGCCAGAGCGCATCGATCCGAGGCTTTGTATTGGCAAAAGCGGCGCAGATCGCCGAAACCTCTTCCCGGCCACGGACGCTTAGTCCCCGCTCGGGATCCTCGTTCTTGGGTTTTGCCTCGCCGTGGCGGAAGATGTAGAGCAACATCTACCACTCCCCGGGATCGGTCGGTGCTACGGGGGTGCAGGATGTGCTTTCCCGCTTCCGGGCCATCATCGGCTCGGCAGCTTCCCGCCATCTCTGATAGTGTTTGGTTTGCTTATGATCCAAGGTCGCCTGCTCATCCCGATAGACTTCATACAGAATGAAATGCTGCGGATCGGTATCGGAGTGCAGCACGTCGAAACGCAGAACCCCCGGTTCCCGGACAGATCCTCCTCTGTTCTGCACAGTGATCCGCTTGAACTCCTCGATACTCTGCTTGTTTACGCGGACGTCAATAACACGGACGATCATCCTGCACCTCCGACCGAGTGACTGTCTTTGAACTGCTCTACTTCTTTTAAATAGTCTTCCCGCAAGCGCTCCCGCTCGTCTTTCTTCAGAAAACTGGCATCAATTGCATTCAGGTTCAGTTGAATCAGATCTTCTAGATCAAAGCCGAAGTACTCTACCGCTTTCATGTAGTCATCGGTCAGATCGGTATTCTGGATAAAAGGATCATCCGAGTTCAGGGTGACCGGCACTCCATTTCGGTACAACGCGCCTATAGGGTGATTGCGTTCATCTTCCCAGGAACCGGTTTGATAGTTGGAGGTAATGCAGAGCTCCAGGGCGATACCCGAGTTTTTCAGGAATTCTTGTAGAGGTTCATCCTCTATCGCGCTGGTACCGTGACCGATACGGTCGGCGTGGAGATTCCGGATCGCCTCCCAGATCTGTTCGGAGGCAGTCACCTCCCCGGCGTGGATAGTCGCCTTATACAGTCCGTCGGATTCGACAAGGGCGAAGAAATCCCGGAACTGTTCAGGGGGATAGTTGATCTCGTCTCCGGTCAGATCTATCCCGACGATTTCAGGTATCTCCAGACGCTTCAACCGGTTGTACAGCTCGATCATCTCAGCGCTGGACTGTTTGCTCCGGTTGAAACTCAGCAGGTAGCGGATTTGCAGGCCAACTTCCTCAGCAGCCGCATTGCCGGCCTGGACGATGAGTTTAGTGACCTGATCGCGGTCGAAGTCATTTCCCAGGGCGAAATGCTCCGGAGAGAAGCGCAACTCACAATAGAACAGCCCGTCCTGAACCAACTCTTTCACCGAGTGGTAGGTGATAAAATGGACGTCGTCCAGAGAACGGTACCAGTCGTTTCGGAATTTGGTCAGGAAAGTGAGAAAATCCGGACTGGAGTCCTTCGGGAATTGGGCCTCCTTCTTGAAGGATTCGAAATCCCGGGGTCTGTCCAGGTCGTTTTTCAGAGACAGCTGGTGCAGCTTATCGACGGGAAAGGTCCCCTCCAGATGCCTGTGGAGATCCAGCTTGGGAAATTGCCTCATCACCGGTTTTTGTATCAGCTTGTTCGGTCCAGTCATTCGTGAAACCTGTAAAATTAATACAAAACCCCTCCCGTCGGAAATCCCCGACAGAGGGAGGGGCTGTTGCTGTCATAGAAATTGTACGGTTTGGGACTATAGGGAGTCCGGGTCGCAGAGGTAATCGGCACTGGCTGCTACACGACCACACTGCTTGCAGACAAACTTGCCGTTTCGAACCATCTCCTTATAATCCGACAGGTTCGTCTGGATATAGTTCATGACATGGGCAACGCACAGGTGCTTGCCATGACCCTTGTGAGGACCGTCAACTTCGGTCAGTGGAAACCATTCAGCCATAGTCATTCCTCCTAGTGCACGAGTTTTATTATTGGGAATATACAATTACAGGGGTTTTGTTACAAGGGTTGCCATCCACCATTTCCGGCCGCGGTTTATTGAACCGGCAGGCGATTTCCTGTAAAATGTGCGCCCATGATGAAGGCTATTGAGCTGCCGCCGGCATACGACCCTAAAAGTTTCGAAGACCGACTCTACAAATTCTGGCTGGACGAAAACCTGTTCGCACCGGATCTGAGCAGGAAGGGTCGACCCTATGTAATCGTGATCCCGCCTCCGAACGTGACCGGAGTCCTGCACATGGGACACGGTTTGAACAACAGTCTCCAAGACGTGCTGATCCGCTATCACCGCATGGCCGGTGAGCCGACCCTCTGGCTTCCGGGGTCGGATCATGCCGGCATCGCCACCCAGGCTGTGGTGGAGAAACAGCTGAGGCAGCGGGGCACCTCCAAGGAGCAGATCGGCCGGGACCGGTTCATCGAGGAAACCTGGAAGGTAACCAACAACCATCACGACATCATCGTGCAGCAGCTGCAGAAGATCGGCTCTTCCTGCGATTGGCAGCGCGAGCGATTCACCCTGGACGAGGGATTGTCCCGGGCGGTTCGGGAAGTTTTCGTGGGCCTGTATGAGAAGGGACTGGTGTACAAGGGTAATTATCTGGTCAACTGGTGCTGGTCCTGCGGTACGGCGATCTCGGATGATGAGGTCGAGCACGAGGAGGTCGAAGGCCGCCTATATCACTACCGCTACCCCTTAGCCGAAGGCAGCGGCTCCATCGAAATCGCAACTACCCGCCCGGAAACCATGCTGGGGGATACGGCTCTGGCGGTGCACCCCGATGACAAGCGGTACAAGAATCTGGTGGGCAAGCACGCCTTGCTGCCGCTTACAGACCGGACGATTCCGATTGTGGCCGATACCTACGTGGATATGGAATTCGGGTCCGGAGTCGTGAAAGTCACCCCGGCCCATGATCCAAACGACTACGATATCGGCAAACGGCACAATCTGCCGCGGATCAACATACTGAATGCGGACAACACCCTGAACAACAACGTCCCTGAAAGCTATAGGGGACTCAAGGTCGCCGAAGCCCGGAAACGAGTGGTTGAAGATATCAAAAAAGCCGGCCTGTTTATCCGAGACGAGAAGCATCTGCACACCGTAGGGCACTGTTATCGCTGTCATAGCCTGATCGAGCCCTACCTGTCGGACCAGTGGTTCGTGCGTATGCGCCCGCTGGCGGACAAAGCCCTCGAAGCATGGAAAAAGGGGCAGGTACGATTCTACCCCAAGAAATGGGAAAACACCTACGTACACTGGCTGAACAACATCCGTGACTGGTGCATATCCAGACAGCTGTGGTGGGGCCACCGCATCCCGGTCTGGTACTGCGACGCCTGCGGCAAAATGACGGTTTCCAGGGAAGACCCGTCAGCCTGCCGGCACTGTTCGAGCACGGAGATTCGACAGGATCCGGATGTTTTGGACACTTGGTTTTCCTCTGCGCTGTGGCCTTTCTCCACCTTAGGTTGGCCGGATCAAACAGAGGACTTGAAGACCTTCTACCCGACTTCGACCCTGGTGACCGCCTACGAGATAATCTTCTTCTGGGTGGCGCGAATGATTATGATGGGACTGGAGTTCATGCACGAGGTCCCATTTCCGGACGTGTACATCCACGGCCTGGTTCGGGATACCCGAGGGCGGAAGATGTCCAAGTCTCTGGGTAATGGAGTGGACCCCCTGGAAGTGGTGGACGAATACGGAGCCGACGCCCTCCGTTTCACGCTGGCGTTTTTGGCGGCTCAGGGTCAGGACATCCTGATGGACAAGGACAGCTTCAAACTGGGCAGCAAATTCTCCAACAAGATCTGGAATGCCTCGCGCTTCATCCTGATGAACCTGGAAGGCCGCACCCTGGTGAAAGAGGCGGCCCTCGATGAGGTGGACCGTTGGATCATCCACAGGCTGAACCTGACGGCTCGAAGCGTACGGTCCGCCCTGGAACAGTACCGTTTCAACGATGCCAGCCAGGGGGTTTACGAGTACTTCTGGAACGATTTCTGCGACTGGTACATCGAGGCAGCCAAACTCGCCCTGGACGGTGAGGATGGGGCGGAGAAGGACCGGAAAATCACGCTCTGCCTGACGATCCTGGAGGAATCCCTCCGTTTAGTTCATCCCTTTCTGCCCTACGTAACCGAGGAGATCTACCAGAAACTACCCAACCACGGCCTGAGTATCGTCACCGCTGCCTATCCGGATTTCCAGGAAAAGCGGGTGGATGACACCGCTCAGCAAAATTTCACCGCGGTGCAGGAGTTGATTCGCGCCGTGCGCACGCTGCGCAGCGAGTTCACAATACCGACGGGGACGAAGATCCGGGTAACCGTAAAAACCCCTGAGGATGAGCCTCCCCGGCGGGTTTTTCAGGAGCAGAAGGACCTGATCGCCCTGCTGGTAGGATCGGACGACCTTCAAATAACCCACGGGACGGTGCAGAGAGCGGGAAGCATCCCCGCGGTGGGCTCCGGCTTCGAAGCCTTCGTGTATATCAAAGAGGCCATCGATCTGGAAAAAGAGATCGAAAAACTTCAGAAAGAGCTCGGGAATCTGGACGCAGCCCTGAAGCGCACTGCCGGAAAGCTGGCCAACAGAGCGTTCCTGTCCAAAGCGCCCGAAGAGGTCGTACAGAAAGAGAAACAAAAGCAGGAAGAGCTCCAGCGGCGCAAGGCGAAAATCGCCGGGTATGTCGAAGAACTGAGGGCTTAGGCGCAACCACCGGCGGGCGGGCATTGTCGTTCATGGCAATGATTTCCGCAAGTTTGCTTCGCATCCGCTGGATCCTGGACACCGCCCTGCAGCAGACCTCCCGTGAGTGGTCCCAGGTCAGCTCCGCCGCTCAGGTGCTGATTGCTGCCATTCCGATCGTATCCGTGTCGGTACTGGCGGTGCTCAGCTTCTTCGTGGTCCTCTGGGACTACAAGAAGCAGCGGCTTATAATCGAACGGGGTCTGACCCCCAAACCCAGGAACATCGACGACAAACTGCTTCTCATAGGAATCGTGGCGTTTTTCGTGGGCGCGGGGCTGCTGATTTTTTTCGGACTGAAAACAGGCTTGAGTAATTCCCTTCTGGGCGGTATTATTCCCATAGCCTCGGGGATGGGGATCATTACCTATTACATCCTCATGTACCGCTTGAAGAAGAACAGAGAACGTGAAAAAAACAACCGACAATGAACTCGTGGAACGTATACTCGAAGGCCGGATCGATGCCTACCGGGAGATCGTGGCCCGCCATCAAGCCCGGGTATTTTATCTGGGATTGAAATTCCTGCACAACCGCCACGACGCGGAAGACTACGCGCAGGAAGTCTTTCTCAGAACTTTCGAGAAACTCCGGACCTTCAAGGCGGAGGTTCCCTTCGCGTCCTGGCTGAACAAGATCGCCTACAACATGGCGATCAATCAGTACCGCAAGCGCAAACGCGCCTGCGTGGAAGTTGCTCTGCCTTACGAACCCAGGGATACCTCACTGAGCCCGGAAACACGCCTCTTGCGGGGGGAACTGCGTGAGAAAGTACGAAAAGTGCTGAAGAAAATTCCGGATATCTACAAACCCGTGATCAATCTCCACTTCTTCGAGGGATTGAGCTATCCGGAAATCTCCCAGGCTCTCAGCATGCCGGTGAACACGATCAAGTCCTATGTGTTTCGGGCTAAGCAGCTGCTTCGTACTCGCCTTGGGGCTTACGTCTACGGTTATCTCGAGGAGGGAGTTTTCTGATGAGCCGGTCCGCTGTGGAGGGCGCTCAGAGCCTCGACGGTCTCGAGCCGAAAGAGGGACTTAAACGGGATATCTCGTCGTACCTGGCCGAGGTCGGTTTCGTGGATCGAGTCATGGCGGATATCCAAGAGATGTCGGGTAAAACCAGAAGGACACTCCTCTGGGCGGGTTTATGCCTGTTCAATATTTTCCTGCTCCTCTTGCTGGGGACCAACCCATCGTTAATCGCCCAGTTCCTCCAGGGGGATCTTGGGGAGTTCTTCTTCCTTTTTCTGGGGATCTCCCTATTGGGGGGTTTGATCGGGCTGGTTGCCGTCAGCGATCTTTCCTGGTTGGAGGATCGCCTTCCCAGGCAAGATCCCGAAGACGAATAGCGCTTCAGCGGCCGGTCGGCGAACCCTCTTCTGCGCCGCGGGTGACTACGCTTCGGGGTGGTACATCCCGGGTGATCCAGACATTCGCCCCAATAACCGCTTCCCGGCCTATGGTAACCCTTCCCAAGATTGTAGCACCGGAATAGATGACCACATCATCCTCAACAATGGGATGCCGGGGGATTCCCTTGATTGGCTTGCCCTTCTCATCCAGGGGAAAACTCTTGGCCCCGAGTGTGACCCCCTGATAGATCCGCACCCTCTGCCCGATAACGCAGGTCTCTCCAACCACCACTCCGGTTCCGTGGTCGATGAAAAACTCCTCCCCTATCTTGGCTCCCGGATGCAGGTCGATACCGGTGAGACTGTGGGCTCTCTCCGTAATCATTCTGGGGATTAGAGGCACCTCCAGGCAGTACAGCTCGTGGGCCAGGCGATAGTAGGTGACTGCCAGGATCCCGGGGTAGCAGAAGATAGCCTCATCGGCGCTCTTGGCCGCCGGATCCCCGTAGTAGGCGGCGTGAACATCCGTGGCCAGAATGTGCTGGACTCTGGGCAGGCGCTGTACGAACTCAGCGGTGATCCGCCGCGCCTTTTCCAGACAGGCGGGACACTCTAATCCGACGTGGTCACATTCGAAGCACAGACCTCGTTTGATCTGTTCGAGCAATACAAGAAGGATGCGGTCCAGCGTCGCCCCGACGTGAAAACGCATGTTCTGTTCGGTCAGCTCGGAGATGCCGAAGTAGCCGGGAAACAATACGGAGCGAAGAGCCTCTACAGCCTCGATGACCTGATCTCTGGATGGAAGCAGCCTGCCCCCCTTTTCCTTCCACGAGAGCATGCCGTGCTGCGAATCGCAGAGGCACTCTACAACCTCGGCCAGAATATTTTTTTGGATATCCATTTCATTTCCCATACCGTCAACCTGGGCACGCTCTTTTCAAAATACTGCAAAAGCCTCCGTCCGGCCACTCGGGGCAGCCGCTCACGGCACTTCCCAGGTGCCCGATGATTCGCAGCGAAACAGGGCATCCAGCACCTTTTGGTTGGACACCGCATCTTCCGCAGGGGTGGGAACCGGAAGGTCCCGGCGAAGCGCCTTGGAGAAGGCTTCGAACTCCAATCCGTACTGGTCCGCCGCGGGCAGTGTTGGGCGGCGTTCACCGATCCCGGTAATCACCACAAGCTGCGGCGGCGTATCCGGGGAGATGTTGAAGGGAACTTCGATGTGGATCCTCCCGGCGCTGCCGAAGATGTCGACCCCCTGGGTCGGGAAACTCTGGGTTGCAACCGTGAATACGGACCGCGGGCCTGCGAAATCGAGGATCGCCGAGCTCAGTATGTCCGTCTTGAAGTTCGCATCCCGGGTGAAAAAGCCAATGGCCCGCTCCGGTTCCCTGCCGAAGACAAAGCGGGCGGTGGACACGGCGTAGCAACCGATATCCATCAGGGCTCCGCCGCCCATGGCCAGCTTGTTCCTGATATTCTCGGGATCCCTGTTGTCGTAGGCAAAGGAGGTGTGGACGGCCAGGACCTGTCCAATCTCTCCTGCACGCACAAGTTCCCGCGCTCGGCGCCACTGGGGATGAAACCGATACATGAACGCTTCCATCAACCGTACGCCCTTTTTTGAAGCGTACTCGACACAGGAAGCCGCCTCCTCCGCGTTCAGAGCCAGGGGTTTTTCACAGATAACGTGCTTGCCCGCATCCGCCGCTTTGCGGATCCACTCGGTGTGGAGATGATTGGGAAGAGGAATGTAGACCGCTTCGATATCCGGATCAGCCAGCAGATCCTCGTAGGCTCCGTAGGATCTGGCAATCCCGAAGGTTCTTGCCGCGCTGCGAGCCTTCTCTTCGCTCCTCGAGGCGATCGCCATCAGTTCAACGGCATCCGTTTTCAACAACGGAGGCAAGACTTTTTTCATAAAGATATTGGCAGCCCCGAGCACACCCCAACGAACCGCTTTCATTTTTTTCCTCTCCGCTTGGTGATTTCCAAAGAGTATAGGAGTTATTGGCCTGAACAGGCAAGTGCGGTGGCAACGGGCGGCGGCGGCGGTCGTATCGACGAAAAGTGGAATTTGACGCAGACAGGCAGGTTTTCGTATTTTTAATGTGAATATTGATATCCGTCCTTCCGTCAGCGCCCTCACAAAACTACTATAGCGACAGCCGGTTTTCCGGCCGTAGGAGAAGTCGCAGGAGAATAGGATATGAGATTCGACAAGTTTACGATAAAGGCTCAGGAAGCGGTCCACTCCGCGGAATCCCTGGCCCATCGGTACAATCACTCCAGTCTGGATACGAACCATCTGCTCCTGGCCCTGATGGAACAGACAGACGGGGTGATCCCGCCGCTTTTTACTGCCCTGGGCGTGCAGAGCTCTGCACTTCGCTCGGAACTGGAAAAGCAGCTGGCCGCCAAACCGAAGGTCTACGGGGACAGCTCACAGACACAGCTGTCGCCCCAGGCGGGCAAGGTGCTGCACAACGCCGAGATGGAAGCGGGCAACCTCAAGGATGAGTACGTCTCTACCGAGCATCTGCTGCTGGCCGTGCTGGACATCCAGAGCGACACCCGGGAGCTGCTGAACCGCCACGGTGTCCAGAAGGCGGCCGTATTGAACGCGCTGCAGCGCATCCGGGGCAATCAGCGGGTCACCGATCAATCCCCTGAGGACAAGTACCAGGTGCTGGACCGCTACTGCACGGATTTGACGGATATGGCCCGTAAAGAGAAGATCGATCCGGTGATCGGAAGGGATGAGGAGATCCGCCGGATCATGCAGGTCCTTTCCCGCCGAACCAAGAACAATCCGGTGCTGATCGGGGATCCGGGAGTGGGCAAAACGGCGATCGTAGAGGGACTGGCCCGGAGGATCGTTTCCGGGGATGTTCCCGATTCCCTGAAGAGCAAACGGGTGCTGGCGCTGGATCTGGGTGCCCTGCTGGCGGGCGCCAAGTTTCGGGGAGAGTTCGAGGAGCGGCTCAAAGCGGTGATCAAGGAGATCGTCGAGGCGGAGGGAGAGATTTTCCTGTTCATAGACGAGCTCCATACCCTGGTGGGCGCCGGCGCGGCGGAAGGCGCGGTGGACGCCTCCAATCTGCTGAAGCCGGCCCTGGCCCGGGGAGAGCTCAGGGCGATCGGCGCCACCACCCTGGATGAGTACCGCAAATACATCGAAAAGGACGCCGCCCTGGAGCGCCGCTTCCAGCCGATCTACACCTCCGAGCCGAGCGTTGAGGACACGATCGCGATCCTGCGGGGCCTTAAGGAGCGTTACGAGGTTCACCACGGGGTCCGCATAAAGGATGAGGCCATCATTGCCGCGGCGATCCTCTCGGACCGCTATATCACCAGCCGCTTCCTCCCGGACAAGGCCATCGACCTGGTGGATGAGGCGGCCAGTCGCCTGAAGATGGAGATCGAGAGCCAGCCCACCGAGCTGGATCAGATCGAGCGGCGTATCCTGCAGCTGAACATAGAGAAGCAGGCGCTGGCCAAAGAGACCGATTCCGCCTCCAAGGACAAGCGGAAGGATATCGACAAACAGCTTGCCGAGCTCAATGGCAAGCGGGATGCCATGCAGCTTCAGTGGCAAAACGAGAAGAAGGTTATCGAGGAGATCCGCGCCCTGAAGCAGAAACTCGAGGAACTGAACATCGAGGAAACCCGCTACGAGCGGGAGGGCAATCTCACGAAAGCCGCGGAGGTCAAGCACGGCCTGGTCCCGGAAACCGAAAAGAAACTGGCCGACAAGACGGCGGAACTGGAACGCTCAGAAGGTGAGTCCAGGCTGCTGCGCGAAGAGGTCAGCGAAGAGGACATCGCCCGTATCGTCAGCCACTGGACAGGCATACCCGTCTCCAAGATGCTCAGCAGCGAGAAGGCCAAGCTCCTCGAGCTGGAGGAGATCCTCTCCCGCAGGGTCGTGGGCCAGGAAGCGGCTATTTCTGCTATGGCCGACGCCATCCGGCGCAACAAATCCGGGCTCTCCGACATCAACCGCCCGCTCGGCAGCTTCATCTTCCTCGGCCCAACCGGGGTCGGTAAGACGGAGCTGGCCAAGACCCTGGCGGAGTTCCTGTTCAACGACGAGAAGGCCCTGACCCGCATCGACATGAGCGAGTACATGGAGAAGTTCGCGGTCAGCCGCCTGATCGGGGCTCCCCCGGGCTACGTGGGCTACGAGGAGGGAGGCCAGCTGACCGAGGCGGTGCGCCGCCGTCCCTATTCGGTGATCCTCTTCGATGAGATCGAGAAGGCCCATCCGGAAGTGTTCAACGTGCTGCTTCAGCTGCTGGACGAAGGCCGGCTGACCGACAGCCAGGGACATATCGTGGATTTCAAAAACGCGATCATCATCATGACTTCCAATCTGGGCAGTTCGCTGATCCAGCAGACCGAGAAGATCGAGGATATCAGAGACCAGATCATTGAGCTGATGAAGGCGACCTTCAGGCCGGAGTTCCTCAACCGGGTGGATGAGATCATCACCTTCAACAGGCTGGGAAAAGAGGAGATCCTCAAGATCGTGGATATCCAGCTCGCAATACTCTCCAGGAGATTGCAGGAGCAGGATGTCACGATCAAGGTCAGCGACAAGGCCAAAGCCCACGTTGCCGAGGTCGGTTTCGACCCGCAGTACGGGGCCCGGCCGCTGAAGCGGGCCCTCCAGAATCTGATCCAAAACCCGCTGGCCAAGAGCATAATCGCGGGCGAGATCCGCGCCGGCGACACGATAGTGGTCGACACGGGCAAAGAGGGTCTGGTATTCCGCAAACAAAAATAGGTATATACTGATCCCATGATCCGGGCCTACCGCCAGGAAGAACCGGAGTCCGACGGGGATGCCTGGCTGCAGGAAACTCTGAACAGCGATCTGGTGGAGCAGGAGGAGGGAGAAAACCTCTACTGCTTCATCTGCGGTCAGATCATCACCCAGTCCCGTCAGCGCATCCGCGTAGAGGGAACCCACAAGCACACCTTCACCAATCCAGGGGGATACCGCTTCGAGATAGGCTGTTTTCGGGAAGCCCCCGGCTGCGAGCAGGCGGGGGAGTTTACGGATTTCTACTCCTGGTTCGACGGCTGCCCCTGGCGCTACGCCATGTGCGGCAGCTGCCGCGTCCATCTGGGCTGGGTCTATCGGGGGAAAAAATCCTTTTTCGGCCTGGTCCTGGATCGGCTTCTGAGCTCCAAAAAGTCCTTTCCCTCCGAATCCTGAGTCAGGAGGGATTGTTCACCGGGGGTTGCATCAAACGCTTTGGCGCAAGAAAAGGGTTTGCAGGGCAGCCGGGACCAGGACCGTTGAAATGGGAATGGCGGCGATCAGCAGAAGGTTGAAGAAATTGTTGGCACCCAGCACGGTCCAAACGGCGATCATAGTGGAACCCATCCCTATCACCAGCAGCATCGCTACTCTTGATATCCGCTGGCGAAGCCGCATGAACAGGGCGGCGGAGAGTCCAAGCAGCAGGAGGGCAAGCACCATGTTTCGGTCCCACTGGTGGACCTGAACCCTAAGGGAAAACAGGCCTTGCCCCACGCTGTCGATTGCGGTGATCCATATTCCCAGTAGAGGCAGGGGTAGCAGCACATAGGACACCAGCAGCCAATCCCGCTTCAGGATCCTGGAGACTACGGCAAGGATGATCCAGAAGGCAACTCCGTACAGACCCAGAAACAGCAGCAGGGTACCATGTTCGGCTGATACCCCGGATCCGACTATGATGTTGTAGATCGACTGATACACGAAGTTGCGCGAAAGAAACACCACTGCCAGCACCGGCGCAAAGGCAAAGCCGATCCACGGATACAGCCAATTCGGTTTGCCCTTCAGCCACCCCAGCAGGGTCACGAACAGGAGGAGGGCGAAAGCTGGGATCAGAACCAAGGCTTGGGACCACAGATGTGTGGCAAATAGAGCGGCTCCCAGCACAGCGGGTTGGGCTGCCAGCAGAGCTTCCAGCCAGCTGCCCCTGCTGTGAGCCTCGTAGAGAAGCTTGGCCACCTTTCGAGGTTTTCCAAAGGAGTCGATCGCCTGCCTGGCTGCATCCGCCTCGGTTAAACCTTCGGTTCGCAGATCCTCGATCTTGTCCTGGAAGTAGGTCTCCAGCTCTCCTATGACCTTGCTCTCCGTGCTCGGATCGAGATGAAGATTGGATTTGATCTGGCTGAGATAGGTGCGTACGGCTCCCATGGCTGGAGGCAGTTGTCTAACGGATCATGACCGAACTGGCTTAAGGATCAGGTTCATAGCGTTGGAAAACTTCAACCACATGCTGATCCGTTTAAGCAACACCTCTTCTCCTTTTTCGGTAATCCTATAGTACCGTCTCTGTTGTCCATTGGGCTGGACCTGCCACTCTCCCAGGATCAGGCCGTCATTCTCCAGCTTGTGGAGGGCGGGATAGACGGTCCCTTCCCGGAATTTGAAAAATCCATCACTTCGCTGCCGGATTTCCTTGATCAGACGGTAACCGTGAATGCGACCGGATTCACTGATCAGATACAACAGCAGGGAATCCGTGTTGCCCCGAAGCAGTTCTCTGTCGTATTCCAGAGGTGGGCTGCTGCTCTGCTCATGCTTCGATCCGTATTTCATATCTTCTCCTTCCACTCCAACTTCTATTGAACCACAACGCCGGCACTGTTTCAACCTCCCGAAAGCCGCCAATGCGGTCCTCCGCCAATGCGGTCTTCCACACGGCGCAGCGCAGATCGCGGGTTTCAAAACCATGGAAAATACAATATGCTACTCCCGCGGGGAAGAGATGAAAAAATACACAGCGGTTATCTTCGATATGGACGGAACGCTTCTCGACACGCTGGAGGACCTCGGCAGCTGCATGAATCGTGTCCTGGAGCGCGCCGGCTTTCCTACCCACCCCATCGAGGCCTACAAGTACTTCGTCGGAACCGGGATCACGAATCTGGTAATCCGCAGCCTGCCTGAAGACGATTGCAGGCAGGCGACGATAGAGCGGCTGCAGGGGCAGATGGCGGCGGAGTACACCGCCCACTGGGCCGACAAGACAGACCTGTATCCGGGAATCGGCGCCCTCCTGGACGAGCTGATGCGGCGAAAGGTTCTGCGGGCCATCCTGTCGAACAAACCCCACGAGTTTACTACGGTGATGGCCGACCGTTACTTCAGCAACTGGCGTTTCGATCCGGTGTTCGGCGCCCGGGACGGGGTCCCCTCCAAACCGGACCCAGCCGCTGCGCTGGAGATCTGCCGCCGCTGGGAGCTCGATCCGCAGGAGGTGCTTTACGCGGGGGATACGAACACGGACATGCAAACGGCCCGGCGGGCCGGGATGTACGCCCTGGGCGTGCTATGGGGATTCCGGACCAGGCAGGAGCTGGAGGAAAACGGCGCTCAAGCGGTGATCGCCAGACCCGAACAGATGCTCGAGTTTTTCAAATCCCCCTGACCTCGCAGCGGGGAAAGAGCCGACTGATCTTTCCGTGCAGCCCCCTTAGAACTTCATCACTGAAGGGCACCTGATCCCGCAGGCGGGGATCCAGAGCGTTCTCCGGGTCGAACTGCTGCAGCACGAAGCTGGGATATCCCTCCAGCTGCCCGGCCAGGTGCAGGATATCCTCCGGCGTGTGGAAGCGGGGGACCACCGTGCAGCGCAGCTCCAGCTCCACCCGGGCTGTTTTGAGATGCTCAAGGGTCCGCTTCACATCCTCGAGCATGCTTTCTTTTCCCGGCGCCAATCCCGCCGCCCTGCGGTAGGCTTCCCACTCCAGCGGTGCCTTCACATCCATGGCGATGTAATCCACCAGGCCCTGTTCCAGCAGCCCTGCTACCATCGTAGGATTGGTGCCATTGGTCTCCAGTCCCGTACTCAGCCCCAGGGCTTTTACCTGCGCAAGGAACTCCGGGGTCCCGGCGTGCAGGGTCGGTTCGCCCCCGGTGATCACGGCGGCCTGATACAGGCCAACGTTCTCCTTCAGGAACCGAAGCACGATTTCCGCGCTGAGATCGGCGAGCTGCTGCGGCCGCTGGACAAGATCCACGTTGTAGCAGAAGGGGCAGCGGAAATTACAGCCCCCGGTGAATACCACTGTCGAGATCTTCCCGGGGTATTCGATGAGAGAGGTTTTCTGCCAGCCTTTGAAGGTCAACGAGTTTTGGTTTGTCCCACCTACAGCGCCGCGGCGTTTTGCGCCGGCACCTGCTCAAGGGCGCAGGAGGGCTCTTCGTGAACCTGGGTCGGCTCCTGCCCGGCAGCCGCATCAACGGCCAATCGTACCGCCGGGCTCTGCGCCTTCAACTGCCGGTCGTACGTGCGCCGTTGCTTGAACTCCACCTGTTTTCCCGGATTCCACTGATCCACCGGACGGAGGTACCCTACCGAGCGGGACCAAACCTCGCAGACCTCACCGCATTTCGGACACACCTGCTGCTCGCCCCTGAGGTAGCCGTGGCTCTCGCAGATGCTGAAGGTCGGGGTGAGGGAATAGTAGGGCAGATGGAAGTTCTCGGCGATGCTTTTTACCAGGTTCTTGGTAGCCTGTATGGAGGGCATCCTCTCACCGAGGAAGGCATGCAGTACCGTCCCGCCGGTATAGCGGCTCTGCAGTGGATCCTGCAGCTTGAGGGCATCGAACACGTCATCGGTAAAGCCCACGGGCAGCTGGGTGCTGTTCGTGTAGTAGGGTGCCCGGATGTCTTTGCCGTTGCCGTTCGAGTACACATCCTCGCTGTAAATCTTGATGTCCGGGAAAAGTTTCTTGTCGATCCGGGCCAGACGATAACTGGTTCCTTCCGCCGGCGTGGCTTCCAGGTTGAAGATGCTGTTGGTTTCGGTTTGGAAGTCCCCCAATCTGCTGCGGATGAAATCCAGAGCCCGGACGGCAAAAGCCACTCCATCGGCCTGGGTAAGATCGTATCCGAGCAGGTTGTACACCGCATCGTTCATCCCGATGATCCCGATCGTCGAGAAGTGATTTTTCCAATAATTCCCGAATCCGGCTTTGATTTTGCGCAGGTAATAACGGCTGTAGGGATACAGGCCACGATCGGTGAATTTCTCCAGCACCTCCCGCTTGATGATCAGGCTCTCCTTGGCCAACTCCATCCGGGTGCTCAGCATCTCCAGGAACTCCTGCTCCGAGTTAGCCTCGTAACCGATCCTGGGCAGGTTGATGGTTACGACCCCGACGGATCCTGTCAGGGGATTCGAACCGAAGAGCCCGCCGCCCCGCTTCTGAAGCTCCCTCTTGTCCAGGCGCAGTCGGCAGCACATGCTGCGCACATCATCCGGCTTCAGGTCGGAGTTGATGAAATTGGAGAAATAGGGAATGCCGTACTTGGCAGTCATTTCCCACACAGGGTCGAGTTCCGTGCTTTCCCAGGGGAAGTCGGGGGTCACATTGTAGGTCGGGATCGGAAAGGTGAAGGGCCGTCCGGTGGCATCACCCCGGCTCATCGTCTCCGCGAAGGCTCGATTGAACATATCCATCTGTTCCTGGAACTCACCGTAGGACTCGTTTTTGACCTCTCCACCGATCACGACCGGCTGATCTTTCAGATACTCGGGTGCCTTCAGGTCCAGGGTGATGTTGGTGAAGGGGGTCTGAAAACCGACCCGGGTCGGTACGTTCATGTTGTACAGGAATTTCTGCAGACACTGTTTGACCCTGTTGTAGTCCAATCCGTCGTAGTAGATGTAGGGGGCCAGCAGTGTGTCGAAGTTGGAAAAGGCCTGGGCCCCGGCCGCCTCTCCCTGAAGCGTGTAGAGGAAGTTCACGACCTGCATCAAGGCCACATCGAAATGCCTGGCCGCTTTGCTCTCGACCTTTCCCCGCACACCCCGGAATCCCTCGATGAGCAGATCCTGAAGGTCCCAGCCGACACAGTACGGTCCCAGGGTTCCCAGATCGTGGATGTGGAACTCCCCGTTGATGTGGGCGTCACGGATCTCTTTGGGGTAGACACTGTTGAGCCAGTAGTTGCAGACCACCTTCTGGGTAATATGTACATTCAGACCCTGGAGGGAGTAAGTCATGTTGCTGTTCTCCCGGACCCTCCAGTCCATCTCATCGAGATAGTCATCGATGATGGCGATATCCCGAAGGAGCTTGGTTACCTCGCGGATATTTTTGTGCTGTTCCCGGTACAGGATGTAGGCTTTGGCTACTTTAGCGTGTCCGTTCTCGATGAGGATCTTCTCTACAATGTCCTGAACGTGCTCGACGGAAGGAACGCTTTCCTCTTCGTATTTGCGCCGGATCCCTTTGACGACCTGGTCGGAGAGTTTCTGGGCTTTTGAAATATCCCGACCACCCACAGCCTGGACAGCGGCCCAGATGGCTGAGGTGATCTTCTCCTGGTCGAAGGCGACGACTTGTCCGTTTCTCTTCCGGATAGTCTCCACTTTGCGTAACATAGTTCCCCTCCCAGTGCTTGAGTAGATCACAGTTGCGACGTTCCCGCCGTTGAGGCAGCGCTAATTTTTCTTCAGCGTCCTCAGTTCCTTCTCGAATGACTTGAGATCGGTGAACTCCCTGTACACCGATGCAAAGCGGATATAGGCCACCTTATCCAGAGCCCTGAGCCGTTCCATTACCAGCTCCCCGATGACCTGCGCCGGAACCTCTCGGTTTCCGTAGTTGTACAGTTCCGCCTCGATTGCACTAACAAGCTTCTCGACCTCTTCCCGGGGGATAGGTCTTTTCTCACAAGCTTTGAGCAGACCCGCCAGAAGCTTGTCTCGAGCAAAGCTCTCCCGCCGACCATCCTTCTTGATGACCGACACCCCGGTCCACTCGATCCGTTCGTAGGTGGTGAAGCGCCGCCCGCAGGAAAGGCATTCTCGTCTGCGCCTGATGGTATCGAGTTCCTCGAGGTTTCGCTTATCCACTACCCGCGTCTTGGTATTCCGACAGAACGGGCACTTCATACCCTGCCCACAAGATATTGTGCCCCTATTATACCCGAAACCACAAGATACGCAAGTATCTCCCAACGGTTTTCTAACAAAAAAGTATTAGAATACGAATTTTTTTAGTATGACTGACTAACAAAAATTTACTTCCGTTTTTTGAGCCCCCTGATGCAGGAGATCGACAACAAGTTACTCTTCCTCCTGCCTGAAGGGGCTTCTGCTTTCGCGTGTAATCGGCTATCCTCTTCAGGAGATGTTCCAAAACCTTTCTTTGATTCCGGAAGCTGTCAGCGGCAGTTTTCTGATCCGACTGCTGGTGGCCTGCCTGCTGGGCGGGACTATCGGCTTCGAACGGGATATCCATGGGCGCGCCGCAGGCCTTCGCACCAACATGCTGGTCAGCGCAGGCGCGGCTTTGTTTATGCTGGTCTCCATAGCGATGGCTCAAATCTACTCGCGTGGTCCGGAGAGCACGGGTCTGCGGGTGGATCCGAGCCGGATCGCCGCTCAGATCGTTACCGGCATCGGCTTCCTCGGCGCCGGGGCCATAATAAAAGACGGATTCAACATTCGCGGACTCACCACCGCCGCCTGCCTCTGGGTATCCGCCGGCGTGGGCATGGCCGCCGGGGCTGGTTTGTTCGAGATGGCCATCCTGGTTACCCTGATCGGACTGTTCACTCTGGTGGTGGTAAACAGATTTGAAAGAGTCTTTGCCAAAGACTCCTACCGAATCCTGAAAATCACGGCTGCGAATGATACGGACATCTCCAAGCTGATCGAGGTAGTCAAGCGCAAACACCTGAAAATTCTCTTCCTCGATTTCGACCGTGACTATAAAACGAATCAGATGGTGATCACCATCACGATCCGGCTGTTCCACAAGGGCGTGACGGACAAGCTCGCCCACGAGATCGTAGGTGACCTGGAAAACAGCGGATACCCGATTCACCAACTCCAATGGGGACACAGATGAAAAACATTGCGCTCAAGATCGCGGTTGTCCTCTTCCTCGGCGTTCTCTGTCTGCAACCGCTATCGGCCCAATCCCTGCAGGACGGGCTGTACGCCCAGATGAACACCAGCCGGGGAAGGATCCTCATCGCCCTAGAATACCGGAAAGCACCGTTAACCGTGGCCAACTTCGTCGGTTTGGCCGAGGGCACGATCGCCTTCGAGAACCGGCCTCCGGGCAAACCGTTCTTCGACGGTCTGGCCTTCCACCGGGTCATCGAGGATTTCATGATCCAGGGTGGGGACCCTTTGGAAAACGGCACGGGAGGGCCCGGATATCGCTTCCCCGACGAGATCGCTCCCGAGCTGGCGCATGACGGTGCGGGAGTACTATCCATGGCCAACAGCGGCCCCGATACCAACGGCAGCCAGTTCTTCATCACCCACAAGGCTACTCCCTGGCTGGACGGCTTTCACGCCGTGTTCGGCCGGGTGCGGGAAGGACAGGAGGTGGTGGACGCCATCCGCCAGGGCGATAGGATCGATTCCGTGGAGATCCTGCGCATAGGAGCTGAGGCCCGAAGCTTTCGGGTCGATCAGGCCCTGTTCGACCGCCTGCTCAGGGAAGCCCCGGAACGGAAGAAGGAATACGCCGCTCGGGCCCGCCAGCTGGCCCTGGCTGAGATCGAGCGGCGCTGGCCCGAGGCTCGGGTGTCCGACTCCGGCCTGCGATATCTCGTGCTGCAGCCGGGATCCGGCCAGTCGCATCCGGGGTACGGAACCACGGTCACCGTCCACTACAGCGGACAGCGTCTCAACGGCATGGTCTTCGACAGCTCCTACCAACGGGGGCAGCCGGCGACCTTCGAGATCGGGAGGGTGATTCAGGGATGGAACGAGGCGCTGACCGGCATGAGGCGGGCAGAGAAGCGGATCCTGATCGTCCCCCCGGAGCTGGCCTACGGTCAGAGGGGATATCCCGGAGTCATTCCCCCGAATGAGTTTCTTATCTTCGAGGTCGAGCTGCTGGATTTCTGAAACCGCCGGCGGCCACCGGCCGTCCGCAGCGGGGAAATCTTCGAGATTGACCCACGGCTCAGGTTCCTATTCCGGGGAGTCCATCCGAGCTGCCTCGCTCGCCTCCATCACCCTCTGACGGCGAGCCAGAACAAAGGTACTGCCGATGATCAGCACGATAGCCAGGCAAAACATCAGCAGCGAAGCAGCGGAGGGGGGATGCAGGAGGAAAACCGCCAGATAGACGAAAGCCGGGGCGGATTGGATCGGGATCTGCTGGATGGGGATCGCCAGACTGGCATTGGCAACCCTGAAGGCAAGCTGTAGCTTGGCGATGCCGTACAGGTTCGTGATCACCAGGATCGCCGAACCGGCCACGAACATTGCAATCACAGGAAGGGTGAAGATCCCTTTGAAGATCCGCAACACCGCACCCATAAACGGACCCACCCAAAAGTTGGAGAGCACGTAGAATAGTCCGGAGCTGACGGCTAGAGCCGAACCGCGGCAGCAGGTCATCCGCTTCGCCAGGCTTCCCAAAACCAGAATCATTCCGGTGATGACCACGGAGAACACAGCGGAGCGAAGGACAAAGCTGCGGGCCAGCACGTCGAACTCCTCCACGTCGATGACCAGACGACTCAGTCCCAGCAGGGTAATGGCTGCGATCAGCAGGAGGATCCCCGTGACCTCCGCTGCGCCCAGCCGTTCTTTGAGGATCCAGATCGAACCCAATACCAGGACGAGTAGCCCGGCCGCCATGAGGCCGGGAATCAGGGCTGGACCGAGCCGCACCTGGGCCAGGAGGAACAGGGTGCTTCCCAAGCCCATATGGAGGATGAACCCCGCCAGCCAGAGCGGGTGGCGAACCAACCTGGCAAAAAATCCCTGCCGCTCCTTGGAGATCTGATTGACCACCTTCTTCTGAAGCAGCACCCCGATGTTGTGAGCGATGCCCGAGGCCACCGCCAGGGCTACGCCCAGGCCGTACATCGGATGCCCTCCGTCTGCGCTTCAGCTCCAGGTTTCGAAGCGCACCAGATCATCTATGGGCCGCCGCTTCTTTCCCCGGGGGGGGTCATCGGGATAACCGAGGGGAGTAAAAACTACAGGTTCGACGGTTTTCGGCAATTTGAAGATCTCCCGCGCCGCCTGAGCATCGAAAGCCCCGATCCAGCAGCTGCCCAGCCCGTGGTCGGTCGCAGCCAGGATCAGATGATCCATGACTATAGCGGCATCCACGTCGCAGTAGCTCTTTCCGTCGGCTCGCACCCAACAGAGGTCGGTGAGTGCGCAAACCCCGATCACAACCGGTGCCCGCACGAACCAGTCCCGCGGATAGATGCGTTTCAGCTCCTCCTGCCGCCCGGCGGTGTGAACCGCCAGGATGCGAAAGGCCTGACGGTTGGCCGCCGTGGGTGCCAGACGTGCGGCATCCAGAACCTCGGCCAATACTCGATCCGGTATCGGATCGCTCTTGTAACGGCGCACGCTGTAGCGTGCGGATATCAACTTCTCGAATTCCACCGTAAATCCCCCTTCCCTGCTATTCGACCACCACACCTTTCTTCAGGATGATGTTGGCGTACAGCGCCGCCTCCCCGGTCGCCAGGATGGCGTAGGCCTGCCTGGCCCGCTCGTAGAAGTCGAACCGTTCGACCAACTCGAAGTCTTTAAAGTTCGCGTCGGCGGCTTTGAGGATGCCTCGGTACTTTTCCCAGATTGCCGGCTTGGTGGGGTCACCGGGAACCACCGCCATGAGAGCTGCCGGATGTTCCACAAATCCGTCCAGGGGAAAGAACTTCATGACAGCCTGCAGCAGCTCGGGCACCCCGTGCCCGTCGGCCCGAAGCAGGCGCCGGGCCATGCTGGCTGCGGGAAAGTTACCATCCCCGATGACCAGCTCGTCGCCATGGCCCATCTCCATCATCACTTTCAGCAGCTCCGGGCTGAGAATCGCAGGAACTCCGTTCAACATCGTCCACCTCCCAATCGTAGTTTGCCGAGCCCGGGGCCGTTTAACCGTAAACCGGCCCGAAGGTACTGCAGGCCCGGTAGTCGGCACCCTCCGGATCCATGCCGAAGGCCGCCCAGGCGCTGGGCCGGTAGATCGTTTCCACGTTGTGCATGCACACCGGGATCCGCAGCATCGATGCCAGGGTGATCAGATCCGCCCCGATATGGCCGTAGCTTATGGCCCCATGGTTCGCCCCCCAGTTGGCCATCACCGAGTACACGTCGCGGAAGGGCCCTTTGCCCGTCACCCTGGGCACGAACCAGGTGGTCGGCCAGGTTGGGTTGGTGCGGGCATCCAGAGCGTCGTGGACCTTCTCCGGCAGCTCGGCGGTATGTCCTTCGGCGATCTGCAGGACCGGCCCCAGGCCGCGCACCAGGTTCAGCCTGGACATGGTTACCGGCATCCCCCCTCGGGTCAGAAAGTCGGTGGAGTAGCCGCCGCCGCGGAAGTAGCCCAGGTCGGCAGGCCGGAACTCGGTGACCTCCAGACACCTGCCCGCCTCCTCCGGGGTCACCTCCCAGAAGGGCTTGATCGCAGGCTTTCCATCCCGGCTCATCTGGCCCGTTCCGTCCAGGGCGGCGGGCCCGGAGTTGATCAGGTGGATGATCCCTCCCTCGGCCAACCCCTTGGGGGCTGTCCCGGTAACCCGCTCGATCGCCTCCGCGCTCCAGTAGGTGCGCACATCGGCAAAAATTTGCGCCGTGCCGGTCAGCAGGTAGCCGAAGAGCATCGATACGCCGTTGAGGCTGTCGTTTTCCGTGGCCAGGATGTAGGGGGCACGGATGCCGTTCCAGTCGAAGGAGGAGTTCAGCATCGCTTCCATGAAATCGCCGTTGGGGAAGTGATCGGTCCACTGCCGCTGACCCTGGAACCCGGCGGCCAGGGCGTTGTGTCCAAGCGCCTCTTCCCCGAAACCCAGCGCTTCCAGACGGGGATTGCCAACCATCAGGTCCCGGGCGATCATGGTCATCTGGACCACCTGCTCCCAGTCCCTGTCTTTCAGCTCCCGGGACCGCTGCTTCTCCGGCGGATTGTCATCCCCCCCCTCCCTGCAATGTTCCTTGACCCAGCTCAAGGCCAGCTTGTACTCCTCAGGATCGTAGATCTGTTCTTCGAAACGGCGAACGAACTCGCTCATGTCCACGTACTCGTTGCGCATGCCCAAATAGCTTTGAAAAAAATCTTCCTGAACGATGGATCCTCCTATGCCCATGGATACCGAACCCATAGACAGATAACTGCTTCCCTTCATCCCGGCCACGGCCAGTCCGGAGCGTACGAAACGCAGGATATTGTCCCGCACATCCTCCGGAACGCTATTGTCCCCGCCGTCCTGTACGTCCCTGCCGTAGATCCCGAAGGCGGGCAGTCCCTTCTGGTTGTGGGCCGCCAGAACCGCGGCCAGGTAGACCGCGCCGGGCCGTTCGGTGCCGTTGAAGCCCCAGACCGCCTTGGGAATCAGGGGATCCATATCCATGGTTTCCGAGCCGTAGCACCAGCAGGGGGTCACGGTCAGGGATACCCCCACCCCTTCCCGGGCGAATTTTTCGGCCGTTCTGGCCGCCTCCGCCACCCCGCCTATACACCTGTCGGCGATCACGCATTGCACCGGCAGTCCGTTGGCGTGCTTCAGATTCTTGGTGATGATATCGGCCGCAGTCCTGGCCATGGCCATGGTCTGCTCTTCCAGGCTCTCCCGCACTCCTCCAAGCCTGCCGTCGATTGTCGGACGGATCCCGACTTTAGGCGTGCCGGTGTTCAGCCTGTTTTCCGGCGGATTCATTTTGAACTCTGCCATCTATTTCTTCCTCCATGTATTATTGTTATACGATCTCGCGTTCTTCCCGCACTCAAGCTCTTCCCTCATCCTGCAGGGTTTGCATGTATTGCTTCCATTCCGAAGATGAAATGAGGTCGTTTTTTCTGAAGTGCTCACGGGCCTCCTTCAGGATAGATTCGATCTCTCGTTTTTCTCCGGCGGTCAGAGGCGGCTCGACCTGGTGGCTGGAGAGAATCTCCTCCATGCGCTCCCGCGCGTAATCCACGTCGTTTTTCTTGCCCCCGTTTTTCCACTCCGGAAAGGTCAACCGGTCCGCGCTCTTGGTCATATACTGTTCCCTGTTCCACCACCGCCGGGTGTGCGCCTGACCGAGAAAGTGCCCCGGTATCGGCCCGACCTCATTGATCATGTCAACGGCCGCTGAGTCCCCGCTGACCTCGATACCTTCCAGGAACCTCCCGATCATGTTGGCTATATCATCATCCAGGATCGCCTGGACCGGGTGAGCGGAAATCTCCCCGTATACGCTGCTGTGGATCTGCACCGCGCTGGATCCGGATAGAGCGGCAATGAGACTCGGGATGGTTTTCTCATAGGCAAGCTGAAATCCTATGACCTTGGCGTTGCTCACCCCGGAGGAAGAGGCCACCATGGGTATTGCGTACCTTCGCCACACTTGATTGTAGGCTGCAAGATGAAGGGCTACGCTGATATCGCCGAAAGCCGGGGCTCCGGTTTTCATGTTTTGAGGGAGCACCAGGTTTGCCACCGCGACCCGCGCCCCAGGTTTGAGAAGCTGCAGGAGCACGATGTAGGGGATGACCTCCGCATTTGCCGAGATGACCGCTCCGGCAACACTGGCCGGTGCGGTGCTCCCCGCTGTCGCCCCGTCCCATATCATGCTGGGCAGGTCGTACTCTGCAGCCAGAAAACAGGCATTGGTCTGATCGGTGTAGCAGGTCAGGGGAGAGGAGGTGTTCGGATTGGCGAAGATCTCCGTGCCGATCGCCTTGGCCATCCGGAAGGTGAACCTGTCTATATCGTTGTTGGCGATCTCCATGGTCACTTTGGTCGAATGCTCGAGCCTGATCGCAGCCCCCTCCATCTCTTTCATGTTTTCCGGGATCCCCCGGTAGCCGAAGTACGGATAGTTGTTGAGGAAGTGAACGGTGGGCAGCGCATCCAGCACTCTGACCAGATCGACGTGCTCTTGCCTGGTAGGGGCACGGGAATCCCCGGTAGACAGATCCACGATGTCCCTTCCGGGAAAGTTGAAGAAGACAGTATGGTCCAATCCCAAAACCAGGTCGTGATCGGGGTTCCTGGATTTCACCCGGAAGCTGCTCGGGCAGCGACGCAGGCAATCCTCCACCAGCGCAGGGGGGAAACGCACGAGGTTGGTGTCAAAATCCACGGCGCAGCCGTGCTGTTTGAATACTTTCAGCGCCTCCTCGTTGTATATCTTCACTCCCGCCTTCGCGAGCACATCCAGGGTACCCTCGTGAATCTGCTCAACCTGATTCTCGCTGATGAGCTCGAAGGGTTTGAACCCCCTCAAGAAACCTCGCAGAGCCATACTCTCCTCCTTCCGGCGCCTTGATTCTTAATCCGTGTTTTCTATTTGCCCTTTTCCAGCAGTTTCTCCGCCAGCTGCACCGCACCCGGCGCGGTGGGATCATAACCGTCCGCCCCGATCTCCCGGGCAAACTCCTCGGTAACCGCCGCTCCCCCGACCATCACCTTGACCTTCTCCCTGATACCCTCGTTTTTCAACGATTCAATGACCTTCTCCTGCTCCGTCATGGTGGTGGTCATCAGCGCGGACATGACAACCAGGTCTGCATCCTGTTTCTGCGCCGCCTCGATGAATGCTTCTGCCTTGATATTTACTCCCAGATCTTCGACTTGATATCCCGCGGCGGTTAGAAGCGTGCTTACCATAGTCTTCCCGATATTGTGAATGTCACCGAACACCGTGCCGGCGACCACCTTGCCCAGTATCTCCCTGTGAGCACCCTGCTTCCTGATTTCTTCCTCGAGCACGGGGGTGGCGCCCTGCATGGCATCGGATGCGCCGATCAGATCCGGAAGCCACAATTCCCCCGTTCCGAAAGCGTCCCCGATCTCTCTGATGGCGACGGTCATGACGTTCATCGCTTCAACCGGGCTGACACCCGATTCTATCGCTTTCTGGGCCGATTCTTTGGCAAGGGCGGAGTTGTACTCAAAGATCGCCTTTCTCAGATTGTCAAGGATGGATTTTTGTTCATCCGTCATTGTTTCCCCCCTCGTTTTTTTTTACGTTTCGAGCCTATCTGTCAGGGCTGACAGGATCTCCCCGGAAGCTCCACGCACAATGAGGTCCGCCTGGTGATCCAGTTCCGTCGGCTGGTTGTTGATTATCGCCACCCTGCCTCCATGACCGCGGGTTTCTCCGGGGATCCCCGCAGCCGGATATACCTGCAGTGAGGTGCCCACGGTTATCAGCAGATCCGCTTTCCTCGCTTCGGCGAAAGCCGTCCGGGTTTCCTCTTCCGGCATGGCCTGTCCGAAGGAAATCGTGGCCGGTTTGAGCCAGCCGCCGCAGCCGGCGCAACGGGGACACTCGGTGGAGGGAGCCGGATGCTGTTCGAAAAAAGGCAAAACCTCCTCCCACTCGAAACGCCTTCGGCACTGCAGACAGGCCACGCAGGCATTGGAACCATGCAGCTCGATCACCCTGTCAGCGGGGATGCCCGCTTTCTGATGAAGCCCATCGACGTTCTGGGTGATCATAGTCTTCAAATACCCCGCAGCGAACAACTGCGCCAGAGCCAGGTGACCCGCATTCGGCCGGGCATCCCGCATCTGGGGATAGTTATCGATCTTTCGCCGCCAGTATTCCCGCCGGGCTTCAGGATCGCGGAGGAACTCCTGCAGCTCGATGGGACGCATCTTGGTCCAGATGCCCTGGGGCCCGCGAAAATCCGGGATGCCGCTTTCGGTGGAAATACCGGCGCCGCTGAAGGCTACCAGGTAGCGGCTGGAACTCACCAGGGCGGCCAGTTCTACGATTTTTGATTCGATCTGCGGATCCGGATTATACTCAGCTTCGTTCATTTCAGAGAGTCCGCCTTCTCAATATACTCAGCGGAGTTGGAGAAAAGGGGCCCCGAGACGTCCCGGGGCCCCAAACACCCTCGAGTTTTTGGCCAAGAGAAAACTGATACTGCAGCTGCCGCCCGTCTACAGGAATTCGTCTACGTTGGACACGTCGATGACGAATCCGTCGATGAGCAGCTTCTTCACCGTCTCCTGTCCCTTGATCTCGCCGACTAGGGCTTTCATCGTGACTTCAGCCATCTTCTCGTTGTCCTGCTTGATGGTCGCGGTCAGCTCCCCGTTTTTGATGCTCTTGAGTGCGTCGGGAATGCCGTCGAAGCCGTAGACCTTGACCTGGTCCAGCAGGCCCCGCTGTTTGACGGCGGACAGTCCGGCCAGGGCGCCGGGATCCCAGCAGCCGAATACCGCTACCGCGTCCGGGTTGGCGGCCAGCTCATTGGTGGCCGTCTCCAGGGCCATGGCAGGATCCCAGTTGCAGGCTCGAAAGATCACGGTGTAGCCGTTGGCCTCCAGAACCTGCTTGACCCCGTCGCGCCGGGCGTCCCCGGTCTGGTGGCCCAGGGTTCCCCCCAGGATGATGACCTTGCCCGTTTCCGTGGTATCCACGATGTACTGTCCCAGAATCCGGGCCGATGCCAGGTTGTCCGTCTGGGCCAGGGCGCTGATATGGGGGTGATCGATTGCCGTGTCCACGGCGACAACGGGGATGCCCTTGGCCTTGGCCCGATCCAGGGATTCCCCGAAGGCCCGGTTGTCAACCGCGCCGATGATGATCCCGTCCACGCCCCGGTTGATGGCATTGTCCACCGCGTCCTTCTGCATGGCCGCATCCGCGCTCGTAGGGCTCATGTCCAGGAATTCCACGCCCAGGGCTTCCGCTTCCTCCGCCATGTACTGGGCCATCTGGGCCCAGAAGGCCGACAGGCCCCCGGGATACCCGGTGTAGGCTATGGTGATCTGTTCTTCCCCATCCCCGGAGGTCTCACCGCCCCCACCACCTGCCATCGCCACTCCGGCTACGCAGAGAAGTGCCAGGAGAACCATTGCGAACGATTTGAGCATTCTGTTCATACCTCACTCCTTTTATTTTTTTCTCCCGCTCGACGAGCGGGTTCTATGCCTTTGCCTCCCGCCTGCGCTGGATCACATCCAGCCAGACCGCCAGGATGATCACGATGCCTATGCTGATCTGCTGCCAGGAGGAGCTCACCCCCAGGTGGCTCAAACCCGCATTCAGGGTCGTCACGATCAGCACCCCGATAACCGTGCGTCCGATCCCGCCAACGCCGCCGGACAGGCTGGTGCCCCCGATGATCACTGCGGCGATGGCGTTCAGCTCCATCCCCACGCCGAAGGCGGAGTTCGTGAAGTTCAGCCTGGCCACCAGGATGATCGCCGAAACGGCGGCAACCAGTCCCCCGATCGTGTAGTAGATGATGTAGTACTTCTTGACGGGGACGCCGGCCAGGCGGGAAACCTCGTTGCTGCCCCCGATGGCATAGCAGTTGAACCCGACCTTGGTTCGGGAAAGAAAAATGTAAACCAGCAGAAAGGTCACGGCCATGATGCTGATGGGGATCAGATATCCTTTTCCCAGCATTTGGAAGGCTTCGGGAAAGCCGGACATGTCCTGGTTCATGCCCAGGATCTCGGCCAGGCCGCGGAAAGACTTCATCATCCCCAGGGTGGCGATAAACGCCGGAATGCCCATACCCACGATGATCGCCCCGTTGAAAGCTCCGCAGGCCGCACCCACGGCCAGGCTGAGCGCCACCACCCAGATGACCGGCACGTCGGCGATAAGCAGCCTGCCTGCGACGACACCCACCAGGCAGAACAGAGAGCCGATCGACAGGTCCAATCCCCCGGATATCAAAACGACCGTGGGCCCTGCAGCCAGGGTACCGAGGATCACCGCCTGGGTGAGAATCGTCTTGGCCGTATCGAAGGTCCGGAAGCTTGCCGAGGTTACCACGAAGAGAAGATAGATGATCACCAGGCCCAGAAGCGGCTGGATGCCCTGCAGCACCCGTGATTTCGTTTCCCTGTTTCTTTGCATACCTTATGTCTCCATCGGTATTGGGAGTTTCTCCGGGCTGAACCTCAGGTGGCGGTAGACCCGGCGGCCCGGGTCGCGGTCCGCCCGATCGCCGTCCGCAGGATATCCTGCTCCGTGGCCTGTCCCCGTTTAAACTCTCTGGCGATCCTGCCGTGGTACAGGACGATCGTTCGGTGTCCCATCTCCACGGCTTCCTGGTAGTCGGAGGTGAGCATGAGAATGCCGATCCCCTGCTGCAGCAGCTCGTTCATCAGGGTGTAGACCTCCGCCTTGCCGCGTATATCGATACCCCGGGTCGGCTCGTCAAAGACCAGGATCTTGCTTCGGGTACCGAGCCACTTGGCAACCACGGCCTTCTGCTGGTTGCCGCCGGACAGCTGATTCGCCCTGGTATCCCTGCTGGGCGCCTTGATATCCAGTTTTTCCATGAAATCGTCGCATTCCCTGTCGATCGCCCTGTGATTGATGAACCCTGCGGTGGTCAAACGCGGGGCATTCGGCAGGCCGTAGTTGTCGCGAAGGCTGAGCCCCAGGATCAGCCCCAGGGCTTTGCGGTCCTCAGCCAGGTAGGCCAATCCCGCCTCGATCGCCTGCTTCGGGGTCGAAACGTTGATCCGCTGCCCATCGACATAGATACCGCCGCTGTCAAAAGGATCGATGCCGCAGATCGCCCGGCCCAATTCCGTCTTGCCGGCTCCCATCAGTCCCGTAATGCTGACGATCTCACCTCTTCGCACGTTCAGGGATATCCCGTTCAGGATGTTGCCCTGGCGGATGTCTTCCAATCGCAGGGCTTCCTCTTCCCGGGTAGCGACCAGCTCTGGGTATTGATTCTCGATCCTGCGCCCGATCATCCGCTCGATGATCTGGTCCAGCGTGATCTCGGCGATCCGGTAGGTGCCTTCATTCCCTCCGTCGCGGAGGATGGTCACCCGATCTCCCATCTCATGGACCTCTGCGTAGCGGTGTGAGATATAGATGAATCCCACCTGGTGGCTCGACTTCAACTCGTTGATCACCGAAAACAGGTTCTGCCGGGACCGGTCCTCCAGCACATCGGTGGGCTCGTCCAGGACGAGCACCTGGGAGTCCTTGATCAGCGCCCTGGCGATCTCCACCAGCTTCTGCTGCGTGACGCTCAGGGTACCGACAACGGCATAGGGATCAAGATCCATGTGAAACTTGTTCAGATAAAACTCGGCTTTTTCGTACAGCTCTTTGACTTTCACGAAGCCCAGGCGTCGGGGTTCCATGCCTAAAAACATATTTCGGGCAATGTCCAGCTGGGCAACCAGGTTGAGCTCCTGGTAGATAAAGCTCAAGCCGAGCTGTAGGGAATCCGCAGGCCCGTGGATCGTTGCCGGGCGCCCGCGGACGAAGATCTCACCTTCATCTTTGCTGTAGGCGCCGCTCAGGATCTTGATAAGCGTGCTCTTGCCGGCACCGTTTTCACCCAGGAGCATGTGCACCTCTCCGGCCAGGAGAGAAAAATCCACCCGGTCCAGGGCGAGCACACCGGGAAAGCGTTTGACGATCCCCCTCATCTCCACGAGGGGTGTGTTGGCAGCTTCTGTACCCATAGAATCCAGCGCTTGATATTCTTATACCACACCGGAAAAAGTAATGTCAATAGACCTTGATGAAAATTTGGTATAACGATATACTTCGACTATGGCGCGGCGCCCCACCCTGAAGCAAGTGGCGGAAAAAGCCGGTGTTTCTCTCGGCATGGCCGGAAGGGTTCTCGGCAACTACGGTTCCTTCAGCGACACTACAAAGAGGCGGGTAATAGAGGCGGCCAGGGCACTGAACTACACACCTAACCTGATCGCCCGCTCCCTCAGGACCCGGCTCACCGGGACGATCGGGGTGCTGATTTCCGACATCACCACCTTCTTCTGGACCACGCTGGTGCGGGGAATCCAGGACAAAGCCGGCAAGGCAGGATACAGCGTCATTCTCTGCAACAGCGATGACGAGTCTGAAAACGAACAACTGTACCTGTCCACGCTTTTCGAGCGAAATGTAGACGGACTGATCGTTTCCCCCACACCT
>Ga0315553_10000538_pt1 | contig 33310 bp, 24 predicted proteins | sample SalMarSW160140MG_FD_203099 | JGI IMG/M metagenome (GOLD analysis project Ga0315553, IMG submission 203099) | Salt marsh sediment microbial communities from the Plum Island Ecosystem LTER, Massachusetts, United States - Salt Marsh Sediment SW1601-40 ... | reverse complement strand
AGACCCCTGGTCTATCGGCGCCTATGAGTAAACCGATCACATTCCAATTAGAAAACCAAATATTGACCAAAAAATAACTTGTGACCGCTATACGGCTCGTCTATAATTATACCAGATAAATTACATCAAGCCGTTACCTCAAACTTTCCTTATAGGAAAGCGGCTTGAACAACCAGAACCAGCAACACTTGAATTTCAGCGTGAAATAGGGGGGTATCGTCACGGATTGATCCATTCTACAGATACCGAAGCACCAACAAAGAGGGGGGAAAGCTTATGAAAGTGAGATACCGTGCGCTCCTGGTGGTTTGTGTGGTCATAGCCTTTGGCACTGGACCCGCAGCCGCGATTCAACTCCTGGATGTACTTTTTTTAGCCGACGGCTCTTCTGTGACCGGTGTGATCGTTGAGGAGGAGCCCGGAAAATCTCTGGTGCTCGAGACCGAGGACGGGGAGCTGCTGGAGTATGGTTTCAAAGACATCGAGCGAGTCGAGAAGCTGTTCGTCGATGAGGAGACGCTGATCCAGAACAGGGATGTGGTGTACCTCGAAGACGGTGTGGTGTTCCGAGGCAGGATTGTCGGACGGGTTCCGGGCAAGGAGATCCGGCTCGAGCTGGAGGATGGCCAGCTGCTCGATTTCAGGATGGATGAGGTATTCAAAATCGGGAAAGAACAGGTAGCCACCGGAGTTGTGAAGAAGGCGGTCATCAAACCCAAGAAGGCGGAGAAGGAGCGGATCGAGATCCAGATCCAGATTGCACTGAATCAACTCCAACTGAAGCAGGACAGGCTGAAGGAGGGTACGAAGGACTCAGAGAAACAGAGCCTGCAGGAGGAGGTGGATCGACTCAAGGGCCAGATCGACCAGATGGAGGAACAGAAGAAGACGGTAGAGGCGGAAGTAGCTGAGGAGGAGGGGAAGTTCGCCGAAATCGAGAGCGAGCTGGGAGAGCTACGGGAGCAAATGCTCGGAGCCGCCGGCGAGTTCGGACAGCGGATCACCGCCTGCGAATCCCCGCAGATCAGACAACGCTTGCAGGCCAAGTACGAAGATCTACAGCGTAGCATCGACGAGATGTTGCAGCGGGCGGAAATCGTTGCCCTGGTGGAGCAGCCGGACCCCCGGGTAGAGGAAATCGAGATGCAAACCAAAGTGACCGACGCCCTGGCCATCGCTCGGAACGGATTGTGGGCAACCCCTGAATATGAGGAGCAGTGGGAAGCGCTGGTCGCCGAACTTCCGATTGAGCAACGTCGTCAGATCTTTCGAGATTCCAGGAAAACCGATTCTCTGTCAAAAGCACTGCTGAATGCAATTCCGTTCGTCGGCCTGGGCAGCTGGCGGCAGAAGGACTACCTGGGTGGGGCGATCGTTCTGACAACTGGTGTTGCCGGACTGGCAGCCTATTTGACCTATGAAGTCTTGTTCGCGGATACAACGCAGGACAAATTTTTGTATGAAAACCTCGATTACATAGGCGGTGGGATCGCGCTGATCGGGTACGTTTTCGGCATTATCGAGCCCTTCCTGTTCAACACAAAGCGCAATTTGAAACTGCGGGAGGCACTGGAACTGGAGCGGAGAGCGGACCAAGTCGCGGCCGGACAGGCGCCTGGGAGAGAGCAGGGATTTATATTTCCTGCGCCCCCCGCAGAACCCCGGCTACGGCTCCATCTGGTCCACTTCGAGTATTGAGCGGTTGACCAGAGGAAAGGAAGGTAGATGATGAAACCGAAGATTGTATCGCTTTTGATCGTAGGAGTTTTGGTCCTCGGCGCTGCTCTGTCTTTTACGGAAGAACAGTTCGTTGATGTGGTGCATCTCAGCGACGGGACCGTCCTTACCGGATTGATAGTGGATCAGGTCGCGGGAGTGTCCTTGAAATTGGCAACCGCGGATCGCCTGGTCTACACCCTGACGAATCAGGAAATTGAGAGGGTAGAGAAGGAAAAAACCGAGGAACCGTTGCCCTTCTACTACTCCGATGTGGTACTTCTCAAGGATGGGGTGATGTTCAGCGGCATGATCGTGGAGCAGCGACCGGATACAAGCTTGACCCTGCGCACCGAAAACGGTGTGCTGCTTACCTTCGATACCAGTGAAGTGTGGAAGATCCTCAAAGAGAAGCGAATTTCGGGAATGCCGGAAGAAAAGACTGGAAAGGTGCGGGCTGAACGGGCGGGGATGAAGCTTGCCCTGCAGATCGAGATAGTAAGAGATCAGATTCGCGAGCAGCAGAAAATCGGCGGCGGCGAGGGGATCCAGGAAGAAATTGAGAGCCTGAAAGAGCAGATGGAGAGCCTGGAGAAGGCGGAGGAGCAGAACGAATACGACCTGTTGACGGACCGCAGGGTGGAGGAGCGGGAGCGTTTGCGGGACCTGCAGCGTGAGATCGAGGAGAATCTCGCGGAGCTGCTCGATATGCTCGAACAATGCGAGGAAGGCACAGAAGGTGAGCAAACGGCGGTTGGTTTCTCGACACCTGAAATCAGGCCTCTGCGATTCCTCGAAATCGGTGCTTTCACACAACTGGTAGAGGAGAAACAGTCCGACCAAGAGATCTCGGAGAAGCTGAAGAGTACGGCTGCCGAAATTGTCGAACAGACGATTTTTAAAATTCCGACCCAGGAGGAAATCGAAGCCCTGAAGGAGCGCCAATATGCCTATTCCTCCCTTGCCGATATTTTGGGCACCTCGAGATGGAAGGCTCCGAGCACAAGAGGGATGATGCGGGGCTATGCCGAAATGCTGCCGGCGGAGGAACGGGTGTTTCTATACGAAACATACAAAAAAAGCGGCACCCTGATGTTTGCCCTTCTGAACGCCATTCCGGCCGTTTACTTGGGAAGCTGGGTTCAGGGTGACGGCTGGGGCGCTCTGATCGGCATAGCACAGACATTCGCCTGTTTCGGTGTTTGGGGTGCTGCCCTGGCAAACGATTTTGAGTCCAAGGGTTACACCAGTGCGGTTGACAAGGGTTACTTTCCCGGCGATGTGGGCGGCCTGGCCTGGGCCGCGACCGGATTGATGGCCGCTTCCTACGCCTTCACCTTTGTCGAGCCCTTCTGGTACGTCCGGCGGGTGAACAAGCGCCTGCGGAACAGGCTGATTGTGGATGAAGAGATAATCGGAGAGGTCAAAGCGGATCAAAAAAGAACGGCCTTAAATCCTCCGGCGGTACATATCGTACCGGGCGGGGAAGGCGACCTCGCCATTGAGCTGCAGCTGGTCTCTCTGAGCTACTGAGCCGGCAGCACGCCATCAATCCCGGCGGCCGCTGGTCGCGCTGCTACGTATCAAAATCCCCTTCCGTTGAACCTGAGCATGGTTCTTGGGTATATTAATTTAAGCTTCACAAGATAGTTACTCGATAAATATCGAGCCAGGAGCAGCATCATGTCCAAAAAGTCCGATCCCTTCGGGACCGAGAAAACATTCTCTACTACACTGGGAAAGATCACCTACTACGATCTCAACGAATTGGAAAAACAGGGCCTGGGCGAGGTTTCCCGCATGCCCTTTTCCATAAAGATCCTGCTGGAGGCGGTGCTGCGCCAGATCGACGGCTACACCGTGACCCAGGAGGACCTGCAGGCCCTCTGCCACTGGAACGGACCTCAGGCCGAACAGAGGGAGATCCCCTTCAAGCCGGCTCGGGTGGTGATGCAGGATTTTACCGGGGTGCCGGCCATCGTGGATCTGGCGGTGATGCGGGACGCCCTGGCCGATCTGGGTGGGGATCCCCAGAGGATCAATCCGATCATACCCATAGACCTGGTGATCGATCACTCCGTGCAGGTCGACAACTACGCCACCATACAGGCTCTGGCCGTTAACGCGGAGATGGAGTTCAAGCGCAATCGGGAACGTTACGAGTTCCTGCGCTGGGGGGCGAGCAGCTTCGAAAACTTTCAGGTCGTGCCTCCGGCCACGGGAATCGTGCATCAGGTCAACCTCGAATACCTGGCCCGGGTGGTTGAAAAGCGTCAGGTCGCCGGCAAACTGAGCGCTTTCCCCGACACCCTGGTCGGTACCGACTCTCACACCCCCATGATCAACGGCATCGGCGTGCTGGGCTGGGGGGTCGGAGGTATCGAGGCGGAGGCGGCCATCCTGGGCCAGCCCCTGTACATGCTCATCCCGGAGGTGATCGGCGTCAAGATAACGGGCAGCCTGCCGGCGGGAGTCACGGCCACGGACCTGGTGCTCACCGTGACCCAAAGCTTGCGCTCCTACGGCGTGGTAGGCAAGATCGTGGAGTACTTCGGCCCGGGTTTGAGCTTCCTGAGCGTGGCCGACAGGGCCACGATCGGCAACATGTCCCCCGAATACGGGGCCACGGCCGGTTTCTTTCCCGTGGACGCAGAAACGTTGAAGTACCTCGCCTTCACCGGACGAAAGGCGGAGCAGCTCGATCTGGTGGAGCGCTACACCAAGGAGCAGGGGATGTTCCGTACCGATCAGACGCCCCAGCCGGAATATACCGACGTGCTGGAGCTGGATCTGTCCACGGTGGAGCCCTCCCTGGCCGGTCCCAAACGGCCTCAGGATCGCATCCCCCTGTCCGGCGCCCGCAAAGCCTGGCAGGAGGTGGCGAAAACCTTGGGATCCGCGGAAGCCGGTGCAGAGAAGAGCCGCTGGGAGGAGGAGGGCGGAACCCCCGTGGCCACAGCCGCAGAGGAGAGGGCGAGTGGGGGTGCCTCCCGGGCCAGAGGGATCCCGGTGGTGGTGTCGGGCCGGCGGGAGTTCCTTCAACACGGAGCGGTAGTGATCGCCGCCATCACCAGCTGCACCAACACCTCCAACCCGGCAGTGATGCTGGCCGCGGGCATCCTGGCCAAGAAGGCGGTCAAGCTGGGGCTCCAGGTGCCGGTGTACACCAAGACCAGCCTGGCCCCGGGTTCGCGGGTGGTTACCCGCTATCTGGAGGACGCCGGAGTGGCCCCCTATCTGGAGGCACTGGGCTTTCACCTGGTTGGCTACGGCTGCACCACCTGCATCGGCAACTCCGGTCCGCTACACCCGGATATCAGCCGGGCGATCTGCGAGGCGGACCTGAGCGTGGCCTCGGTGCTGTCGGGGAACCGCAACTTCGAGGGCCGGATCCACCCGGAGGTCAAGGCCAACTACCTGGCCTCCCCGCCGCTGGTCGTGGCCTACGCCCTGGCCGGCACCATGGACATCGATCTGCAGGACGATCCCGTCGGTTTGGATCGAAACGAGAATCCCGTGTACCTCAAAGACATCTGGCCCACCAACCGGGAGGTCGATGAGGCGGTAGCTGCACACGTCTCCCCGCAGATGTTCGAACAGGAATACGCCAACGTCTTCAGCGGCAACGAGACCTGGAACGCGGTGAAGATTAGCGAGAGCAGCCGCTACCCCTGGAATGACACCTCAACCTACATCCGCAAGCCCACCTTTTTCGATGAATTGACCAAGGAGCTGCCACCGCTTCCGCAGATCAAGGAAGCCCGGGTGCTGGCGATGCTAGGAGATTCGGTCACCACGGACCATATCTCGCCGGCCGGAGCCATTCCGGAGGACAGCCCCGCCGGCAGGTGGCTGATCGGCCAGGGCGTAAGCGTAGAGGATTTCAACACCTACGGCTCCCGCAGAGGCAATCACGAGGTGATGATCAGGGGAACCTTCGGCAACATCCGCATCCGCAACCGTCTGGTTCCAGGCGTGGAGGGCGGATACACCCGCCATCTACCGACGAACGAGCGGATGTTCATCTACGATGCTTCGGTCAAGTATCAGGCCGATCTTACCCCCCTGCTGGTGATCGCCGGCAAGGAGTACGGATCGGGAAGCTCACGGGATTGGGCGGCCAAGGGAACGATCCTGCTGGGGGTGAAGGCGGTGATCGCCCAGAGCTACGAGCGCATCCACCGTTCCAACCTGATCGGCATGGGTGTGCTTCCCCTGCAGTTCAAGGAGAGGGAGAACGCCGATAGCCTCGGTTTGACCGGGGAGGAGGTGTACACGGTGGAGGCAGTAGAGCGGCCGCGGCAGGAGCTCACCGTAACCGTCCGGACCGACGGTAGTGCGGCCGGGAGCTTTACGGTCATCGCCCGGCTGGATACCCCGGTGGAGCTGGACTACTTCCGCAATGGAGGTATCCTCCACACGGTGCTGCGCAACCTGGCCTGAAATCGGCACCTGCCGGAACGGCGATACTGCAGGTTGGAGCATTTCGGGGCCGGCTGAACCTGCCGACCATGGCCGTGAGGTCGGCGTAACGGGAAGGAGGCGAGAAGGTGGAACAGAACAACCAGGACATTCGTAGCGAATCCGATACCATGGGAGAGGTGGCTCTGCCGGCCTGGGCCTACTGGGGCGCTCAAACCCAACGGGCCGTTGAGAACTTCGGTGTATCGGACAAACGCATCCCGCCGCTGATGATCCGGGCTCTGGGACTGATCAAACAGACCGCCGCTGAGGTGAATGCGGAGTTGGGCACGGTGCCCAAGGATCTGGCTGAGGCTATCGCCAGAGCGGCCGGGGAGGTGCGGGACGGGCGCTGGAACGAGCACTTCCCGATCGATGTGTTTCAAACCGGAAGCGGGACCTCCTGGAACATGAACGCCAATGAGGTTATCGCCAACCGGGCCAACGAGCTGCTGGGCTCGCCCCTGGGAACCAGGAAGCCGGTGCACCCCAACGACCATGTGAACCGGGGGCAGTCCTCCAACGACGTAATCCCCACGGCCGTTCACATCGCCGACCGGATTGCCGCCGAGCAGCTGCTGACAGCACTGGGGGAGCTGGAGCGGAGCTTGAGCGCCAAGGCCGATGCCTTTGCAGAGGTGGTCAAGATCGGCCGCACCCACCTGCAGGACGCGGTGCCGATTACCCTGGGGCAGGAGTTTTCAGGTTACGCCTCTCAGATCCGCAAAGGCGCCAAACGCCTCGGCAACGCTCTACCCCATCTGGAAGAGCTGGCTCTGGGAGGAACCGCCGTCGGTACCGGTCTCAACGCTCATCCGAAGTTCGCCCCCAGGGTGATCGAGCAAATCGCCGCCCGAACCAAGCTGCCCTTCCGCCAGGCGGAGAACCTGTTCGAAGCCCTGGCCTGCCGGGACGCCCAGGCCGAGCTGATGGGTGCCCTGAACGTGCTGGCCGGCAGCCTGCTCAAGATCGGCAACGACCTGCGCCTGCTTTCCAGCGGTCCCCGGGCCGGATTGGGAGAGATCAAGCTGCCCTCCCTGCAGCCGGGCAGCTCGATCATGCCCGGGAAGGTCAATCCGGTGATCCCGGAGATGGTCATCCAGGCCGCGGTGTACGTGAAGGGAAAGGCCTCTTCCGTGGGCATGGCAGCCGCCTCGGCGCCGCTGGAGCTGAACATCATGATGCCCCTGATCGCCTATGAGACCCTGGATTCCCTGAGTCTGCTGGCCAACACCGCCCAGGTGCTGTCCGATCGCTGCATCCGGGGGATCGAGGCCGATCCCCAGCGCTGCGCCGAGTGGGTGGAGTGGAGCCTTGCCCTGGTCACGCCCCTGGCAACCCGTATCGGCTACGACAAGGCGGCGGAGATCGCCTATCGGGCCTTCAAGGAGAAAAAGACGGTGCGCCAGCTCCTGTACGAAACCGCCCTGCTGCCTGCGGAGGAGGTGGACAAGGTGCTGGACCCGAAGTCCATGATCGGTGAGCGGGGATAGGGGAGCGCCTTGACTTCCGGTCCCTCAACCCATAGGCTGTTTCGCGGGCGGGTTGAGGTCCTTATGGGGTTGCTCCGTGAGCTGGCGGTGTTGCGAAGACGCCATAAGGCCGCTACAACGCCCCTGAGACGGGCGCCTTCCGGAGTACCGGCACCTCCGGACTGAGCCGGGCACCCGGCAACAGAAGGGAGGATTCTTCAGTGTTTATGCACGAGTTTGAAGCTCTCATAGTCGGAGCCGGAGGAGCGGGACTGTACGCCGCCCTGGAAACCAGCCGGGGCGCCAGAACCGCCGTAATCTCCAAGCTCCATCCCATGCGCAGCCATACCGGGGCCGCCCAGGGCGGTATCGGAGCCGCATTGGGCAATATCGAGGAGGACAAACCCGAGTGGCACGCCTTCGACACGATCAAAGGAGGCGACTACCTGGTGGACCAGGAAGCGGCCTTCATTCTTGCCGAGGATGCGGTTCGGGCGGTTTACGATTTGGAGAACCGCGGACTTCCCTTCAGCCGGACCGCGCAGGGGCGTATCGATCAGCGCCGCTTCGGCGGGCACACCCGCAACTTCGGGGAGGCGGCGGTACGCCGCTCCTGCTACGCCGCAGACCGCACCGGGCACATGATCCTCCAGACCCTCTACCAGCAGTGCATCAAGAACGAGGTTTCCTTCTACGACGAGTTTCAGGTTCTGGATGTGCTGATAGAGAACCGAAAGGTTGCCGGCCTGGTGGCTCTGGAGCTGGCCAGCGGAGAGCTGCACGTTTTCCGGGCCAAGGCGATCCTGTTCGCAACCGGCGGTTTCGGCCAGATGTTCCGGACCACCTCCAATGCCTTCGCCAACACCGGAGACGGACCCGCGGTTCTGCTGCGGCGGGGCGTTCCTCTGCAAGACATGGAGTTTTTCCAGTTCCATCCAACCGGCATCAGAGGAATGGGCATCCTCATCACCGAAGGGGTGCGCGGGGAAGGGGGGATCCTGCGCAACCGCAAGAAGGAGCGCTTCATGGAGCGCTACGCCCCCACGCTTCTCGACCTGGCTCCCCGGGACATGGTCAGCCGGGCGATCATGGAGGAGATCCGCGCCGGGGACGGAATACGGGGGGATCGGAAGATCAATGACTACGTGCACCTGGATGCCACCCATCTGGGTAAAGAGTTGATCGAAGCCAAGCTTCCCGACATCGCGGATTTCTGCCGGACCTATCTGGGGATAGATCCGGCGGATTCAGCGATTCCGGTACAACCCACGGCTCACTACGCCATGGGAGGGATCCCCACCGACAATGACGGACGGGTGCTGGCCGACGGCCGCGGTGCCTTGATCGAGGGATTGTACGCCGCCGGGGAGTGTGCCTGCGTCAGCGTGCACGGAGCCAATCGACTGGGTACCAACAGCCTGGTCGATCTGGTCGTTTACGGCCGGCGGGCGGGCCAGAGCATCGCCCGCTACGTAAAAGAGGCGGATTTTATCCCCGTAGGCAAAGATCCTGAAGGGACCGCCCGGTCCGGAATCGAAAAGCTGACCAGCGGAAAAGGCCCTCACGGCGGAAGGATCCGGGAGCAGATGAAGGACGTGATGATGGAGAAGGTGGGGATCTATCGCAAAGAGGAGGACATGCAGCAGGCCGTGGCCGAGCTTCAAGGCTTGAGGGACCGCTACCGGGAGGTGCGCGCCCAGGACAGCTCGAAGCGCTACAACACGGATCTCCTGGAGATCTTCGAGCTGCAGAACCTCCTGGACCTGGCCCTGGTAACGGCGGCCAGCGCGGAGAACCGCAGGGAAAGCCGGGGAGCTCACGCCCGGGAAGACTATCCCGAGCGGGACGACGAGAATTGGCTCAAGCACACCATGGCCTGGGTGGATGGAGACGAGATTCGAATCGACTACCGGCCGGTGGACATCTCCCGCTTCGAACCCAAGCCCCGCGCCTATTAGAGGAACAAGGAGTGATCCGGTGAAGATTACTTTACAGATACAGCGCTACAATCCGGAAGCGGATAAGCAGCCCCACTTCAAGGATTATCAGGTCCAGGTCCAGCCCACCGATCGGGTTCTCGATGCCCTGATGCAGGTGAAGAACTACCAGGACGGCACTCTGGCCTTCCGCAAGAGCTGTGCCCACGGAGTCTGCGGCTCCGATGCCATGATCATCAACGGTCGGGAACGCCTGGCCTGCAAAACCCTGGTACAAGACGTGGCCGAGGCTGACGGAACGGTGGTCAAGATCGAGCCTCTCAAGCACCTGCCCCTGCTGCGGGACCTGATGGTCCAACAGGATGAGTTTTTCGCCCGTTGGCGTAAGGTCAAACCGTTTCTGATCAACGAAGAGTCGGTCAAGGAGAAGGAACGTGTGCAGAGCCCCGAAGAACGGGCTGTTTTCGACGATCCGACCAAGTGCATCCTCTGCGCCTCCTGCTACTCCGCCTGTCCGATCCTGGACGGAAAGAACACCGCCTTTATCGGTCCGGCGGCACTGGCTCAGGCGGCCCGCTTCATCTTCGACAGCCGGGACCGGGGCTTTGCCCAGCGCCTTGAGGTTCTCGATCATCCTGACGGGGTGTGGGCCTGCGAGAACCACTTTCAGTGCACCCGGGTCTGCCCCCGGGGGATCAAGATCACCAAGAACATCAATCTCAGCAAACGCCGGATTACCAAGGTCAAAGAAGAGGGGCAGAGATGAAGATCCACGAATATCAGGCCCGGGAGCTGCTGGCAGCCTACGGAGTCCCGGTGCCGCCGGGACGAGTGGCCCGGCGCGCGGCGGAGGCGGCTCGAATCGCCGAGGAGATCGGCCTTCCCGTGGTGATCAAGGCTCAGGTCTTGGTCGGGGGCCGGGGCAAAGCCGGCGGCGTCAAGCTGGCCCACTCCGTCGCAGAAGTCCGGCAGGCCGCCGCCAAGATCCTAAACCTTACCATCAAGGACATACCGGTCCAGGCGGTCCTGGTGGCCAAGGCCGTGGATATCCGCAAGGAGTACTACCTCAGTGTGACCGTGGACCGGGCCAACAAAATGGCGGTCTTCATCGTCAGTGCCTCCGGAGGGGTGGATATCGAAGAGCTGGCCGTGAAGGAACCGGAGAAGATCCTCAAAAGCTACATCGATCCGCTCCGGGGACCGGATGACAGGCAGCTGCGCAGGTTTATGAGCGCCGCCTTTCCGAAAGCTTTACTCGACCAGGCGGTGGAGACGGCCGGCCAGCTGTACCGCCTTCTGATCGACAAGGACTGCTCCCTGGTGGAGATCAATCCCTACGCCCAAATCGATGAAACCACCCTGATCGCCGCGGACGCCAAGATCAACTTCGACGACAACGGCCTGCCCAAACACGCCGAGGTGGAGGCCATGCGTACGGAGGAGGAATACAGCCGGGAAGAGATCGAGGCCAAGGAGGCGGGCTTGAGCTTCGTGAGCCTGGACGGGGACATCGGCTGCATCGTCAACGGCGCGGGTCTGGCCATGGCCACCATGGATCTGATAAAGCTGTTCGGAGGCCGGCCGGCCAACTTCCTCGATGTGGGGGGGAGCTCCAGCCCGCAGAAGGTGCTTACGGCCCTGCAGCTCCTCACCCGCAACAGGGACCTCAAGGCCATTCTCATCAATATCTTCGGAGGCATAACCCGCTGCGACGACATCGCCAAGGGCATCCTCATAGCCCGGGAGCAGATCGACCTGCCCGTACCGCTGGTGATCCGACTGATCGGCACCAATGAGAAGGAGGGACGCGCCCTGCTGGAGCAGGCCGGACTGGAGGCCGCTTCGGAGATGACGGCGGCGGTGAAGAAAGTGCTTGAGAGAGCAAAGGCGGGGGTGTAACTGCCATGGGAATCCTGATTGAGAATAACACCAAGGTCTTGGTCCAGGGCATCACCGGGCGGGACGGTTCCTTCCACGCCTCTTCGATGCTGGAATACGGAACCAGGGTCGTAGGGGGGGTGACTCCCGGCAAGGGGGGACAGGAGGTGCACGGCCTGCCCGTGTTCAACACCGTGGCCCGGGCCGTAGCTGCTACGGGCGCAGACTGCTCGGTGATCTTCGTCCCGGCCCGCTTCGCCACCGCCGCCCTTCGGGAGGCCGCCGACAGCGGCATCGGCCTGATCGTCTGCATCACCGAAGGGGTGCCTGTGCTGGAGATGATCGCCAACTACTACTACATCCGCCAAAAGGGAGCCCGGCTGATCGGCCCAAACTGTCCCGGTCTAATCAATCCGGGAAAGAGCAAGGTGGGGATCATGCCCGGGCACATACACAAGCCGGGAGGGATCGGGGTGATCTCCCGCAGCGGCACCCTGACCTACGAGGTGGTGTACAACCTCACCCTGGCCGGGCTGGGTCAATCCACCTGCATCGGCATCGGCGGGGACCCGGTGATCGGCACAGGATACATCGATCTGCTCGAATTGTTCGAAAAGGACCCGGATACCCAGGGTGTGGTGATCATCGGGGAGATCGGCGGGGAGGATGAGGAGCAGGCCGCCGAGTATATCCGGCGAGAAGTCGGCAAGCCCGTGGTGGCCTTCATCTCCGGGCGCACCGCGCCTCCGGGCAAGCGCATGGGCCATGCCGGAGCCATCATCTCCGGCGGAAAGGGAACCGCGGAGGCCAAGGTCAAGGCCTTCCAGGAGGCGGGGGTGCCGGTTGCGGATCGGCCGGACCGGATCCCGGAGCTGATTAAGGAGAAACTCGGGAGCTGATGGGATGAGCGAATCGCGGGAAGCCGAACACAACCTGCTGGATCTGACCAGTCTGCCCTTTGTGGAGGAGCTCTACCAGGCCTGGCTCCGGGATCCTTCCTCGGTGGACGGCCGCTGGCAGCGGTTTTTCCGCGACTTCGACAGGGACGGATCCCTGGACCTGGGAACGCCCCGGAGGACGATGCGGGTTGGGTTGCCGGGATCAATCGCCGCTGCCGGGACCGCATCCGGGGCAGCCGCCGTGGACGAGCAGGGACGCTCCAAACAGAGCCGGCTGGACAGCCTGCTGTGGGCCTACCGGGACGTGGGCTACTTCCACGCCTACCTCAATCCCCTGCGTCCCAAGCACGAACCCAGCCGGAACTACCTCTACCCCAGAGCCAAAGGGGCCTACGAGCAGCTGTCCATCGAAGCCTTCGGCCTGACCGAAGAGGACCTGAACCGGGAGTTTTCCGCCGGCCGGGCCATGAAACCGGCCAGGGCCCCTTTGCGGGAGATCCTTCAGGCCTTCCAGGAGACCTACTGCTCGACCTTCGGGGTCGAGTTCCTCCACATCCAGAACAAGCCGATCCGCAACTGGCTTCTCCATGCGATGGAATCCTGCCGCAACAAGCCCGATTTTTCTGCCGCGCAGCGGATGGCGATTCTCGAGGATCTGTTCAAAGCCGAGGAGTTCGAACAGTTCCTGCACAAGACCTTCATTGGCCAGAAGCGCTTCTCCCTGGAGGGGGCGGAGGTGGTGGTGCCGGCCCTGCACTCCCTGGTCAATGCGGCCAGCGCTACGGGGATCGACGAGATCGTGATCGGCACGGCTCACAGGGGCCGGATCACCATTCTCAACCAGATCCTCCACATGCCGGCGGAGGAGATTTTCACCCTCTTCGAGGACAACCACAAGCCCGGTCAGTACGGGGGCAGCGGGGACGTGAAGTACCATCTGGGCTACTCCACGGACCACAGCCATGAGGACGGCAGCTCGGTGCACGTGACCCTGGTCTCCAATCCAAGTCACCTGGAGAGCGTCGACGGGGTGGTGGAGGGCAAGACAAGGGCTGTGCAGAGCCAGCTCCGTTGGGGCAGCTTCATGAGGGCGACCAAGCGGGTTCTGCCCGTGATCCTGCACGGGGATGCGGCCTTCAGCGGCCAGGGCGTGGTGGCGGAGATCTTCAACCTCTCCCAGCTTCGGGGCTACCACACCGGCGGCACGATCCACGTGATCATCAACAACCAGATCGGCTTCACCACCTCCAGCCGGGACTCCCGCTCCACCTTCTTCCCCACGGATGTGGCCAAGATGACCTCGGTGCCGGTTTTTCACGTCAATGGGGACGATCCGGAGGCCGTGGTTTACGCCATGGATCTGGCCTTGCGCTTCCGCCAGAAGATGTCCCAGGATGTGATCGTGGACATTATCTGCTACCGTCGACACGGACATAACGAGGGGGATGAGCCCTCCTTCACCAATCCCCGGATGTACAAGCTGATCCGGGAGCATCCCGGGGTTACCAGCAAATACGCGAAAACCTGTGCCGATCTCGGGGTGATGAGCCCGGAGGAGCAGCAGGCGCTACGCAAGGAATACGCAGCGGGACTGCGTCAGGCCTTGAAGACCGCCCGGGAGAATCCTCCCGAACCGACCCTCAAGCCCTTTCAGGGGGATGAGTGGGCGGGACTGCACGGACGCTATACACAGGAGGATGTTCCTACCGGAGTGAAGTCGAAGACCCTGGAGGCGGTCGCCGACACCCTGACCCGTGTACCCGAAGGATTCAACATCCACAGCAAGCTGAAACGCATCCTGGATGACAAGAAACAGCGCCTGGAACAGGATGGTACGGTGGACTGGGCCTTTGCCGAGGCTCTCTCCTTCGGCACTCTGCTCCTGGAGGGTATCCCCGTGCGCTTGAGCGGGCAGGACTGTGAGCGGGGCACCTTCAGCCAACGCCACTGCGCCTGGTGGGACACCGAAAGCGCCGAAGCCCTGCCCTACGTACCCCTGAACCGGCTGAAGCGGGATCAGGCTCGTTTTTTCACCTACGACAGTCCCCTCTCGGAATACTCGATCCTGGGCTTCGAGTACGGCTTCTCCCTGAACTCCCCCCGCACCCTGGTGATTTGGGAGGCTCAGTTCGGAGATTTCTCCAACGGGGCCCAGGTGGTGATCGACAACTTCATCGCTGCGGCGGAGACCAAATGGCAGCGCTCTAGCGGCCTGGTGCTGCTTTTGCCCCATGGCTACGAAGGGCAGGGACCGGAGCACTCCAGCGCCCACCTGGAACGCTTCCTGCAGCTCTGTGCGGAGGAGAACATGGAGGTCTGCAACCTGACCGCCCCGGCCCAGTACTTCCACCTGCTGCGCCGGCAGATGAAGCGGGATTTCCGCAAACCTCTCATATTGATGAGCCCCAAGAGCCTGCTACGCCATCCCCTGGCCGTGTCCCGCCTGGATGAGCTCAGCCAGGGCTCTTTCCAGCCCGTGCTCAATACCCCTCCGGTCGCAGCCGATCTGGATTCCCAGGATGCTACGGCGGGGGGTAACGGAAGGGGCGTGAAGCGGCTGATATTCTGTTCGGGGAAGGTGTACTACGATCTCTGGGAGCGCAGACAGGAACTCAAGGTTTTCGAAACCGGAATCCTTCGGGTCGAGCAGCTCTATCCCTTTCCCGCCGCTGCTTTGGGCAGGGTACTGGACGGTTATCCGGGCGTCAGAGAGCTGCTCTGGGCTCAGGAGGAGCCGGAGAACCGCGGAGCCCTGCGCTACATGCGGGAGCAGTTTCTAAAAAGCTTCCCGGATCGCCGCTTCACCCATGTTTGCCGGCCGGCCAGTGCCAGCCCGGCTGTCGGTTCTCACCGCCAACACGTGGCCGAACAGCGGAGACTGGTGGATCGTGCCCTGGGCGTGGCTCAGAGTGGGGCCAGGGCCGCACCGGCGGATGCGAGCACGGAATCAGCCGGGCAAAAGCGCTCCGCCGCCAAGTCAGCAAAAAGAGGAAAAGCATGAAAGAAAGCGTTCTGGTTCCATCGGTGGGCGAATCCATCACCAGCGGCATTCTCACATCCTGGATCAAGAAGGAAGGGGAGCAGGTCGAGGAGGGGGAGGATCTTTTCGAGCTGGAGACGGACAAAGCCACCGTGGCCGTACCCGCACCGGCGGATGGGATGCTCCATATCCTGATCGAAGAAGGCCAGGAGGTGGAGATCGGTCAAGTGGTCGGCGATCTGACCGTGGGGCAGGGTGCGCCCGCTGCCGCTGCGGCTGCGGAATCCGCTGCTGCGGCGGCTCCCGTCAGCGCACAGGCTGCGGAGCCCTCAGGGCCGGCCGGCCCGGCGGATCTTTCTCCGGCGGTGCGTCGGGTCGTGAAGGAGCATGGACTGTCAGTAGCGGAATTGAAGGGAACCGGCCCTAAGGGACGAATTACCAAGGAGGACGCCCTGCGGGCGGCAGAGGCCAAGAGGCAAGGCGCTGCGCCGCCGGTTGACGCAGCCGTGGGGCAGCGGGCCGCCACACCGGCAGCGGAACGCCGGACCCGCGTGGCGATGACCCGGCTGCGTCAGACCATCGCCAACCGGCTGGTTCAGGCCCGTCGGGAAATCGCCCTGCTCACCACCTTCAACGAGATAAACATGGAAAAAGTCATGGCTCTGCGAAAACAATACGGTGAGAGCTTCGAGAAGAAGCACGGGGTGCGCCTGGGCTTCATGTCCTTCTTCGTGAAGGCCGGCTGTCGGGCCCTACAGCGCTTTCCCGCGGTAAACGCCATGATCGAGGGCCAGGAGATCGTCTACAACAACTTCTACGACATCGGCGTCGCGGTATCCACGGATCGGGGACTGGTGGTTCCGGTGCTGCGGGATGCCGATGCCATGAGCTTCGCGGAGATTGAAAAGAACATCCTCGATCTTGCCACCCGGGCCAGGGAGAAGAAGATCGCTCCGGACGAGCTGGCCGGCGGCACCTTTACCATTACCAACGGCGGGGTGTTCGGCTCCCTGTTGTCCACCCCGCTTCCCAACTATCCCCAGAGCGGCATCCTGGGCATGCACGCCATCCAGAAGCGGCCGATCGCCGTGGACGATCAGGTGGTGATCAAGCCCATGATGTACGTTGCCCTATCCTACGACCACCGCCTGATAGACGGCCGGGAGGCTGTACAGTTCCTGGTCACGATCAAATCGCTGATCGAAGATCCGCAAGGCTTGCTTCTGGATGTCTAGCCATGGAATTCGACTGTTTCGTGATTGGATCCGGCCCCGGCGGCTATGTTGCGGCCATCCGAGCCGCCCAGCTGGGTTTATCCACCGCCATCGTGGAGAAGAACGAGCGTTTCGGCGGCACCTGTCTGAATATCGGCTGCATCCCCTCCAAGGCTCTGCTCGATTCCAGCGAGCTTTACGCGCGTTTGCGTGAACGCGGTGCGGGGGCAAAAAGCTCGGTGCGGCACGACCTCGAGTCCCACGGGATCAAGATCGGCAGGCTCGATCTGGACCTGAAAGTCATGATGGCCCGCAAACGGCAGGTGGTGGAGAAGCTCACCTCAGGGGTGGGCCAGCTTCTCGAGGGCAATGGGGTACGGACCTTCAACGGTATAGGCAGGCTCGTTGTCGGCGGCAAGGTCGAGGTCAGCGCCGCAGACGGGAAAAAGCAGACCCTGAAAGCCAAGAACATCGTCCTGGCCACGGGAAGTGTGCCCACAGCTCTGCCGATCTTTCCCGTCGGCAGGGACGGTTTCCTCACCTCCACGGAGGCTCTTTCCCTGAAGAGCGTTCCCGCCAGGATGGTGGTGATCGGCGCCGGAGCCATCGGGCTGGAGCTGGGCAGCGTCTGGGCACGGCTGGGAGCCGAGGTCACCGTGATCGAGCTCCTCGATCAGATTCTGCCCGGCATGGATTCCGAGATCTCCCGCCGCCTGCGCAACATCCTCGGCAAGCAGGGTTTGCAGATCCTCACCGGGACCCGGGTGCTGGGATACGAGAAAGCGGGCAAGGGGAAGAGGGGGAACAGCAGGGCTGATGGGAGTAGCGCGGGCAGTGGCGGCGCCGGCGGCTCAGCCGGTGTCGTGCTCAGCGCCGAAGGCAGGGACGGCAGGAAGCAGCAGTTTGCAGCCGATGTGGTGCTGGTCGCCGTGGGTCGACGTCCTTATACGGAAGGACTTGGCCTGGCAGTGCTGGGCGTGAAGACTCAGGAGGACAACGGACGGGTCATCGTGGATGAACGCTTCCAGACCTCCCTGGCCGGGGTCTATGCCATCGGCGATCTGATCCCCGGTCCGATGCTGGCTCACAAGGCGGAGGAGGAGGGAATCGCCGTGGCCGAGATCCTGGCCGAAAAACCCGGCGAGGTCAACTACGAAACGATCCCCTCGGTGGTATACACCTGGCCGGAAGTCGCCTCGGTCGGGAAGAGCGAGGAAGAGCTGAAGCGGGAGGGTGTGGCCTACAACAGGGGAACCTTTCCTTTCCGGGCCAACGGCCGAGCCCTGGCCATGGCCGAGGAAGAAGGACTGGTGAAGGTCCTGGCGGAAAAGAGCAGCGACCGGGTGCTTGGAGTCCACATCGTGGGGCCCTGGGCGTCGGATCTGATTGCCGAGGCTGTCACGGTTATGGAGTTCGGGGGCAGCGCCGAAGATATTGCCCGGACCGTCCATGCTCATCCCACCCTACCCGAAGCGCTGAGGGAAGCGGCCCTGGATGCGGCCGGCCGGGCAATCCATATCCTGAGCAGAAAAAAGAGCTGAATTCCCCCTAAAAACAGGAAAAATCCTTTCAGCGTTCTCCAATTTACATATATATTATTCGTACATTTAGGAACAAATCAGCAGTTTCAGGAGGAATCCCATGGCTGAAGCGACCTACGCCAAAGGATTGGAGGGGGTTGTCGCCGCGGAGAGCGAGATCTGCCGGATCGACGGGGAAAAAGGAAAGCTCTACTACCTGGGCTATTCAATCGAGGATTTGGCCCGGTTCTCCGATTTCGAGGAGACGACCTACCTGCTGCTCTACGGGCGGCTGCCCAACCGGGAGGAGCTGGAGCGCTTCTCTAAGCGGATGCGGTCCGGCAGGGATCTGGCCCCGGAGATCCTCGACATGGTGCGGAACTTTCCCAAGGACGCCCATCCCATGGAGCTCCTGCAGTCGGTGATCTCCTACTTGAGCGGCTACATCCAGCACAGGATCCATCATTCCACCACCTGCAACTGCCGGGATACCCTCCATCAGGTGGTGCAGCTGGCCAGTGTGGTGGCGGCCTGGCAGCGCTTCCGTCTTGGCAGGGAGTACGTACAGCCGCGGCAGGACCTCTCCCACGGGGCCAACTTCCTCTACATGATGCGAGGGGAGGAGCCCGAGGAGTATGAGGGCAAGGTCATGGATACCTGCCTGGTCCTGCATGCCGAGCACGGCTTCAACGCCTCGACCTTCACAGCCAGGGTGGTGGCCTCCACCATGTCCACCTGCTACAGCAGCATCTCCGCGGCCATCGGTTCCTTGTACGGATCCCTGCACGGCGGGGCCAATGAGAAGGCCATGGCCATGGTGGAGGAGATCGGCAGCAGGGACGGGGCGGCCGACTGGGTCAACCGGGCCCTGGACAACAAGCAGAAGGTCATGGGCATGGGTCACCGGGTGTACAAGGCCAAGGATCCCCGATCCATCATCATGGAGGAGTTCCTCCTCGAGCTGTCAAAGAAGAAGAACAACATCCGCAGCTACGACATCCTCAAGTTGGTCGAAAAAACCTTCCGGGAGCGGATGGAGGAGAAGGGCAAACCGATCTATCCGAACGTTGATTTCTTCTCCGGCGCGGTGTACGACCTGCTCGGTATCCCCAAGATCCTCTTTACACCGATATTCGCCGTATCCCGGGTAGCCGGCTGGCTGGCCCACATCCTCGAGCAGCGAAAGGACAACCGCCTCTACCGGCCCAAGAGCCTGTACGTGGGTACAGAGCCGCGGGCTTGGGTGGCGCTGGAGAAGCGGTAGAATTCGGTCTTTCAAAAATTTTGGCCCTTTACGGTCCGACCGGTATGCCGTTACGGTGTACCACGCTGTGCGGCTTCAACGCCGAGTGGTGAAGAAGCTCACCCCATCAACACAGCGGATCAGCAAGGCCATTGCGGAGAACAGAAGCGCGGAGCCGCTCATGCCCAGTACGCCCCGGAGGTAGTGGACGGTCTTCACATACCCTTCCGCTAGTACCCCATACTTTTAAGGATTTCCCTGTAGGTTTCGGCGGATCTGTGCAGGGCCGCCAGCTCCTCCCTGCCGAGCTCCAGCTCGATGATTTTTTCCACACCTCCGGCGCCCAGCACGACCGGCACGCCTATGCAGATATCCTTCAATCCGTACTGACCCTCCAGGAGCACCGAGGCGGGCAGCAGCTTCTTCTCGTCCCGGATTACGGCTTTGACCATATCCACGGTTGCGGCCGCCGGCGCGTAGTAGGCTGAGCCGCTCTTCAGCAGCTGCACGATCTCACCGCCGCCCTTGCGGGTGCGTTCGATCAGGACCTTCACGCGCTCCTCCGGCATCAGCTCGGCGATGGGGATGCCCGATACGGTGGTGTAGCGGGGTAGGGGCACCATGGTGTCCCCGTGGCCCCCCATGACCATGGCCTGGGTGTCGGTCAGGGCCACGCCCAGCTCCATGGCCACGAAGCTGCGGAAGCGGGTGGAATCCAGCACCCCGGCCTGCCCGAACACTCGGTTTTTCGCAAGACGCGATTTTTTCAGAGTGTGATAGGTCATGATGTCCAGGGGATTGGAAACCACCAGGATCATGGTCTCGGGGCAGTTGTCGATGATCCCCTCCACCACCTTTTCCAGGATTCCGGAGTTCCTGCTGAGCAGGTCCTCCCGGCTCATACCCGGGGTGCGGGCAACCCCGGCGGTCACCGCCACCAGGTCGCAGCCTCTGAGATCCTTGTAGTCGTTGCTGCCGGTCAGACGGCTGTTGTAGCCCCGAACCGGTCCCGCTTCGGTCAGGTCCAGGGCTTTTCCCTGGGGCATGCCCTCCACTACGTCCAGCAGCACGATATCGGCCACGTTTGCCTCGGCCAGGTACAGGGCGGCGGAAGCCCCGACGTTTCCCGCTCCGATAACGGCAATTTTCTTTTCCATCGGTCGAGCTCCTTGCGGTATCTGCTGTTCCGATCTTGTCCTTTTCGGCGGCTTTTGTCAAAGCCCGGAGCAAAGCACGGACAACGGTTGACTGTCCGGCAGATGGGGCGTAAGCTATAGATGATGGCAGTTGTAATCAATACAGAGACCAAACTCACCTACGAGGACTACGTTCTACTTCCCGAAGACGGCAAGATCCACGACCAGGTCCGCTACCAGGCGCTGGAGGGCGTGACCGTAGACCTGGGCCGGCTCAGGTAGTCCCAATACGTGATGCAGTATCGGAAATTCGGAAGACTGGACTGGGAGGTGTCGATCCTGGGATTCGGCACCATGCGCCTGCCCGTCAAAGGTGAAGAGAAGAATATCGATGAGCGGGAAGCCGCCCGGATGCTGCACCACGCCATCGATCACGGGGTGAACTACATCGACACGGCCTATCCCTATCACGGTGGTGAAAGCGAGAAATTCTTGGGAAGGGCCCTCGGCGGCGGCTACCGGGGCAGGGTCAAGCTGGCCACCAAGATGCCCAGTTGGCTCGTGGGCGGTCCGGCCGATTTCGACAAGCTCTTCCACGAACAGCTCGAGAGGTTGAAAACCGAGCACATCGAGTTCTACCTCCTTCACTCCCTCAACAAGGAGTACTGGAGCAAGATGAGGGATTTCGATGCGATCGGCTGGGGCCGGCGGGCGATCGAGGCCGGAAAGATCGGGCAGCTCGGTTTCTCCTTTCACGACGACTTCGGTCTGTTCAAAGAGATCATCGACGCCTGGGATTGGCCGTTCTGTCAGATCCAGTACAACTACATGGACGTGCGCAATCAGGCGGGAACCAGGGGGCTGAAATACGCCGCCGCCAAGGGAATTGCGGTGGTTGTCATGGAACCGATCCTGGGCGGAAAGCTGGCCAATCCTCCTCCCCCGATCCAGAAGATCCTGGGGCGGGCGGAAACCACGCGGCGTGCCGCGGATTGGGCGTTACAATGGGTATGGAATCAACCGGAGGTGACCGTGGTTCTCAGCGGCATGAGCACCTTCCAGCAGGTGGTCGAAAACCTGGAAAGCGCCGACTCGGGGGGAATCGGTGTCCTCGATCAGCGGGAGCAGGAGTTGATCCGGGAGGTGCGCCGCCGATACAGGAAGCTCTCGCCGATTCCCTGTACCCGATGCGGGTACTGCATGCCCTGTCCACACGAAGTCAACATCCCTGAAAATTTCACCATATACAACGAGGGCGCGATGTACGGGCAACCGGATTTAGCCCGCAGACAGTACGGGTCTGTCGCCAAAAAGGCCCGGTCCACCGCCTGCACCCGGTGCCGGGAGTGCGAGCCCAAATGCCCCCAGAGCATCCTCATCAGCGAGTGGATGCCCAAGGTCAGCGAGGTCCTGGCAGAGGGCCGGCCCTATCCGCGTTAATTCCTCACGAGGCTCAATCAGTGGGTAGAGCAATTTCATGAGCGCGATCTCTCCAGCAGATGCTTGGCCAGCCGTTTGGACAGAGCGACGATGGTCAGGATCGGCGGCAGGCCAAGGGGGGAGGGGAACACGCTGGCATCGCTGACGTACAGCCCCTGGATCTCGGTCTGCTGGTTGTCGTCAACGACCTCGCCGATCGCTGCGCTGCAGCAGGGGTGGCCGGATTCGTACACGCCCCGATAGATCGTTTCCGGTCTGGCGCCGGCGGCGATCAGGATTTCCCGATTGATTTGATAGGCTTCCTCCAGTTTGGCCTTGTCCTTGGCCGTAAGCACTTTGTGGATGGTTCCGTCGCTTCGCACCGCTCCGGTCCGTTCATCCCGGATCTTGGTCATCATGGCGATGGTCCTTTTCGCATCGATTCCTTTAGATTTGAGCATCATCCTGGCCTGTGCCAGCAGGTTCAAATTCTCCGGATATCCTCCGTCGATGTCTCTCTGGATTAAGAAGGGGACGTACATGTATGGAGCGGGGAACAGCTCCTTTTCATCGATTGTTTTTTCCAAATAGGTAGCCAGGATGATCTCCCCCTCCATGCCCACATCTTCGGTCCTGCCGTAGGTGGTTTGGAACACATCATTGGCCAGTCCCTTGCCGGCCTTGTCGATACCGGATCGTTGCAGGATCAGCGGAGTCGCCAGGGCGCCGGCGGAGAGGATGATCCGCTCCCCCTCTATTCGGACCTCCCTGCCGTTTTTTTTCGCCACTACGCCGGTGGCTTTGCCGTTTTTGTGGAGCACACGGGTCACCTCGGTGTTCAGCAGCAGCTCGGCGCCCTGTTTTTCCGCCTCCTCTATGTACTCCAGAGCGGTCCACTTGGCGCCGGTGGGACAGCCGAACATGCACAGCCCGCAGCCTTTGCACCTGGAAAAATCAACGCATTTCGGTGTGGGTTTCATCTCCCAGCCGAGTTTGGCCGCCCCCCGGTTGATCGCCCGCGTACCCGGGCCGATCATTTCCTGCGGCATCAAAGTGACGCGCATCTCCGTCCTGGCCTCGGCGATCTCATGCGTTAGATCCAGACCCCATTCTTTTAGAATCCTGGCCGGAGGAGTAACTGCGTTGCCCATGGCCACGTACGAGGAACCGCCCAGCACCCGGCCCCTGCCAATCCATACGCCTCCGTCTGAGCTTATAGGTTGCTTGTCTCTTCCCAGATAGGCTTTTTTGGCAGTCTTGAGGAAGCCGGTTTTATTGAAGCGTGGTCCGTATTCGACGATCAGAACCTTGCGGCCGTTGCCTGCCAGCTCCCTGGCTACCGTAGCTCCTCCAGGGCCCGAACCCACGACGATGTTCCGGTAGTGTTTCTGTTTCATCATGGCACCATTGAAATCCAGGCTCGGTAAGCGGTCAAGCGAACGCCGGGGATTGCCACCTTAGTCCGTAGTCCTCGGGCGCAGCTGATAAATCATATATGATTCCTCGTAGCCGATGGGTACGTCGATGATTTCATACTCCGGGAAGGAACTGCGGAACTGCCGGAGATCCATCGATCGGATCTGCTCCGTGGATATCTCTGGGGATAGCAAACCGTACAGTTGGACCAGGATCTCCTTTTCCGGTTCCACGAGGGCGGAAACAAACACCCTCTCCCCCCGGCGCAGCTGGTCGAGCATGCGCTGTGCGTAGTACCTGGCTTCCGATTCCTCCATGACCAGACCGAATACCTGGTTCATCTTCACGTCCCGCCGCCGGCCTTTGACCGCCTGATAGTAGTACGACAGGGGATAGGCCGCCTTGCTCTCATCATCCCAGAAATTGGCGCCCTCCGGCAGGACGTTGAGTACTCCCTCACAGTACTCGGCCACGACAGCGTAGTTGCGTTTGATGGGGCTGAAGATGTACTGCGCAGGGTCCCAGAGTCCGCCGGTGCGTTTGGCTTCCGGGTACAGTGCGATATAACGGTCAACCGAATTTTCGCGATTCGGCCAACGGGAAAAACTCGGGTACAGGATCACGGGAATGAGAAAGGTGAGGAAAACCAACCAACGGAAGCTCGGGGCCCGGTGTTTCTTCAGAAATCCGTCGATGCCTGTGATGAGGGGGACGGATAGCATAACGTATACGGGAAGGGCGAAGGCATACATGTCCCAGATGAAGTAGTTGGCCGACCAGATGATCTGGGCGGCGATCCCCACCAGAAAAAACACGATGGCACCGCGGAAAGCCGGGTGCCTCCAAAAGCGGGGAAAACCCACGACTATGAAGATGATCGCCGCCGAGGGATAGTTGAGCAGGATGAGGAAGAGGTAGTTGCTGCGCCAGAACAGCTTCTGCCCAACGGTCATGCCGCCGGTGAACATCGATTTCAGGAAATGTCCGCCCGTGGCATAGCGCAACGACGCCGCCAGGCTCTTCGTCGCTAGTGGCAACGGTCCACCCCCCGAGCCCGAAGCCATCATCCGATACACAGTTGACCAGTGCAGAACGAAAAGCGTAGAGAAGAGGGCGGTACCGGCCAGGTAGCAGGCGATCAGGCCGACTATCGATCCAGCTTTGAGGCGGAAATCGCGCACGGCAAAGGGAAGCAAGACTGCCAGAAAGGCGAAGACGTACAGACCCATGAGCACGTGGTTGCTGACCCCGAGGCCGCCGAAGAAGAAGGCCAGGTAAAGATCCTTCGAGCTCCCCTTCCGGTAGGCCCGGAAAACAAGAAACAGGAAGAGGGCGATGATAGTCGTATTCAGGGTATACACTTCGATGGTGGTCGAGTGCCACCATAGGGACAGGGATACGGTCAATGCGATTGCAGCCAGGGCCGAGGCGAGCACGTTTTTGGTGAGCTCCACCCCCGTTTTATAGATGAACAGAACCGTCAAACTCCCGAACAGGGAACAGAGCATGGTCAGGGCAAAGTGTGGATCCGCCGCACTGAACAGCCGCAGCCAGACGTGGCCGATCAGGTTGAACAGGTTGTGCACGTTCGCCCATACGCCGAGTTCGGGTTTGCGGACCAGGTTCAGGATAAGGGTGGCGTCAACCCAGCCGGGATAGCGGGCGGCCGTGCTCCAGTACAGGGCGAATGAGCCGACCAGCACCGCAGCAGGAACGGCAATTCTGTGTTTTGCGTCCACCTTCGAGGGCTGAGATGCGGCTGTCGGCGGCCGCCTCACGTCTGACCTCCGCTGAGCAGGGCGTAGCCGAGCAGGGCGAAGACCAGGCAGACCCAGAGGGCGATATCGATGATCATGACTTTGTCCCTGAGCAGCACCTCAGCGGGATCACCTCCGTTGTTCTGCCGGTAGATCAAGAACATGTAGCGGAACAAGCCGAAGACCACGAAGGGTATGGTGGCGATGAACTTATCCCGGCCAAGGGCGATCATGGCTTCCGAGGTTACCACGTACAGAGAGTAGGTGATGATGGTGAGGGAGGCGGAGATGATGATCAACGAATTGAGCAGCTCGACTGAGTAGTCCTGGAAAACAGCTCTGTGACCGGTGGAACCCTCGGTCATCTCTTTGCGGCGTTTGCTGAAGCCGAGAAATAGGGAGAGGAAGAAGGTGGTGAGGAGCATCCAACTGGACAATTCCACGCTGATGGCAATGGCCCCGGCCACCACCCGCAGCAGGAAACCGGTGGCGATCACCATCACATCGACAAAGGTTTGATTTTTGAGCAGGAGACTGTAGGCCACGTTCATCCCGACATAGGCGAGCAGGATCAGGACGGAGGGCAGCCCTAATATTCCGGAGACAGCCACAGCCGCCGGGAACAGCACTGCAGCCAGGATCAGGGCGTTCGGCACGGGCACGGCGCCGCCGGCAATCGGACGATCCTTTTTCTTCGGGTGTAGCCGGTCCCTCTCGCGGTCGGCGACATCGTTGAACACGTACACCGCTGATGCGGCCAGGCAGAAGGCGGCACACATGATCAGGGTTCGACCGATGTAGCTCGGTTTGTAGAAGTTCAGAGAAAAGATCAATGGAGCGAAGATAAACACATTTTTGACCCAGTGCTTGATCCGAATCAATCGAATGTAGTCCCGAAACATTGCCTCAATCTCCTAGAAGAAGGCCTTGATTACCGCCAGGAAGCCCTGCTTCCAGGGTTTCCTGTGACTTACACCGGCCGCAGCAGTGTCCAGGCCCTCATAGTTGTCCAGGTACCAGCGATAGTTGCGCAGCAGGGCGTCGATGTTGGAATAGGCGGGTTCGAATCCCAGTTGCCTGGAGGCCCTATCGATGGAAACCGCGGAGTCTTTCCCCGCCGTTTCGTAGATCCACTGATACAGTGGGGACAGGCGCAGAAGCTCGAGGATTCGGAGGGCGGACACGGCCAGCCAGCGGGGAAAGGGGACGATCCGCTTTCCGAAGCCGGCGGCATCCAGCACCGCCTGGAAGTCCTCTTTCAGGGTTGTAAACTCGCGGGCTCCGACATTGAAAGTGTCGTCAACCTGCTTCTCCGGCAGGCTGACGCACAGCAGGATGGCCTGACACAGATCTTCGACATCCAGAAGCTGATAGCGGTTGGTACCGCTTCCCACCACGGGAAATCCTCTTCCCTCCCTGGCCCAGCTGTACAGGAGCTCGAAGGCGCCGAGGCGCTCGGGTCCGATGAAGCTCTTGGGGCGAATGACGGGGATACACAGGCCGCCCGCCCGGTACTCCTGGCACAGTTTCTCGGCATCGATCTTTGCCTGTCCATAGGGACCGACCCCGATTAGAGGATCGTTTTCATAGATCGGGTAGCGGTCGGGAACTCCGTACACCGCTGTCGAGGAGATGTAGACGAAGCGATCTACCCGCTGTTCCAAAGCCGCCTGCAGCAGATTCTCGGTGCCCTCCACCTCGGTCGAGCGGATGTCCTGCTCCGAGTACAGCGGCAGAGCCGCCGCGGCGTGAATCAGCCAGTTGGTTTCGGGCACGAGCTTCCGGACCAGCCCGGAATTTCGGATGTCTCCCTGAACGACCCGGATCCTGTCCTTTTCCGGAAAGTCGAACTCGGCGATGTCCAGGGAGGTTATCGAGGTAAAGCCCCGATCCAGGAGATAGCGGATCAGGTTGATGCCGAGAAAACCGGCACCTCCGGTGACCAGGATCCGTGTGTTGTTGCGTTTCGAATCCCTATCGGAATGCATGCAAGTGCCTCATTCGATCAATACAGCAATTACCGTACCAAGATCCCGTTGGCATATAGTTATGTAATTGCATGTTATGTATAAAATTATCTAGCAAACTCCCGTAGTAAACACAAAATGGGGATGAACCTCGATACTCCAACTATACCCTCACACCCAATTGTAATTATATTTATTTCTATACAATATAGAGACTTAGGTCAAGCTTCGATCTACAATATCGATTGACGAACGTTGATACCCGTCAAAGATCGAAATCGAGCCGGGGATCTGCCGCCGTGAGGATCGCCCGCCTCTCCGGCCTTCCCCAGAGCGTAGCAATCGCCTCACCCAGCTCCCCCAACAGGGTGCTCACATCCTCGACGGCCCGATCGTGAACACCTTCGCTGACCATGATGACCTTTTGCGTGTTCGCTTCCACGACGGAAAGCCGGCTCTGCCTGAAGGTCCAGCGTCGGGCGTGGGCATGGGCGGCCGCATCGGCGAAGATGATCTCTCCGGGCTCGGGCCGTTCGATCTCCTCCTGGAAGGAGAGGTACTGCTCCGTGCCGGACGCCGGGCGCACCTCGATGAACCCTTCGACCTTCTCCAGGTCGAACACGGCTACCGGCAGGGCGTAGGCCAGGGAGGCGGCGTTGCACAGGTCCACAAGTGGGTGGAGTCTGGGCAGGTCGTGCTCCCGTTTGAAGCGGCGCAGCAGCGCCTCCGAGGCGGAGCGGTACTTGGTCGGTTTCAGCCCCATCTGGGAGTACACCCGCCGCCAGGCCGCCACCTCCGGCATCTGTCCCTCGGATTGGTCCTCCAAACGCTTATCGGCGCGGGCGTACCACTCTTGGATGGTGCTCCCTACGTCGGCGTCAGGATGAATCCCCTGTACCACGAGCAAACCGGGCACCAGTTGAGGGAATCGCTGCCAGATTTCGGGCACGTGTCGGAAGTACAATTTGACCAGCCTCCCTGGATCCGCCGTTGGATTTGAATGACAATCACGGTATCACGAACCGTTGCCGTTTGCAAAGCATGCGAAAGCCGCGCATCCCGGCATTCCCGCGAGTCTACTGGTACTTGAGGCAGCAAACACTGCATTCTACATCTCCGTCAGGTATTCATCCCGAGCCAACCACAGCTCCTCCATGCGGTACAGGTGAAAGGAATCGTGCAGGAGGATGTGGCGGACCAGGATCTTGAAGCTGTACTGCTCGTACTCCGGATGAGTCGCCGTTTTTTTCCATAGCGCCGCACCGCCGCCCTCGATCAGCTGAACCTGTTTGTCCCGCCAGCGGCGGTACATCGACAGGATATCGGCCACAGCCTTGATCTCCTTTTCCTTTTTCTCCCCCTCCTTGTCGGGAAAGTAGGGCACAAACTCGGGGTGTTCCTCTTTGACGAAACGCTCCAGGCGCTTGTGGAGCATCAGTTGGGTAAGGGCCAGGTGCTCGGTATGCTCGTAGAGGCTCCAGAATCCCTTTCCCCGTTTGCGGTGCAGCTGTCCTTCGGGAATTCCGGAAACGAAATCTTCGAGTATCCCCGGTCCCAGCTTCAATCCCTCAATCAGAGATCGGCGGGCGTTGTCAGGATTCGGCATGGCTTCCTCCTTTCATGTTGTGCGCCCAGCGGTCGCTCTATCCATCGGACCCGTTGATTGTAGTGAAAGAAGAATCTCCTGTCGAGAACGCAAAATTGAAGTGGGAATTTATTATAAAAATTTATCATGTTGACCCGAGGACTACCATCACTTATGCTTTGTACTAAGATCGTGATCTTCCGGCCGTAATTGAATGAGAGATTGCGAATAGATTCGTCCAGTCGATGATTTTCGACTGACATCACAAACACCGCAAGGAGGTGCTGTATGAAAAACAAGTGGTACTTGCTCGTACCGGCCGCTTTGGCCCTTGCCCTGGTTCTCGGGGCATGCGGACCGAAAGAGCAGGCGGCTACGGAACAGGGCGAGGAGCAGGTGAGCCGGCTCCAGTTGATCAAGGACCGGGGTAAGGTCATCATCGGCTGTAATGCCGAGCTGCCCGGTTTCGGCTACATAAACCCCAGCGGCGAGTTCGAAGGCTTCGATGTTGATTTCGGTAGGGCGATCGCCGCCGCCATCTTCGGGGATGCCACCAAGATCGAGTTTCGTCCTCTGACGGCGGCCGAACGGCTTCCCGCGCTGCAGACCGGAGAGATAGACGTGCTCCTGCGCAACACGACCTGGACACTGACCCGGGATACGGCCAACGAGCTGGATTGGGCGGCGGTGACTTTCTACGACGGCCAGGGAATGATGGTGCGCAAAAACAGCGGCTGGAAGACCTTCCAGGATATGGAGGGCGCCACGGTAGCCTGTACCACCGGTACGACTACAGAGATGAACCTGGCCGACTCCTTTCGCTCCAGGGGCGTAGACTATACACCTCTGCTGTTTGAAAGCACCCAGGACACCAATACCGCCTATGAGGAGGGCCGAGCCGATGCCGAGACCTCCGACAAGTCTCAGCTGGCCGCGCTTCGCTCCGCCATGGCCAATCCCGATGAGCACGTTATCCTGGACCTGACCATGTCCAAAGAACCCCTCGGTCCGCTGACCGCCCACGGTGACAACCAGTGGAACGACGTGGTTCGCTGGATATGCTGGGGAATGATGCAGGCCGAGGAATCCGGCGTCGATTCGAAGAATGTGGATCAGATGCTGAGCTCCAGCGATCCCACGATACGGCGTCTGTTGGGCGTCGAGGGGGAGGCCGGCAAGAACCTCAGGTTGCCCGCCGACTTCATGGTCAAGGTTCTAAAGCAAGTCGGCAACTACGCCGAGGTCTACGATCGGCACCTGGGACCGGAGGGCATCAACATTCCCCGCGGACCGAACAGATTGTGGAAGGATGGCGGGCTGCTCTATCCCATGGCTTGGCGTTAATCTGTCCGGATAGCTCTCGTTATCCGAGACGTGCCGTAGGAGCAGTGTTTTTCCGGTTGAAACAAAGGACGGCCCGATGACCCATCGGGCCGCCCTTCTATTAATTTTGCAGGGGGGTTCGCTGTGAGGAAATCCGGACCCGATTCAGGGAGGGTGCCGTTTTGGCGGGACATCCGGGTATTGAGGGTTCTGGCTCAATTTGTGTTTCTCATTGCAGTCGTTGCCCTCATCCTGTGGGCTATCTCCAACTACAGCCAGAGGGGTTTGATATTCAGCTACAGTTTCCTGCACAAGGAGGCCAGCTTCGACTTGGCCGAGGGGATCGAGTTCAAGCCAACAGACACCTACGCCCGGGCCTTTCTGGTCGGGGTGGTCAACACGATCAGGGTGGCGGTCATCGGAATTGTTCTGGCAACGATACTCGGATTGTTCACCGGAATCGCCAGATTGTCGCGTAACTGGCTGGTCAGCAAGATCGCCAGGGTATACATCGAGATCATCCGCAATACACCCCTGCTGGTTCAGCTGTTCTTCCTCTACTTCGCGGTAATCTTGAAGCTGCCAAAGCTATCGGAGGCCGTGGTTCTGCCGGGACCGGCTTTCTTAAGCAATCGGGGGATCGTGGCCCCCTGGCCGCGCCTGACCCCGGTTTTTCGTCTCTGGTGGCCCTTCCTCCTGCTGGCCCTGGTCGCTGCGGTCGTGTTGATCATCATCAGACGACGCACCCGGGCGCGGCTGGGGCGACCCGGCATCGGGGCGGTTTGGGTGCTGGCCTGTCTGATCCTGATCCCGCTTGCCGGCTGGCTGATCGTTCCGGGTAATCCCCTCTGGCTCGATGTACCCGAACTGATCCAGAAAGCCGGGGGAGTGTTCAAGGTCGAAGGGGGTGTGATCCTCTCTTCGGAGTTCACCGCCCTGCTAGTCGGTCTGGTCATCTACACCGGCGCCTATATCGCCGAGGTGGTGCGGGCCGGACTTCAGTCCGTTGCCAAGGGGCAGACAGAGGCGGCCCGGGCTCAAGGGTTCACCAACGGTCAGATTGTGCGCCTGATCGTGCTTCCCCAGGCTCTGCGGGTCATCATACCGCCGCTGATAAGCCAGTACCTGAATCTGACCAAGAACTCCAGTCTGGCCATCGCCATCGGTTTTTTGGATCTGTATGCGGTCAGCCAGACCATGCTAAACCAGTCGGGTCGGGTCGTGGAGGTTTTTTTCATGATCATGGGCAGCTATCTGGCGATCAGCCTGACCATTTCACTGATAATGAATATCGTAAACAAGCGCATGCAGATCGTGGAGAGGTAGGCATGACCGATCCTTTCGATATGGAGATGCCCCCCCGCGTCGAAATCGGGGTGTTGGGCTGGCTGAAAAACAACCTGTTCAGTCCCTGGTACAATGCCCTGCTCACAGTGGTTTCCCTGGCATTCGTCATTTTCGTTGTCCGGGCCATCCTGCGCTGGGCCTTTTTCTCGGCCCGCTGGGAGGTGGTTACCACCAATTTAAAGGTGTTCATGATCGGACGCTACCCTGCGGCGGAGGCCTGGCGGGTCATAGCCAGCCTGGCCATCGTCGTCGTTCTGGCGGGATTGAGCTGGGCGTTTCGGAAGGCCAAGGACAGGCCGATCAGACGCTGGCTGGTGCTGGCCTGGATCGTCAGCTTCCCGGTGATCGGTATCCTGCTCCGAGGATTCGGGGAGGACAATCCCTTCATGCCCAGAGTGTCAGCGGAGGTGTGGAGCGGGCTGCTGCTGACCCTGGTGCTGGCTATCGTGGGTATCGCGGCCTCCTTTCCAATAGGCGTGCTTATGGCTCTGGGCCGGCGCAGCCGACTGCCGGTCATCAAGATCCTCTGTACGATCTACATCGAGACGATCCGCGGGGTGCCCCTGATCAGCGTGCTGTTCATGAGCCAGCTGATGCTGCCCCTGTTCCTTCCCCCCCACATCAGACTGGCAACTGTCATGCGGGCACTGGTCGGGATCACCCTGTTCAGCGCCGCCTACACGGCGGAGAATGTCCGTGGGGGTATGGCCGCAGTGCCCAGGGGGCAGTATGAGGCGGCCCAAGCCGTGGGTTTGAACAAAGCCCTGATGATGATCCTGATCGTCCTACCCCAGGCTCTGCGCAACGTAATTCCGGCGATCGTCGGGCAGTTCACGGCCCTGTTCAAAGACACCACCCTGGTGGTCATCGTCGGCCTTCTGGAATTGCTGGGCATCGGCAAGGCTGTAACCGGGCAGAGGCAGTTCATCGGCCTCCATCAAGAGGTCTACTTCTTCGTCGCCGTGCTGTTTTTCATCTGCTGCTTTCTGATGTCCTATGGCAGCCGGCGGCTGGAGAAGGCTTTGGGAGTGGGGGAGAGATGATGAGCGAGGTAGATATGGAGCGTTCAGATACTGCGGATCAGATCATCCGCTGCCGGGAGGTTCACAAGTGGTTCGGAACCTTCCACGTGCTGAGGGGAGTGGATCTCATGGTGCGAAAGGGCGAGGTGATCGTGATCTGCGGGCCATCGGGCAGCGGCAAGTCCACCTTTATCCGCTGCATCAACCGTCTGGAGGAGCATCAGAAGGGGACGATCGTCGTGGACGGGATCGAAGTGACCAACGATCTGCGCAACATCCACGCGGTGCAGCGGGAGATCGGCATGGTGTTTCAGCAGTTCAACCTCTTTCCACACCTGAAGGTCATCGACAACGTGACCCTGGCCCCGATCTGGGTGCGCCGCTGGTCCAAGGATCAGGCCGTGAAGATTGCCGAGGAACTTCTCAATCGCGTCGGCATTCCGGAGCAGGCGCAGAAGTACCCCGGCCAGCTCTCAGGAGGCCAGCAGCAGAGGCTGGCCATCGCCCGGGCCCTGGCCATGCAGCCCAAGATCATGCTCTTCGACGAGCCCACTTCGGCGCTGGACCCGGAGATGATCAAAGAGGTCCTCGACGTCATGGTCGAGCTGGCCAAATCCGGAATGACGATGATCGTGGTCACTCACGAGATGGGGTTTGCCAAACAGGTGGCCGATCGTATCTACTTCTTCGATGACGGCAGTATCGTGGAGTACAACACCCCGGCGGAGTTCTTCCTCAAACCGAAAGAGGAGCGGACGAAAAAATTCCTGAGCCAGATCCTGACCCATTGAGGGCTTATAGGGCGTCTGCATCGCTGTCCGGATCGATTCAGCTCCGCACTTTCTGAATTCCGTTTTTTACCGTATTGCTCAGCCTGCCAACTGTTCGGTAGAATGCCTGCACAAATAGTCAATAAAATATCACTAATCACTATTTCACAGTTAATTCTCTACCATAAATAGAAATAACGTGATTTTAACATTTTTGTAGATAAGCCTCAAATTTAGTTTTTTTGATA
>Ga0315553_10000536_pt1 | contig 33503 bp, 30 predicted proteins | sample SalMarSW160140MG_FD_203099 | JGI IMG/M metagenome (GOLD analysis project Ga0315553, IMG submission 203099) | Salt marsh sediment microbial communities from the Plum Island Ecosystem LTER, Massachusetts, United States - Salt Marsh Sediment SW1601-40 ... | reverse complement strand
GGACCGGAGGGTGTGTCGGGAGGCTACAGGTCCGGGTTGGGCATCATGAAGTCACGGATCAGGCCGGCCAGATCGTTACACCCGGCGGAGAACTGCCGGATCGTGCGCACCGTGGGTCCGAAGCCGTCGAACTCTTCGATCTTCATCCCCTCCGGCTCATAGGCCCGGCGGAACTCAGCAAACTTCTTCGTAAGCTCTGCCACGATCCTCGGATCCACCGGATCACCGATGCGGTTCTTCACCTCTATGTCTGAAGCGTTGTAGCGCAGCTGCCACTTGTAGGGCGGTGAGATCACCACCTCCCCGCCGATGAACTCGCTCCAGTGCATGTGGTTGCGAAACGCCGCCGACAGCAGGCGCAGGCGGTAGCCCCGCTCCTTGAAGATCTGGTAGGTCCGCTTGAAGATCGCCACCCCGGCCCACTCCAGGTAGCCCGGATCGGTGATGATGCCTTCCTTGTTCATCACCACTTTCAGCCAGTCGTCGATCCGTCCGACCATGATGGTGCATACCGGACCCATGGTGGAGATGTCCTTGCCCTCAGCCTCCCGTCTCTTCAAACCCCGTTCCACCGCCTCGGCCACGGCCAGGCACTGGGGGGTGGAGAAGGACACCGTGGCGTTGATGCTCACCCCCCGGTAGGTGGCCTCCTCGAAGGCCGGGATGCCCGCTTTCGTGACCGGGATCTTCACGATCATGTTGGGAGCCAGCTGGGAGAAGTGCACCGCCTGCTCCACGATCGCTTCGGTGTTGCGGTAGAAGCGGGGATCGGTCTGGATGGACAGCCGTCCGTTCCTGCCCTTCTCCCGGTCGAAGATCGGCTTCAACAGCTCCGCGCCCTTGATGGAGATTTCTTCAACCAGGCGCCAGCCGATCTCATCCTCGGTGGCTTCCGGCATCTCCTGGATCAGCTGGCGGATGCGCTCCCGCCACAGGTCCATCTCCTTGGCCAGCACGTTGAGCACGATCACCGGATTGCAGGTCGCCCCCACCGCTCCGTGCTCTATGGCATAGTTCAGCTCCTGCACCGAGGCGCTGTCATTCCAAAGACAGGTCGGCGTGGTCTGGGTCATCTGGTAGAGTGGGCTCTTGAACGGTTTATTCATGAACACAGTCCTTTCATAATGGATAAGTTATATAAATAATAAGTCCGGATGTCGAACGAACATAGTCGCCGGCATCGCCAGCCCCGCTTCGATTCTCAGAACGCATCTCGAAGAATCGCCAAAAGGTCCTCTTTTTCTGCTTTTGCAGGGTCTATGCTCAAATTGAAGTCCATGTACCGCAATGTTCCATCCGCTATTGCCTCTAAGTCGTTCTCACTCACTCCCTGTTTGGATAACGGAACTTGCAGATCCAAATCCCTCAAGAGTTTCTGCACCTCGTTTACGCTGTCCTCGAGACGGTCCTGGCCATCGTTGCTATATTCACCCCGAAGAAACATGCCGATATTTTGGTATTTGTCGGGATTGCTGTTCATGGAAAATCGCATTGCAGGGAGAGTTATGGCAGCCAATGTCTTTCCATGGGTCGTGTTGCATACACCGCCTACCGCATGACCTAAGGCGTGGCAAATCGTTACCACCCCAACGGCGATCGAGAATCCCGACAATGTACTCGCATAGCCTATCGCGGTCCTGGCTTCCAGGTCGGTCCCATCCCGGTAAGCCCGACGTAGATATCTTCCAACCAGCCGAATGGCTTTTTCACAGTACAAATCGGTTACCGGCGTAGATATCGTGCTGGTGTATGCCTCGATGGCATGCGCCAGAACATCAAACCCGGTACAGGCGGTTAGATCCGGAGGCATAGACACCATGAGTTCAGGATCCACTATGGCTACTTTTGCGAAGGTGTGATCGTTGCCTATTCCCGGCTTCTCTTTGGTGTCGGGATTGGTGATGACCGACCACTGGGTTCCTTCGCTTCCGGTACCGGCTGTGGTGGCCGCCGCTATGATCGGGTAGGTTTTTTCTGTTATTTCTGCCGGCCCCCCGGCGCAGAAATCCCAAATGGGACGATTGTGCCCGAGAACGATCGCGATACCCTTTGCAGCGTCTATTGCGCTTCCCCCTCCGAGACCGATTACCATATCGCATTTTGCTTTTCGTGCGATCTGGGCCCCTGTATCGATCTGGGTGTGCAAGGGGTTGGGAGTTACATCTGGATAATACTCGCTGGGTATCCCTTCTTGACTGAGAGAGTCCCGGACTGTCTTTACATACCCGTTGTCCTCGAACAACGTACCTGTAGTAACTACAAGTGCCTTCGTTCCGTATGGTTTCGCATACGTCCCGATTTCTTTTACTCGCCCGGCACCGAATACGAGTTTAACAGGAACGTAGTAATCAAAGCTTTCGTTCATTGGTTTTCTCCTTCTCTTTGTCTTTTTTTCCCTATTTGACCGCGAGCTCGGATATCTCAATAGAGCTTCGCGTTTACTCCCCCGTCTATCAGCACTGTCTCACCGTGTATCATTGAACTGGCATCAGAGGCCAAAAACAGCACCACCGCCGTCACTTCCTTCGGATAGGCGAATCTTCCCAAAGGGATCCTTGCCTTGACCGGATCGGCCTTGGCTGGATCTCCCCATACTTCCGTTCCCATAGGTGTAAGCACTACCGTGGGCGCTACGGCGTTTACCCTGATATTGAACGGGCCCAATTCCACCGCCATGACCTTTGTCAGTCCGAGCAATCCGAATTTGCTGGCGCAATAAGCGGCGTGCTCTTCTATGCCTGCAACACCGGCATTGCTCGAAATGTTGACAATCGTTCCCTTCTTTTTTTCCATCATGTGGGAAGCTATAATCTTTGTTACCAGAACAGGAGCCCTCAGATTAACGGCTATCGTCGTATCCCAATGTTGTACCTCCAGGTCGATGATTCTCTCAGGAAAACTGGTGCCGGCATTGTTAATGAGAATGTCTATGCCTCCGGTTTCTCGTAGAAAAAACTCTGCCATGCGGAGGCAATCTTCGACATTCGCAAGATCCGCTTTGAAGGTGAAACATTCAACTCCCTTTGCCTCTATTTCGGCGGCCAATGTCGCCAGAGCTTCCGGGTTTCTCCCGGTAGCGGCAATCGAACATCCCGCTTCCGCAAAAGCCAAAGCTACGTCTCTGCCGATGCCTTTGGTAGCACCGGTAACAAGGGCGGTCTTGCCGGAAAAATCGAAGGTGATTTCTCTGGTGCTTGCGTCTTGTACTCCTTGCATTTTGGTTATTTCCTCCTCTACGAGTCCCGGTGATTGCCCCCGAGGGCATAGTCACTGAGGCTGAGCTTCACCAGCGTTTTCTTTGTGGGAAATCCGAATTCATCCCAGCCACGCAGCTGATAGTATTCATCAAGCATTTCGAAAAGCGGTGCGAGCTCGTGAGTTCCCCCGCCTCTTCGATGCCGCGCCATTCGCAGCGGCAGCACATCGTCTTTTCTGCTTATCCCAAGCCTCGTATTGTACAGCCTTTTCAGGTTGAAAATTCTTTCTCCTGATGTAAAAAACTCTTCCCTGTCGACATCCCATCCCGTTGCTGCGTTCAGTGCATCAATCATGGGGTTCACCGTCAGCCCACCGAAGAGAGCGAATTTACAGAGAACCAGAGAATCCATCATCCCCATTAAATTCTGCATCTGAACTACATTCTCCGCCTTCCCCGCACTGGTAAACCGATTCGTTAGGGCAGGGGTACCAAGATCGTCGATCACCGCACCTTCTTCAAAATCGTGCGTAAAACCGGATAGGTGACATGCCCCCCGATTGGAGGTCGCCATCCCGATTGCAGCGGTGAATTTGGCCCTACCGTCGTGGGCGGGAAGCTCCAGGCCTTTGATTTCGGCTGCAAACTCGGTAGCATTGCCTCCAATTTTTTGAGCAGTGCGCCTCACACCTTCCCCGAGCAGCCAGCCGATGTGCTTGCGTTCACCTATACTCTCTATCAGGCGGATAATCGATTCGCTGTTTCCCCACTCTGCGGCTATCCCCCCAGTGTCCTTCTCATCTATCAAACCTCTCTCATACGCTTCCATGGCGAAACCCAGCACGCCGCCGGTGGAAATTGTGTCCAGTCCGTATCGGTTACACAACTCATTGGCCTTTATGATTGCATCCAGGTCGTCATTCAGCAGATTTGTTCCGAAAAGACCAAGTGTCTCATATTCAGGCCCTGCCATTTCGATTCCGTCGTAGGGGCCCCCCTGGGCCGATATGACGCGACCGCAACTTATGATGCAGTTGCCACAGTGATAGTTACCGGTGAGCCGTGTTTTCGCTAGAGTCATTCCTGTGGTCTTTACTGCTCCCGCTTTCCAGGAGCCCTGGTACCAGTTGCGGATCGGAAGATTTCCCAACTCCTCCGAAAACTCCAGACCTGAACCTGTGCCCGCATCGGTCATCCCCTTCATGTTCGCCTTGATGAGGGGGACCATTTGCTTGTTGATGTTTTGGAGGATGGCTCGTTCAGCAACCTCGACAGGGCGAGTTCCCTTCACCACTATCGCCTTTATCCGTTTCGAGCCCATAACAGAGCCGATGCCGCACCTACCTAAGGCCCGACCGTGATATCCGTCGGTGACAATGCAGGCGATCCGGCTCAGTTTCTCTCCGGCAGGGCCGATAACCGCTACTTTGGCATCCTTACCCTCCCGCTGCTTGAGCATCTCCGTTGCTGCGAAGCAGTCTTTTCCCCACAGCTCTCTGGCTTCCCTGATGGTGATATTTCCATCCTGAACAACGATATAGACCGGCTCGTCCGTTTTTCCTCTTATTATCAGGGCGTCATAACCAGCTCGTTTGAGGGTAGCTCCCCAATAACCTCCTCCGCTCGATTCTGCAAAAATTCCAGTGAGGGGCGATTTAGTCACCGCTTCGAACCTGTTGCTGTTGAGAAGTACCGATCCGGTCAGAGGACCGGTAGCAAAGATAAGGGGATTATCTTCCCCAAACGGTTCGGTATGTTCATCGGTCTCATCGAAAAGGAACTTGGCTCCCAGTCCGGAGCCGCCGACAAACATACGAGCCGTATGTTCTTCGAGTTCCTGCTCCTCTACCGTCCGGCCGCTGAGGTCGATTCTTCCGATTTTACCTATGTAGCCTTGTGCTTTCATAGTTGTCCTTCGACTGCTATCCGCCATTGGCGCCAGCACGAACCTCTACCTCTGCAACTGCAGCGCGCATGATCGATTCCTGGGTCGCCTCTTCCCTGCTTAGTTCCGCCGTAAGATTCCCCTCATGCATGACTAAAATCCTGTCAGATAAATGTAGGATCTCAGGCATTTCTGATGAAATGAGCAGTATACCAACGCCGCTGTCCGCCAATTCCGATATTATTCTGTGCACTTCGGCTTTAGCCCCGACATCGATACCGCGGGTAGGTTCGTCCAGGATGAGAACTTCGGGTTCCGTTGCAAGCCACTTGCCGATAACGACTTTCTGCTGGTTGCCTCCACTCAAGTTCTCGACCCGCTGCTCTCTGTTTTCCACTTTGATTTGCAGTTCCTCGATATATCTGTCGCTCACTCGTTGTTCTTTCAGGGCGCTGATAAAACTCCAGAGGGTGGTGATCCGTTCGTGTATCCCCATTGTTATGTTTTCCCGGGCAGTCATACCAAGGTTTAGCCCCAAGGTCTTTCTGTCCTCGGGCAGGTATGCAATTCCATTTTTGACCGCATCAACGGGGCTATCGATTCTTACTTCCCTTCCCTTGATCTTGATCATTCCGGAAGTTCGTTTTTCGGCGCCGATCAATAACTTCGCAAGTTCGGTTCTCCCCGCCCCGACCAACCCGGCCAGCCCAAGTATCTCTCCCCTGTGCAGAGTAAAAGAAACATCATGACTATTCGGGGGGCCGCTAATATTGAGAACCTCGAAAATCACTTCTCGACCAGGAGATTCTCTTCGATCGGTATACAGGTTTTCCAGAACTCTCCCCACCATCATGGAGATGAGCATCTCTCTGGTTGCTTCGCCCGTAGAGACCTCGCCGGCATTCTTTCCATCCCTCAAAACCACGATCCGATCCGTAATCTCCAGCACCTCTTCCAGTTTGTGAGAGATAAAGACAATCGATATACCCTTGGATTTGAGGTCCTTCATCAATGCAAACAGGGTCTGTATTTCCTTTTCCGACAGCGAGGCAGTAGGCTCATCCATGATCAGGAGACATGGTTTGAAGGTGAGGGCCTTGGCGATCTCCACCAGCTGTTGCTGGGCAACCCCCAACTGCCCGACCGGTATCTCGGGGTCTATGTCCACCTTGAACGTGGAGAACAGATCTACAGCCATATTTCTTTGTTTTCCGTAGTCCACGAACAAGCCATGCCGTTTTTTTTCGTTGCCGAGAAACAGATTCTCCGCCGCCGACAGGTTGGAACAGAGGTTGAACTCCTGGAATATGGTACTGATGCCCAGCTCGTGAGCTTCCTGTGTGTTGTGGATCTTTATCGATTCGCCTTTGCAGCGTATCTGCCCCGCCTCCGGCTGATACACTCCGGTGAGCACCTTCATCAACGTGGATTTCCCTGCGCCGTTTTCTCCCAAAAGTCCGATGATTTCCGATTCTCCTATATTGAGATGGACACCGCTCAGGGCTTCAATCCCTCCGAAGCTCTTGCAGATATCAACCAACTCGAATATATCCCGGTTCATCTTTCTCTTACCCTTATTTGTTCTTCAGCCGGTCCAGCGTGGCCGCCAGGATGATAATGCCGCCGATAATCAGGGTCTGCCAGTAGGCGGAAACCTTCATCAGGACAAGCCCGTTCTGAATCACCCCCATGATCGCGGCCCCGATCAAAACTCCCAGCACGCTGCCTGCTCCTCCCATCAAGGAGGCTCCTCCGATAACCGCCGAAGCGATGGCATCCAGTTCCCAGCCCGTTCCCATTGCGGCTTGTGCGGAGTCAAACCTGGCTACCATGATAATCCCGGTAACGGCTGCAAAGAAACCAGAAATCCCGTACACGAAGAGTTTGATTTTCTTGACATCGATTCCCGAAAGAAATGTTGCTTGTTCATTTCCGCCTATGGCGAAGATCCTTCTGCCGAAAACCGTATACCTGAGGACGATGTGCGCAACGATAGCAAGAACAAACATGATTATCACAGGGAAGGGGATGCCCAGGACATCGCCTCTTCCAATAAACAGGAACTCCTTTGGGATATCCGTGATGGGCCAGCCTTTTGTTATCACCCAAATCACACCGCGGGCCATGCTCAGCATGCCAAGTGTCGGGATGAAAGGAGTCAACCCTACGTAGGAAACAAGCCAGCCCGTTATCAGACCGGCACAAAAGCCGGTTGAAAGGCCGATCAGTATGGCAAGGAGCGGCGGAACTCCTGCGGCAAGAGCGAGCCCGCAGGTAACCCCGCTTACACCTATGAGGGAACCAACAGAAAGATCGATTCCTGCGGTAAGAATCGCAAAAAGCTCTCCCATCGCAACGATTGCCAGTAGCGAGATTTGCCGGGACAGGAGATAGAAATTCTGACCGCTGGCAAATCTCGGAGCGACAGCTGTTATGGCCGAGCTCATGATAATAAGAGCCAGAACGATGCCCACTTCCCTTTTCCTCACAATCACCCGGATAATATTGCGTCTGTTCTGCTTCGCTCTTATGGTGTTTTCAGAACCGTCCATCAGGTTCCCCCTCGTTCAAAAACCGTACATTCCTTCGAATGATGTTCGAGGGAACAGCGTGCGCTGTTCCCTCGAGAAGTGGATCAATTTGACATCAGTTCCTTTTTCATGTCTTCCATGTACGAGTCGACATTGTCCTTGGTTACGATGATTACTCCAGTATCGTAGCTGTTCGAAAGAGTTTCACCGTTCATCGCGTTCTTCAGCATTTCTACAGAGATCCATCCCATGTTGAAAGTCTTCTGCACCAGAGTGTACTGCATGCTTCCATCTCGAATGGCATCCAATGTCTCCTCCAGGTCATCGAAACCGCATACTAGAACGTCGCCAACTTTTTTCTGCTCTTTGATCACGGTTGCCGCGGCCGGTCCCCCGTAAGCGGAAACTCCGAAGAACCCCGCCATGTCGGGGTAGGTCTGAAGAAGGGCCTCGGTTTTGTTGACTGCCTGAGCAAGGTCGGTTTCGAATCCTTCTACCGCAACTACCTTGTACTGCGGTCCCGCATCGCTAAATGCCTTCTGGAACTCTTCGGCTCTCTCCAGCAGATTCGGTGCTCCCAGTGTCGCCAGGAGGAGAGCTACCTTGCCGCCGCTGTTGCCCAGAAGCTCCACCATTTTTTCACCGGCGGTGCGCCCTGCAGCCCTGTTGTTCGTGCCAACGTAGCAGAGCCGATTCGTGGACGGCGCATCAGCATCGAAGGTGATTACCTTTATCCCTGCAGCTATTGCTTCATCCACAACACCTTTCAGTCCGGTGTCATCGGTCGCGGAAATCGCAATGCCCTGGACCCCTCTCGATATCAGGTTCTCGATCACTTTGACCTGAAGGTCGACTTCGGCTTTCGGCGGCGCTTCGAACTCGGTCTTTATCCCGAAGCGCTCTCCGGCAGCTTCGAAGCCTTCATAGCAAGGCTCATAAAAGGGGTGCACCAGCTTTGGAACCATCACAAAGGTCACCTCATCTTTTTCCCCGCCTCCTCCGGCGAAGGCCAGGGGAAGAGCAATCATCAAGATCATTACCAGAGCACAGAATCCTCGTTTTCCTCTCATTTGTTTTCTCCTTCCTTATTCATGTTTATTTTCCATAGAGGAACAGCTGAACCAGAGCTGATCAAATTGGTTTTTTCACTGTCATATGTTTTCTCCTTTCCTTTCTTGGTTATTGATAGATAGCAAGGTCTGTGCCATAATGGTTTTTTTCAGGTAAAATATAATTCTTTTTAAAGTAAGTATTTAACTTCGACGACCTTAGTTTGTTCGAAGGAGTTTTCGATTCCGATAGTGGCAGTTACTCAAAGTGTGTAAAACTGTTTAGTTGTGTTACACGCCTTCAGGCAGCAGCAGGGATGGACACAATGGCGGCGGCCGTTATACCATCTGTATTCGGCGAGTTGAAATATGGGGTACAGGTTCTTTTAGATCTGATTAATCTTTCCCGCCGGATGGATGAGGTATTGTTTTGAGCTTGAAACCCAAGCTTCTGCTATTCGCCCTCATTGCCTTGGTCATACCGGTTTTGTCGATTCTTCTCTTTAGTGCCGTCGCTATATACAAGAACGAGCTTGTGAGCAACTGGAGGTATCTCGACCAAACTGCGCAGCTCATTGTCAGCGACATCAAAGAGACCGAACAATCCTACCTCTCCTATGTTTCGGAGTTCGTGGAGGATGAATATATAAAAACCAAACTCTATGTTCACTCCAAGTACAGAACATATCTGAGCGACTCCGCACTCGCGTGGGATTTGGTTCCTCTGCGTGATTTCATTCACAACTATTCCCTGACACACGGTATTGAGACTGTCTCTGTGTATGAAAGCTTCAGTGACGTGTTTAAGAGAGTGCTGTACCTGGGCAACTCCACAAATGTTCCATATACAATTGAAAAAGATATAGACGAAGATAAACTGCGTAATCTATTTTACGATCAGTTCCTGAATTGCTTATATGTCAATTTCCTTAGACCCGTCTATTCCGATGATAAAATTACAGGACTCATATTGTTTCAGAGAGCTTTCGACAACAACTATTTCTACAACTTCACGTTAAAGCATGATGTCGAACTGGCGGTGGTTGTTGACGGGAAAATCGTATACAGCTCCTCCAACGGCCACCATAGGGAGAGTGTCGAGAGCCTGATAGAGAGCGGCGCTGAGCGCTCGTATTTCCGATCGAAAGATGCCGTTTTCAACACAGTCATGCATCCTGTCGATTTCGGCAGGAATTACAGCGGTGCAATCGTAACGATTTCCAAGGGTAATTCCATCTTCCACAGCGGGGGTTCACACATAGTCAGACTCTCCATAATCGGCATTGCAGCAATCGCAATAGCTGTGTTTCTGTTCTATTTTTGGGGCCTGGAACTGATAAAAACAATTCAATCCCTGTTTGTTGGGACAAATGAGGTGTCCCAGGGCAATTTCGAGTATCAGCTATCTGTGAACAGAAAGGACGAGTTGGGGATGCTCGCTCATAATTTCAACCAGATGGTCTGTACCATCAGGGCTGACAAGCACAATCTTGAGCAGAAGAACAAAGAGCTGCAGTTGATGAATTATTACATCGACGCGGTTTTTCAGAGCCTGGAGGTGAATACCATCGTAATAGACCGGGACTACAGTCCAGTGCTTGTGAATCAAAATGCAAAAAACAAATTGAATCTGCAATCAAATCGTGATTTGAAAGACATTTTTGGTTTTTCTTTCTTTGGCAATAATGCTTCTTTTTTCAGACAGATCATAGATGAGGTTTTTCGAACTGGAGAGTACAGGAATATTCAGGAAATAAAGATTGACGATGCTTTCTTTACAGTGGATCTGTTTCCTATCGAGGACACGGGTGAAGGTGTTTCGGGCGTCATTATAATTATAATCAATATCACGGACAGAGAGATCATGAAACAAGAACTGCTGAAATCACAGAAGATCGCGGCAATCGGACAGGTTTCAGCTTCTTTGGCGCATGAGCTGAATAACCCTATCGGTGTAATACTGAATCATGTGGAGCTCCTTCAGTCCAAAAAACTCACCGAAGAGGAGGAAGATACTTTCCTCGACAGAATTCACTCGGAAATTGTGAGAGTCAATAGACTTATAGAAAACCTGCTGCAGTTCTCGCGAAACGAGATGATGGAGGCGAAAAACACGGATGTACATGAGCTGATCCTGCAGGTTTTTGAAATTTTCTCTCCTATCTGCAAGAAGAATGGAATTTCATGTGAGATTACCAACAATGCCGACACCTGCATCATTCGCGGCAATGCCACCTTGTTGAAACAACTATTTTTGAATCTGGTAAAAAATGCGATAGAATCAATCCAACATGATCACGGAAATCTCAACGTAACCTTGAGCAACAAGAACCAAACTTTGCTTGTCGACATTTCCGATAATGGAAAAGGTATGAAACCGTCGATGGTTCAAAAGATATTTGATCCGTTTTTTACCAGCAAGGCCCACCCAAATATCGGTCTAGGACTTTCATTGTGCAAAGAAATCGTGGAAAAGCATCGGGGAACTATCGATATTGTCAGCTCGGAGGATAATGGAACCAAGATAACCATAACGCTCCCCCTTGGAGAAAGCCTATGAATAAAGACGAGTTCAAGATACTGGTTGTCGACGATGAAGAGGGAATGCGGGAAGGACTGGAAAAAGCGCTGCTTCTAGAGGGTTTTTTTGTTCAAACTGCGGCGAAGGCGGCGGAAGCCCTTCAGAAATTGGGGAATGGCTGTTTTGATCTTGCTTTCATAGACTACAAGCTTCCGGATTTGGACGGAATAGAAATAATTAAGCGATGTGAAACGGAACTGTTGAACATAGTGATCATCACCGCATTTGCCAGTATCGAGAACGCAATTACTGCAATGAAGCTGGGTGCATCTGACTATTTGATAAAGCCCTTCACAAATCAGGAAATCATAGAGATAGCCTGTAAATATTACAAACAAAAGAGCATGGTGGGGAAGGAAAACCACGGCCATAGAACAGACAACTTTATTTATGTCAGCGAAACGATGAAGTCGGTTGTGGATAATTCAAAATTGATAGCCGGCAGCCCGATACCTGTTTTAATCGAGGGAGAGAGCGGCACCGGAAAAGAAATGATCGCGAAATTCATCTACAGAGAGGGAGGCTTCGAAGGAAAGCCATTTGTCGGTATTAATTGTGCAGCCATACCTTCGGAGCTTCTCGAAAGTGAGTTGTTTGGATACGAGAAAGGAGCTTTTTCCGGCGCCCATCAAACCAAGATCGGAAAGTTCGAATCAGCCGGAGATGGCATGGTCTTCCTGGATGAGATTGGCGATATGAGTATTGAGCTTCAGGCGAAATTGCTCAGAGTCCTGGAAGAAAAATCGTTCGAAAGAATCGGAGGATTGAAGACCATACCCTTTCAGGCCAGAGTGATTTCATCTACAAATATCGATTTGCGCGACCATATTCAAAAAGGGAGCTTTCGATCGGATCTGTACTTCCGGCTGAAGGGAATTCAATTACATATACCTGCGTTGCGAGAAAGAGACAAGGACATTGAAGTACTCGCCCACTACTTCCTCGACCACTATCGAATCAAGTATCAAAAAGAAGCCTTGGAACTTTCCGCTGAAGCGCTTCGAAAGCTGAAAAGACATTCATGGCCCGGCAATGTAAGGGAGCTCAAGCACGTCGTCGAATCGGCTGTTCTGTTGGCAGGATCCAAGAAAAAAATACTATCTGAAGATTTGCCTATCGAATCAGGGATTGATTCAAACAGCATAAATATTCATGAGCTCGAAAGAGCAAGCATCATGAATGCCCTCGTGGAAAATCATTTCAACCGTTCGTTGGCCGCCAAATCTCTACAGATTAGCAGAAAAACTCTTTACTCAAAAATGAAGAGATATTCGATCGAGTTTTGAGCGATGTCAAGACCTGCAATCCGAGCCGGGGATGCATGATGACTGATTTACGGATGTTGATAATCACAGAATAGAAAGCACAACGGGAGGAAAGAGATCCATGGGAAGGATTCACCGGTTTCAGGGCAAGGACGACAGCTGGGCCTGGGAGGGGGTTCCCGCCAAAGACTACGGCCCGGCACGTCCCGGCGTGACAGTCCAGAGGTTTATCAGCCGGCAGGATAACTCGAACAATATGGAGATCCGCTACTTCGAAATCCAGCCGGAGGCATGCAGCAACTTCGAAAAGCACAACTACGAGCATGCCGTCCTGGTCCTCCGGGGAAGAGGCACTGTGCAGCTGGGAGAGGAGGTTCATGAGATCGGCAGGGGAGACGCCATCTTCGTTGAAAGCGATGATGTTCATCGCTTCGTTGCAGGACCCGGTGGGCCTCTCGGATTTATATGTGCCGTCCTCGACAAGGAACTACGCTTTTCGGTTCACGGGGAGCAGGACTTGGTGATGTTTGATGATGATACCGGGCAAGTGCGCTCCAGAGAGCACTGGAAGAACTACGCCGAACAGGTGAAATGATTCTTGGTCAGGCATAATACGCGTGTCCTGAACCGGATTGATACCTTCCTGAAGATTGAAAAGGCTGTTATTGGAGCGTTTCCCAATCGATTTTACGGGCTCAGTCCCCAATAGTCGGTGTATTTTCAGCGGCCCGTGCGCTTGAGTATCACTCGCTCCCGCTCCTTTCTGAAGACCTGCTCCATTAGGGCATTGAAACCATCCAGTTCTTCCGCGTCGAATGATGTGATCGGCACATACAGGTTTCGCTCGCAGGTGAGTTTTCCGTCTTCCTCCTTGTATCGATAGCTGACAGCAATATCCTTGAATTTAAATTCCGCGTTGTCTGGAATACTGTACAGCTCAAAGCCTGACGGAATGTTCACAACCGTTACCCGTCTGGTGGGAGAGGTCAGTTCGAAATAATCGATGTTGATGGTGCTTACTCTATTTTTAGTCGATCCTATGCTCAAGAGCTCGGGTGCCAGTTTTACAAACCAGGGTATTTCCAGAGAAACCAAGCCGTTACCAACCGGGACGAACGCGTTGGGCATCGTTGCGGTGAAATCGATCATCGGGGAAGACTGAAGTGTTGTTATATTTGAGGCCTCCATAGTGGACAACTTGAAGCCGGGAACACCCTCCCGTAGCAACAATCCGAAGGCCATCCTCCGGTACTCGGGGTGTTCGAAAGCAGCACGGACCGCAAGTAGCTTGCATGATAGCCGCTGTAAATACCGCTGCCCCGAATGGAGCCTTGCTCGGAGGTCGGACGGAAGTCGACTAGATAGTACGTCTCCTGTGGAGGCGTTCGTAGAGGCGCTTGTCGAAGATCAGCAGGTAGCCCCGCATCTTCGGGAACGATCGGCAGATAGAAGGATCCGATCATTGATGGAGGCAACTCAGGGTAGTTGTAATATTGCATGGTCGGATCGAGTATTATGAGTTCCTCACCATCAGGTATGACGATTACGGTATGACTGAATCGAGTTGACGGAAGATAAAAATTGTTACCAGTGTATCCCGGTGTACTCAAGGCAATATAGGAGCCGATATCGGCAGCTTTCAACAGCGTCATGAGCAGGATGCACTGATCCTTGCAATCGCCGTAGCCGTCCGCCAAAACCGATTCGGCTTCCTGGGGAACGTAGGCACTGCGCATGAAGTTGAGGTCTTCATATTCGATTTCACGAGCAACGAAATCATAGATTAATCCGATCTTCTCCTCTCTGCTCGGGTTTCCGGTGACCAGCTGTTCCAATTTGTTGCGGATCTCTGGTGTGACGATGCATTGGCCCTCGGACATTTCTCTGTACCATTCCACGACACGGCTCCAACTTTTGATAGAAGAGAAATCAATCCAAGTCAGCACGTCTTTCCGGTCGGACATCCAGCCCTCATATCTGACCGGCTCCATATTTTTCACAGTTATAGATGACTCCATCATTAGATAGTACTCTCAACCCTCAATAAAACTCGTTTTTAAAAAATCAACTCCATCCTGGTAGGTTTCGACTTCATTTATAAAACCGATCAGGCCGAGAAGATCGAAAACCTCTCGAACAGTTTTTGCCATTCCAAAAACAGCAAGATTCCCTCCGCGATTCTTTAATTCCGTCAAAAACCGGATAGTCTCTCCTACGGGCATTGAACTCATATAGGTGCATTTTCTCATATCCAAAACCACTCTAATCAGACAGGAATCAAGTAATTTCCGGAAATGGCGGGCCAGATACTGACTGTTGTAAGTATCGCCGTAGCCGATCAGCTTCAAACACACTCCTTGGGGTATCTCCTCAATTCTGCTGAGGCCAAACTTGATAGTACTGTTTATTCCTTCATCAAAATGAGACAACGTCTCTTTGATGGTGTTGTTGAGCTTGTTTTGCCTGCGAATCGTCTCTACCTTGTTCATCTCTCTCCTCCTGATCCCGGATTATCTCTGTATCACGATGCCCTCGGCGTCGTGCAGTGGTTTTTCCTGTTTCTATAATTCCTCCAATTCGGCCCACTCCTTCGATTCCAACTCGGTGATTCTCTGCTCTTTCTTTCTCAAGGCATCCAAAAGCATTTCCTGCTCATGGTAGAGGCCATTCAAGATTTCACTGAACGAAGTGGTGAAACAGCGGACCAGTTCGTTGTTCGGCCAGGTAACATGCTGCTCGATCATCCCCATGAAGTTCTGGAGGATCGTATCCGCCTGCTCATACTCAGATTTGAAAACCTCATTCATTATTCTGCTCCTTCTTTAAACCGTGTGATCAACCGAGTGAAACCTGACCGGTTTGGCCTATGACCAGGATCGATTTGCACTCGGAGCAGCGAAACCGCCCCGCTTTCGAAGCCCTGAGTTTCTTCGCACAAATCGGGCAGGCAAAGATCTTCGGAAAAGGCCCTTCGACACCCTGCCTGCTCTGGATTTTCAACATTTCGACGGCCTCTTCTATGGATTTCTCGATGTTGAAGAAGCTGGTAAAACCGAGCAGTTGGAAGACCTCGAAGACCCTTGGGATCATCCCTACCAGCACGAGGTCTCCACCCCGCGGCCTCACAGCTTTGAGAAAACCCGTGAAAGCTCCGATCCCGGTGCTGGAAATGTAGGTGATGCCCGAGAAATCGAATATCAACCGGCAGTAGCCGGCTTGAACAGCCTTCTGCATCTGTTTCTCAAAGTGAGGCGTGTTGTAAGTGTCGATATAGCCCTTCATGGTCACAACGACACACTCGGGGACCGAACCGACCTTCTGGAACTTGAGTTCGAGATACTCGATCTGCTCGTCGGTCAGCTCTACAGTAGTATTTTCCGCTGTCATCGTCATTCCTTTCTAAAGCACTAAAAATACGCAAATGCGTAATATATACTCTTTATAGTAAATATATAGACCATAAATTCATATTTGTCAATCGTATTCAGAAAAAAAACTAAAAAAATTGATACATTGGCCTTCTTTTGTTATACTGAAGAGCTATGGAGCCTTTCTACAAGCGTGTGCATGTCCGGCTGGTCGAGCTCGACAGAAAGCGGCCTTGGTTGCTCAAAAAGAGCGGGATCAAGCCCAGTACGTGGAACTCATGGGAGAAGTTCGGGAGAATTCCTCCGGCGGACCGGGCTTTGCTGATAGCAGATACTTTAGGGGTGTCTCTGGAGTTTCTCGTGGATGGAAGAGAGACGCCCTTCGATTTCAGAAAAGAGAATCCGCTGATTTCCGAAATAACACGTCTCCTGTTGGAGCTGAGTGAAGACCAGCTTCGCAGGGTCCTCGCCGTTGTTGAGTCGATCTACACACACGAGCCGGAGGAAATCGCCGAGCGGATGGAGAAGCTCACCGATCTGCTTACAAAACTGGGAAGGCGCATCGAAGACAGCAAAATGACAAAAAAGGGCAAGGAGAAGAGCAAGGACCTGCTGAACCGGATTGTCCTCAATGTATATGAGCAGAAAGTAGAAGTGAAAGACGAGTGGGCCAGCCTGGAGACCGTGGAATAAGCCGCAGGTCACCTTCGAACACTCCTATCGGGCCCCGAAATATCCCGCTTTTTCGAGATAAAGTAGGATTCGCTGCCCCGCTTCATCCGGGGACATGTCCGTCGTGTCGAGGACAAGCTCCGCGTCTGATGGAACCTCGTAAGGATCTGAAATTCCCGTGAACTTTTGAATAGTTCCGGCCCTGGCCCTGGCATAAAGGCCCTTGCGATCCCGCTGCTCGCATACCTCCAGGGGGGTGGAAACGTGGACCAGCACGAAACCGCCTACCGACGTAATCATCTCCCGGGCTTCACGCCGGACAGCGTCGTAGGGGGCGATAGGGGCGCAGATTGCGATGCCGCCGTTTTTTGTGATTTCCGAGGCCACGAAGCCGATCCTGCGGATATTGATGTCCCGATGCTCTTTGGAGAATCCCAGCTCGGAGGAGAGGTTCTTCCGGACTATATCTCCATCAAGGAGGGTCACCGGTCTGCCTCCAACCTCGAGAAACCGCGACAGCAGAACCTTGGCGATCGTTGACTTGCCGGCCCCTGAAAGCCCGGTGAAGAATACAGTGAAGCCGTGCTTGTGTTTTGGGGGGTGGGTCTTGCGAAGCGTGTCAGCGACCTCGGGGAAGGTGAACCAGGGCGGGATCTCCGCTCCGTCCATCAGCCGCCGGCGCAGCTCGGTGCCTGAGATGCTCAGTACCGTTTTTCCCTCAGGTACATCGTCAACCGGAAGGAAACGGTCCAACTCGGCTACGTAAACCATGTTGGAGAAGGGCACCATGCCGATACCGAGCTCGGCCTCGTGGTCGATGTAAAGCTTCTGGGCTGCATATTCTCCGTAGAAAGGACTCCCTTTGCTGTCCGTCCCGGGGCCGGCGTGGTCGCGGCCCACGATGAAGTGCGTGCAGCCGTAGTTCTTCCGAATGATTGCGTGCAGCAGCGCTTCTCTTGGTCCAGCCATGCGCATGGCCAGCGGCAGAACAGACAGCTGTACCGTCCCCGCCGGATAGTGAGGAAGGATTTCCTGATAGCAGCGCACGCGGGTGTAGTGATCCAGGTCGCCAGGTTTGGTCTTGCCCACAACCGGGTGGATGAGCAGGTTGGCCTCCAGCTGCTTGGCCGCCCGGAGGGTGAGCTCGAAGTGAGCCCGGTGCATGGGGTTACGGGTCTGAAAGGCGACTATCCTACGCCAGCCCAGGCGGCGGAAGGTCCCGCGGAGCTCTGACGGTGTCAACCTGAACCGCCGGAAGTCGTGGTGGTCGGGAAGCTGGACTCCCCGCACCTCGCCGCCGACATACCAAGGGTGGGTGTTTTCTATCAGGTAGCGTACCCCCGGATGCTCCCGGCTGGAAGTACCGTATACCATCATGGCTTCTGCGTTGCGATCCGCTTGCCAGAGGTCACGAACGGTCATGGCGGCCAGCAGGACTCCCTCCGGATCCCTCAGTGCCATCCGGTCACCCTCTCTCAGATGCCGGGCTGCCTCATCAGAGAGATCCAGAATGATGGGGATCGGCCACAGGATTCCGTCGGCAAGGCGCATGTCCGAGCACACCCTCTCGTAGTTCCGGCGGTCCATGAACCCCTTCAGCGGGGAGAATCCGCCGGTAAGAAGCAGCTCCAGGTCGCAAAGCTGTCGGTCGCAGAGATCCCAGCTGAACCATTCCCGGGACTCCCGCTTGATCTCCTGAGCGGCGCTCTCGTCGACGATAAGGTTTACCAGCTCGCCGCCGTGAGGCTGATTGAGATGATCCTTCACAGGATGTACCCTACAGCCGGCACGGGTTTTTCGCAAGGGAGCGCTGCGGGGGGATTGTGCAGGCTATATTCGCCCCGGCACTCCGGGGGTTTGCCACTAGGGGCCCTGCAGTCCGGCACTTCCGCAGCCCCGGGGCGTGTTGCCTCCTTCGAGTATTCCGGGTATAACACAGCAACGGCTTTCCGGATGCCTTCCGGAAAACCGGCTGAACACGGGAGGTCATAAAATCCGACGCGTTCTTATTGCCCTGCTTCAGCTCTACAAGAAGCTCTCGCTGGTGCTCCTTCGCATCAGAGGCTCAACCGCGGAAGAGGCCGCCGAGCAGCGGATCCTGAGCGCAAGAGCCTGGGCCGAGTTCTGCGACACCCTCAAGGCGGCTGGAAGCGCGCTCACCGCCCCAGGAGCGCCCCGGGATGCCCTTGACCAGGCCGAGGGGTACCGGTATCTGACCCGTCTGGTGCGCGCCGGCCTGGAAGCATTCGTCGAGTACGCCGATCCAAAGGCCCCGTTTCTGCGGCGGATGATCCATGAGACCGCCAAGATCGGAGCGGACAATCCGGACAACTACTACCTCAACGCGGCAATCAGCGGCGCCTGCGAGTACAGGCTCTGCGGAAAGCGGGGAACCGTTCACTTCCTCGAGCTCAGCACCCAAAGGGGCAATTACGGGGGAGGCGGAGGTCTGCCGTTGACCGGCCGGCTGGATTCCACGGAGCTGGTGATCGGTGAGGACGGAGCCTTCGAGGTCCTGGTCAGCTGCACTCAAAAAGAAGGCAATTGGCTGCCCATGGAGCCTGGGACGAGCATGCTCATCGTGCGTCAAACCTTCCTAGACAGGCGGCGTGAAACCCCATGTGAAGTTACGATCGAGCGAATCGGCGGTGACGGGCTCCCGACCCCGATCGGATCGGAGCGCCTGGAACAGGGCCTGCGGATGACGGCAAACCTCGTGGTTGGAGTCCCCCTATTGTTCGGACGCTGGGTAAGAGGATTTCGCAGACACACGAACCAACTGCCAAGGATGAACCCTGAGGTGTCCACCGCCGCCGGAGGTGACCCGGAGATCGCCTACTATCACAGCTACTGGGCGTTGGAGCCGGAGGAGGCGTTGGTGATCGATGTTCGCCCGCCACGCTGCGAGTACTGGAACTTTCAGCTCAACAACCATTGGATGGAGTCACTGGACTATCGCCACTACACCATCCATGTGAACAAGCACACGGCCAGGTACGGCGAGGACGGCTCCGTGCGCATCATCGTGGCGCACAGGGATCCCGGACTCCCCAACTGGATAACGACGGCCGGACACACCCACGGAACCATGTGCCTGCGCTGGGTAAAGGCCGCCGCATTTCCCGAGCCGACGACAATGGTGGTCAGGCTGGTCGACCTGAAGGCGCAGGGACCGGGGGACGGGATGAAAGTTGGCGACTGAGCGGCGCGTCCGCAAAACAGGAGATGATTAGCCCCAAGCGTGAAACCCACACAGAGTACAGCCACCCTCACAGACCGCTGTTGATCCGGTTGATCAATCGGTTGGGAAACGGTATCGGCTCTTCGAGATCCTTCAGCCGCATGAGCGAAGCCGCCCTGCTCGCCGATGCCAGCCGTTTGGAGGGACTTGATGATTTCGGAGAGGACTCGTTTCGTCCGGGGCTGCGCCGGCTCTTGTCAGCAATGGAGGCTGAAGCGCGGCTCAATCCGGTGGGGCACTGGATCACACGCAAGCGTCTGTTGGGCAGCCTGAGAAACCGTTTGCGGGCGGAGAAGCTGTTTGGCGAGCATCCGAAGATAATGGATCTGGAAATCAGGCCGCCGATTGTGATCACGGGCATGCAGCGCACCGGAACCACTCTACTGCACCGTCTGCTGGCCGCCGATCCCGACACGAGGGCTCTGCTGGCCTGGGAGGCGCTCAACCCCGCCCCCTACCTGGCTGACCGAAGGAGTGGTCGAGATCCGAGGGGCTTGAACCGGGAAAGCCGAGATCCGCGGATCCGGATCGCCCGGCTCAGCCAATGGGCTCTCGCACTCATGGCCCCGGATTTCTTTGCCGTGCACCCCGTGGAGGCACAGGCGCCGGAGGAGGATGTTCTCCTGCTCGATTATTCGTTCCTGAGCACGGTCCCGGAAGCGACCCTCAGGGTGCCGAGCTTCTCCCGCTGGCTCGAGTCTCAGGATGTGCTGCCGGCCTATCGCTATATGAAAAAGCTTCTCCAGCTGCTCCAGTGGCAGAGGCCGGGCAAGCGCTGGGTGTTGAAGAGTCCCCATCATCTTGAATATCTGGATGCGCTGTTCACCGTATTTCCCGAAGCCAGGATTATTCACACCCATCGGGACCCGGCGGTCACCCAGGCTTCGTTCTGCAGCATGATCGCCCACGGAAGGGGAGTGTTCAGCGATTCCGTGGACCCCGAGGAGATCGGCCGGGAATGGCTGCGCAAGGTCGGGCGCCTGGTGAAACGTGCCTTGGGAACCCGGCGACGATTGGGGGAGGATCGCTTCCTGGATGTGTACTATCGCGATCTGGTTCGGGATCCTATGAGACAGATAGAGCGGGTGTACGACTTCATCGGCTCATCTCTGAGGGGGGAGACACGGGAGCAAATCGAGCTGGCCCGAAGTTCGAATGTCAGGCACAAGTACGGCATACACAATTACCGACTCGAGGATTTTGGTTTGACCAGGGAAATGGTAGCGGAGGAATTCGCCGAGTACCGGAGGCGTTTCAGTGTGTCGGAGCAGGCCGATGCCTAGACGAAGCGTTGGGGATTCCCGCTACGACGGTGCCTCTCGTGCCACCTTGAGCGGCATACTGGATCTATTTCGCAAGCCGGAGCGAATCGGCGATCTCGAGGAGGGCGATCGCATCGACGGAAAGACCTGCCTGGTCACCGGTGCCAACCGCGGCCTGGGCGCGGCGGTGGCCATCGAACTGGCCCGCCGCGGCGGCCGCGTAGTGATGGCCTGCAGGAGCGCACACCCTGGAGCGGCGCAAGAGGTCAAGGCACGCAGCGGCAGTGATAAGGTTGAGATGGCCTACCTGGACCTGGCGGACTTCGGCTCGATCGAAGAGTTCGCCGCGGACATGAAGAGCGCCGGCACGGGCCTCGACATCGTGGTTCTAAACGCAGGGATCGTTCCCAGCCACGCCCGCAGGACGGCACAGGGTTTCGAGGAGATGTTTGCCGTCAACTATCTGGCCAATTTCCTCCTGCTGAAGAGGCTGCTGGAGTACCGAATTATCCCCGCCCGTGCTGAAGCCCTTGTCGGAACTTCTGCGGAGGAAGGATCGGCCAGGTCCACCCCCCGAATCGTCTTCGTGACCTCTGAGGTTCACCGCTCGGCGCCGCAGATCGACTTCGACAGGCTGGGAGCCTTCCGCGAGTATGGGCTGCGGGGCGCGATGACCGAATACGCCGTGAACAAGCTGCTCGTGAGCACCTTTGCAGTGGAGCTGTCACGGCGTCTGCAGAGCGACGGACGGCCGTCTGCAGCCGTGCATCAGCTGTGTCCTGGACCCATCAACTCCAATATCGCCCGTGAAGCCCCGGCGTGGAGCAAGCCCCTCCTGAAGGTGATCTTCCTTCTATTCTTCAGGAGTCCACGGCGTGCGGCCGAGCCGGTGGTGTTCCTCTGCTGTTCTCGCGCTATCGAAGGGCGCAGTGGGATCTACCTCCATCTCATGACCGAAAAAACTCCCTCGGAAAAGGCCATGGATGAGGAGGCCGGTCTGCAGCTGTGGCGGGCCAGCGAACGGCTGTTGAGCTCCGGATGACCCCTCATTTTCCTCCGGCTCGGGAACCGGCAGCTGCCTGCTTCTCAGATGTTGGTGGCCCAGGAATTTGTGATTCAGGCTGGAGAGCCGCGGAATCGATCCGGGAGAGAAGGATCAGGCTCACAACGGAAAATAGCGCCATTGCCAGGAACACGATGCGGTAGGACCAGCCGCCCATGAAGGCCAGCCGATCCAGAACCGCGCCAACGACAAGGGGAAGCCCGACGCTCAGCGGCAGGGTGAACAGCGGCGCCACGGCGAAGTAGTGGGTGGCATCCTCCTGGCCGGAGAGATGCTTCACCCCGGGAATGTACACCAGCGAGCGGGTCGAGCGGGAAGCGCCGAAGAGGTAGCTGGCAAGAAAAAACGCCCAGGGTTTGCAGAAGATGCAGATCAGGGGCACGGCCAGCGCCGCGATGGTCTTGGTAACCCAGAACTTGTTCTTCAGGCTGAGCAGTTGGAACCAGCCGAGCAGGATATTGGCTGTGATCCCCCCCAGGTATATGAAGGCCACGAACAGGCCTGAGGCCAGCGCCGGTTCGATGCCGCAGTGCTCGGTAGCGAAATTTGCATAGAAGGAGATGATCCCTATCAGGGCGAAGTACTCCAGATCGGTGCCGAGAAACAGGAGGAAGTTGCGGTTTCGCAGCACCGAACCAAAGCCGTGGAACAGGCCGCCCCGTCCGGCTGAAGCGCCCGGCGAGCCGGACTCGGACTTCTCCCGGGTGATGAGAAAGAAGAAGCTTCCCCCGAAGAACAACAGCCCTATCACCGTGAAGATCATGCTGGCCCCTGCGGCGGAGAAGGAGTATCGCTCGACGATTTTAAACAGGAGATAACTGCTGATGATCTTGGCCACGCTCTGGGCGATCCACATCACCGACAGAGCTGAGATCGAACGCCGCGGGATGAAGATCTTGACCAGATAATTCTGCCATACGGGAAAGATGAAACCCACGCCCATGGAAAACAGGGCATAGCAGCAGTAGAACACCAACAGGATCGATGAGGTGAATCCGGTCAGCATCAGTACGATCCCGAAGGCCATGATCGGTAGGGAGGCGGCAATGTGCACCAGTATAACCAAAGGACGTTTATGCCTGACGTGTCCGGTCAGACTGCCGGCAAAGAGCGCGAAAACGGCCACACCGCCGGAGAACAAGGTGGGTATCAACCCGATGAGAAAATTGCTCGCCCCCAGATTGCGGAGAAAAAGCTGCAGGAAGGTGGATTCCACCACCACGGGCATTCCCAGGCCCCAGAGAAACTCCACGGAGGATATACCGAAGGTATTTCGTCGGAAGTACTGATCCATTTTCTCAGGTGCTACTGATCGAGGGAAGATATGACTGAATCCCAGAACTGCACTTCGGTGAGGCGGCCGTTCAAGTACTCGCGGATCCGCCCCCGGACTTTGTCGGGGAAGGATTCCCAATACCGGGACTGCCAGTTCTTCGGAAGTTTGTCCTGCTCCTCCCTGGGGAGGGTGCCCTGTCTTGCCGCTACGTACTGACTTATCATGGTTACCAGCACGTCCGGTGCCAGCCGCCTCTGGGTTGGATCCTGATTCTGCTCGGCCTGCTGCTCTGATTGCGCTTCCTGCCTGCGGGCCCGGGCTGTTCCCGGCAGCCAGTTGTCCAGAAGCACCTCCAGATCCCTGTCGCTGATATTCGGTTCTTTCTGTCGGATCAGATCTGTGACTATCTGACGGGAGATAGAGCGCACATCCAACATCCCGCCCAGCTGCTCCTTGACCTTTCCCGCTACCCTTTCGGCCATTCCCCGGGGACTTATTCCCCCCAGTCCCTTTCCCGGATGCTGTCGGCGCTTCACCGCTTCGGCAATGACATCCAGCTCCTCCGAGGAAGCCCGGTTGAGAATGAATTCAATGACAGAGTAGAGAGGTTCTTCGCAGCTCATGCTATCAGCTTCAGTATGCCTCGAAACGGCAGAGAATTTCCAGAGCCGGATTTGCCCCGGATTCTTCCTGGGTTCCCCGGATTGCCGAGTTTATGGAAAGATGTGCTGAATTGAGGTAAAGTACGACGGGCAGGCCAATAACCAATGCCGGGGGTGGATCGTGCCGAAAGCGAAGCAAGCCTACAGGGACCTGGAGAGCATCTTTCGTGCAGGGGTGGAACGGGTCAATCCGGGAGAGCTGATTCGTGCCTGCCTTCGCCTGGAGGGTGAACAGCTCACGGTTCGATCGGAATCCGCCTCCTTCACCATCGACTTGGCGGCGTTCGAGCGGATCGTGGTTCTGGGAGCCGGCAAGGCTTCCGCCGCCATGGCGGCGGGCCTGGAGCAGGTTCTGGGAGAGCGGATCTCCGAGGGGGTGGTCGTCGTCAAATACGGACACACCGAAGTTCTGAAACGGATCCGATTGATCGAGGCGGGACACCCGGTCCCGGACGAACAGGGAGTCAGGGGAGGCGAAGCGGTGGCGGCGCTGGCTGGCAAGGCGGATGAGAAGACCCTGGTGGTGAACCTCATTTCCGGCGGCGGCTCGGCCATTCTTCCGGCCCCGTTTCAAGGGCAGGGCAGCGCGGGGCGGCTCACCCTCTCCCTGGAGGACAAGCGCGCAGCCACCCGGGTGCTGTTGGCCTGCGGCGCCACGATCCAGGAGTTCAACTGCATCCGCAAGCATATCTCCGCTCTGAAGGGCGGACGGCTGGCCGAGTTGCTGTATCCGGCCAGGTCCTTGAATCTGATCCTCTCCGATGTGGTTGGGGACCGACTGGATACGATCGCCTCCGGCCTGACCGTGGCGGACGAGACGACCTTCGGCCAGGCTCTTGCGATTGTCGGCAAGTACGGGATCGAAGCGAAGCTTCCCGCCGCAGTGGTGGATCTGCTGCGGCGGGGGGCCGCCGGCGAGTTTCCGGAGACCCCCAAGGCCGGGGATCCTGTGCTCGCCGCCGTGACCAACGTTCTCCTGGGAACCAACTACACGGCTCTCAGTGCCGCCGCCCGCAGGGCGGAGGAACTGGGGTACGCCCCGGTTGTTTTATCCTCCCGGGTTGTGGGGGAAGCCCGGGAGGTGGCCAAAGTCCTGGCGGCCATCGCCCTGGACATGAAGAACCTTGAGCTCCTGGCAAAGAAACCGGCCTGCCTGCTGTGCGGCGGAGAAACCACCGTCACGCTGCGGGGAGAGGGGCTGGGCGGCCGCAACCAGGAGCTGGCCCTGGCTTTTCTCCAGGAGTTCGCCGCTGCCGATGCGGCTGCCGCGGAGGGGATATTCTTTCTTTCCGCGGCTACCGACGGCAACGACGGACCCACCGATGCTGCCGGCGCCTTCGCTTCCGCGGATATCCTCGAACAAGCTTGCAGACAGGAACTTTCGGTCCCGGGCTACCTCGAGACAAACGATTCCTACCATTTCTACGAGGCTGTCGGCGGGCTGCTCAAAACCGGTCCGACCAATACCAATGTCTGTGATCTGCAGATCTGCCTGATTAGCTAATTTTTGCTCTCCAAACGGCGGGCGGAGCGAACACGAAGCAGGGGAAACACGATCAGGAGAAGTAATCCCATGGAACCCAGGGCCGCTGCGATCCCCACCGTATCGGCCAGATAACCTACAACGGGTGCCAGCAGCGCCACCAGGATCGTTTTCACCTGGGATTCGCCGGAAAGACCCGAAGCCATGACCTGATCGGAGATCTGCTCGCTGACGTAGCTCACGGTCAGCGGACGGCGCAGATTCATCAGAACGTACAGCAAGATGAACAGTACAACCGCGGGGATTTTTGAGGACGCGAAAAGAAGGATACCGGTGGCCAGGACGAGAATGCCGCCGACCAGGTAGGTGAGGTTCACCGAACGGTATAGAGAACGGATTCGTTTCTCGAGATCCCCCGCTCGGCTGGAAGCGAAGGCCGCAGCAATATAAAGAAGAAAATAGATGATCCCCGTCAGGATAGCAACCCGGCGGTCCGCCGACAGGGAAACCACGATTGGCAGCGCGAGGGCCAAGGATTGGAGGATCGGCTGGATGTAATCCTTGACGGTCTTGAATACAGCGTCGAAGGAAGCCGAGTTGAACAGCGTACGCAGGAATCCGGGATTCCTGAATATCTCGATGAAGCCTTTGATTGTGGCAACGATCTGTTCCTCTGAGCCTTTCAAAAAATTGACGGAATCCATCTTTCGTATCGAGCCGTCGAGCTGCGGAGGGTAGGAGATCATCAACAGCAAGCCGGCCAGGTAGGGGATCACCGACCCAATGAAAATAATACGGTAGCTGCCGCTGTACAGCACGAGCGCTGCGGCGATCAGGGAGGACAGGGCGGCTCCCCGCTCTGACCAGGCCCGGGTGTGACCGTAGTAGGCGACTTTCTGTTGCTTCTGTCCGGTCTGCCGCAAATAGCTCATAATCATGGCCTTGTGTGTTCCGGTTCGGAAAGCTTCACCCATGGCAAAGAAAACCATGGCGAGCGCGTACAAGGAGTAAGTTGGCACAAAGTAGAAGAGGACAAAAGAAACAATATAGGCGGCGAAAGAGAATATCATGGCCCGGCGTCGTCCAAAGGTGTCAGCCACAATACCCGTAGGTACCTCGAGCAGGTTGGTGGCAATCTCCCGTATGGAAAAGAGCATCCCGATTTGCAGAAACGAAAGCCCCATCTCGCGGAAGAACAGCAGGATGAAGGGATCGAAGAAACGGAGGTTCTTCAAGAATCCATAGAGGGAGAATTTGAAATACTGCCTGTCCTTTATTATCCCGTTATCCATTGCAGGAAGGAAAAAAATAGCGGCGAAGGGATTTGAACCCCTGACCCAGCGGATATGAGCCGCTTGCTCTACCAACTGAGCTACGCCGCCATGCAAGAACGAGTCTTGAACTCCAGAAATATACCAACGCGACTGCGGTCCTGTCAACAGACAGGCTGCCAGGTACAGGCTGCCAGGGAAAGCTCGACGCGAGAAAGCTTGACCCGCAAGAACATAGCCTCTACAATCCAGGCGAATGATGCATGTCGCTGAACTGAAGACCCGTTCCTACGAGTGTGACAGCTACGGTCATATCAATAATGCCACATACCTCAACTACCTCGAATACGCCCGAATCGAGTTTCTCGAAGACCTCCCGATATCCTACAGGGAGCTACGGCGCAGGGGTGTAGGATTCGTGGTCACCAGGATCTGCATCGATTACAGGCTGCAGGTCGGCAGTGGAGAAACCCTGCGTATCGAAACGCGAGCGATCAAGAAGGAGAGGATCCGGGTGGTTTTCCAGCAGAATATCTATCGGGGTGACCAGCTGGTAGCCGAAGCCCAGGTCACCTGGGCCTGTGTCAACGAACAGGGCAGACCGATACGCCTCCCACCGGAGCTGGACGTGCCCGAGCTGGAGCCTGATCCGAAGACGGAGCCGGAAAGGTGAAGATCAGTTCTCGTCTTCAAAACTACATCTCCCAGGCGCTTTCCCAGTCGATGGAGGTCAAACTCATGGAACGCCTGGCCGCCCGGGTTATCGGCGGTTACGATCTGTATGAGCGTACAGGATTTCCCGCCAATATTCCGATACCCCAGGGCGATGCCGCCCGCCAGATCACTTCCGACCTGGTCCGCAGCGGCAACATCCATCGCTTCGCTGAATTGCTCGTCGAGGTCGATCGAACCGGAGTGATGGGTCGACCGGTGTCCATCCGTCTGCTTCCCCAGATCGTCAAGGAGCTGGAAGTCCTGGGATATCGATTCAAGGAGGATCAGGGTATCTTCATCGAGGCGGGGGCGCTGGGCAAGACGAAGGGATGGGGCGTGCTGATCGAAGGCCAGACCTACGAGCTGAGCTTCCTGCGCATCGACACCGTGGGCAACACCGAGCTGGTGCGCAAGTATTCCAGGCGCCTGGTGGTTCAGGTATACAATGAGGTAAGGCGGCTGTTCACCGGCATCGTGGAAAAGCGAGACGGCCGTCTGTGGCAGTGGGAGGGAGACGGGGGCATTGCAGCGTTCTCCTACGGGAACAAGAACGTTCAACCTGTTCTTTCCGGCATGGAGATGCTCCTCGAGCTGTTCATGTACAATCGATTCCAATGCCCTTTCTCTAAACCTCTCCAGGTTCGCCTTGCCGTACATACCGGACCCTGCCCGTTCTATGAGAAATTCGAGAGAATCCGCAGCGATACCTTGAGAAGACTCGAGGTTGTCGAATCCGAGTTTGCCGAAAATGACAGTCTGGTGATCACCCCGGGCGTGTACTCCGATATGGGTAACAAGCTGAACAGCTTTTTCGAATCTCTGCGCGTGTCCCGCCACAATCTTCTCTATCAGTACAAGCTGAGGTGGGAGTGAAGCGGTGAACATCCTGGTATTCTCGAGCAGCAAAAAGCTGCCGGAAAAACTTCGGCTGCGACGACGAAAGGGCGTTGTCGATGATGTGCGCTTTGTGGGATTGGAAGAGTTCTCTGCCGTGCTCAAGGTCGCAACCGCACCCACGCTCTGCTATCTGGATATATCGGCGATCGAGGAGTCAAAGATAGCCGGTTATCTGAGAAGCTTGAAGAAAAAGGAAAACGTACTATACGGGATCATCGATCCGGGCGGGAAGATCAAGGATGTAGCTCGCCTGCTTCATGACGGGGCGGTGGACTGCATCAACCGGCGGACCCTGTCAAGCGGCGTGGGCATGAGAAGGCTCACAACCGTTCTGGATTTCGCCCAGGGTGTGCATCCTACGGTTCTGACAGCAGCCGTCGCCACCAGAACAGCGATGAAGCGGGCTGCCTACATTCCTTCAGGAAGCGACTGGTCCTCCGTGGTGCCCGGGGGAGAGTACACATTCTCCATGATGTTCATCGAACTCGACGACAAGGATCAATTGGAGAAACGCTACGGTTCGCAGAAACTTTCCGCTGCCCTTTCATCGTTTCGTGCCTACATAGAGGGATTTGTCAGGAGGTTCGGCGGAAGGCTGTGGATGTGGTTCAGTTTTGGAGGCATCGTTCTGTTTCCCTTTGATGCGAAAAGCGCTCCGGCCTTGATCTGCGGATTCCGACTGATGCTGTTCAAACACCTCTACGATATTGAGGGCTCCCACTTCCCGCATTTCCTGTCTTTCCGTCTGGTGCTTCAAATCGGGAACACCTTCTACTCGGAAGAAAACACAGGACATATCGTTTCCGACAGTTTGAACTCCATTTTCCATCTTGGCCAGCGGTTCGTCCGGCCGGGAAATTTCTGCGTTACCGAAGAGGCTATGCAGTTTGGACATTCGGCGTTGCGGGATTTTTTCGTCGTCGCGGGCACCTTTGAAGGCAGACAGATATTGAGGATGCGGCGTCCCCTGCATCAGCACAAAAGAAAATTGTACTGAAGGCGGCATCATGTCCGTTAAGAGCCTTTTGCAGTTCAAGCAGCGCATTCTTCTGCTGTTCGCGGTAGCGGTGATCTTCAGCGCCATCTCCTGTGTGTACTTTGTGCGCTATCTGGTCAAACCGAATACGGGGCTGGTGGTGAACTACCCGGAAGTGGTCAACCGGGACGGTAAGATAATCTTTTCGCCGAAAACCCCTTTCTCGCCGGCGGTATCCTCGGGATTGCAGCCGGACACCGATCAGATCGTTTCGATTGACGGCTATCCGATCCGCAGCGTCCGGGACGTCGTCGAGGCTGATTCCCGCATCTGGGGATTCCACCCCTTTCCCGTCGAAATCATCCGCGAGGGCAGGCAGCGGTTGACGATCAGCATTACCCCCGCATTTGCTCTCACCAAACCCGACTGGGTCTTTGCACTAGTCTTCTGCATCACCCTGGCCTTCATGTCGTTCTATCTGATTCTGCATCTACCGGAGGATAAAGCCTCGGACCTGGCGGTCTTTGCCGCCTTGTTCTACCTGGTTTTCACGGCGCTCAAACCTTTCTACTACGAGTCGTTTTTCTCGAATCTCATGATTCACTTCGGCAAGTTGACATCCTGGTTCATGGTATTCTTCGCCCTGCACTTCCCAACACCCAGAGGGACCAAGAGCCTCCGCAGGATCATCATGGGGGTCGTCTTGGGGCTCTACCTCGTTTTTGCGGTGTTCCGGATGTTCTACTTCTCTTCGTGGACCGCAAGCGGCCAGGATATCTGGCTGGTGCGCTATCGTTTCCTCGGCAAGATCAACAATGTTTCCGACGGCGTCGCTTTCGTGGTTTATTTGGTGTTGCTGATCCGCTCCTACCTGACCACACCCCATACGAATCAGAAGAGACAGCTCGAGTGGATCATCGCGGGCTTTCTCATTGCGATACCGCCGTATTTCTTTCTCGACCAGCTGCCTATCATTCTCGGCGGAGCCGAGGGCTTGCGGATCAGCATGGGCAACTTCGCCAATCTGTTTCTCTGTTTCGTTCCATTGTTTTTCCTAATCGGTCTTCTGAAACATCGGGTTTTCAATATCAAATTTTTTGTAAGCCGTTACGTTGTTTATATCATCCTGGCGCTGCTGATCTTCGCGTTTTTCACGGTGCTCTACGAACCTGCCAAGAATCTGTTCATCCTGAGTTACGGAGTTCCGGACTACATTTCGAGTTTTTTGGTGACCGCAATCCTCTTCGCACTGCTTATCCCGATCCGTTCACTGTTCTGTTCGCTGATCGATCGGTTGTTTTACCGCAAGCATTACCGTCGGACCCTCCAGTATTCGGCGAGCCTGGAGAGACGAAATATCGAACTGAAACTGCTGATAGATGAACTGAACCTGCGCAACATGCGCTCCTTCCAGAAAGACAGGATGAGGGAACTGCGGGGCATCGTCACAGGGATAACCCATCGAGTGAATGATCCGGTGAACTTCATCTCAAGCAGTCTGACGGGTCTGGAGAGAAAGATCCGGGAGCTGTTCAAAGCCCTGGAAAGCGACGAGCAGCCATCGGCGGTGCAGGTGAGGAAGCTCCATCGGGAGCTCCAGAAGCTCATCGGTGGCGCTCAGGAGGGGGATCTGGAAATCCGGGATTTCCTGCGCAGGCTCGCCACGCTGGCGGGGTCCCGCACCGGCGTTCCGGTCAGCGTAAGTATGGACCAGCTGCTGAAAAGCGCGGCTGCGGAGTTAGGCAGAACCAATCCGGCGGCGCGAATCAGAATCGAAGAAGAGCACTGCGAAGCGGTGCGCTGCAACCCCGATGAGCTGATGCAGGTGCTGCACTACATCGTGGAAAACGCTCTGGAGTCCGGGATCGGTCCAAAAGATGAAATTTTGATCCGTGGGGACATCTACGATCACTACTACCGCATCCGGATCAGGGATGAGGGAATGGGTATAGATGCGCCCAATCTCAAGAAGGTCTATGATCCATTCTTTTCCACAAAGGCCGACCATGACGGGCTTGGTCTGTATTTCAGCCGAATGCTCGTGGAGCGGAACGCCGGATCTATGGAGGTAAGCAGCAAGCTCGGTGTCGGAACAACCGTGACAATCCTTCTTCCGCGGGAAGGTCGGGACGGGGACCGGCAGGGTGAGCCGGCCGAAAGTCCTCCGGACGAGGGGCTCGCGAAATCCTCATGAAACAAATCCGTATCTACACCGATGGGGGCTGCTGCGGCAATCCCGGCCCCGGCGCATGGGCGTATATCCTGATTGACCCGGAGGGGACAACCCGAAATGCCGGTTTCGTTGGCGAAACGACGAACAACAGGATGGAGCTGCGGGCTGTGATCGAAGCCCTGCAGGCGGTCCGGGAGAGGGGGGATTCGGTTTCCGCACAGATCGAGCTGTTTACCGACTCCCAGTACGTAAAGAACGGCATCACCGATTGGATCCACAACTGGATACGAAACGGATGGAAGACCCGTGCGAAACAGCCTGTGAAGAATCAGGATCTCTGGAAACTGCTGCTGAGTTCGAGTTCGACGATGAGTATTCATTGGCGGTGGCTCCAGGGGCATGCGGGTGATCGGTACAACGAAGCCTGCGACCGTCTGGTCCAGCAAACAATTAGACAGGGCAGGTAATAAGGGGGCTTCAACAGAAGCAGCGCTTCCCTTTTTCCCGTTATCTTTCATGGAGACATCCCGGTCTCCGTTTTAAGAGGTAGGAGGGAGACATGCTTGCCGTGATAGCCAGCCAGGCCCCGGTAGGTATAGAGGGAATCCCGATCCAAGTGGAGGTCGATATCCGCCGGGGCCTTCCCGGCATCGACGTGGTGGGTCTTCCCGATGGTGCGGTCAGAGAAGCCCGGGACCGTGTGCGGGTGGCCATCCGCAACAGCGGGTTCCGTTTTCCCAGTGACAGGATCCTCGTCAACCTGTCCCCGGCGGGGATCAAGAAGGAGGGAGCCAGCTACGATCTGGCGATCGCCCTGGCCATTCTCAAAGCCTCGGAGCAGATCCCCTTTCCCGATAGCCGCAGGATCATGGTTGTGGGGGAGCTCAATCTGAGGGGAACGGTGTTGCCCGTGCGGGGCGTGCTTTCGGCGGTCGCATCGGGACTGCAGGATGGGATCCGGCACTTTCTCGTTCCCCAGGAGAACCTGGCCGAGGCGCGAGCCCTGCGCGGGGAGGGCATCTTCGGGATTTCCTCACTGCGGGCGGCCGCCGCAGTCCTGAAGCGATTGGCCCGGGCTTCTTGCCCGGAGGACAGACCGGACAGCGCTACCGATGCCGGCTGCGGCGCCGCGGATAGCCCTGATGCGCCGGATAACTCCGCGGCACAGTGGGGCGACATAGCGGATATCAAGGGTCAGCCGCTGCTGAAAAGAGCCCTGGAAGTAGCCGCAGCGGGCAGGCATCACCTGCTGCTGTTCGGGCCGCCGGGAAGCGGTAAGACCATGGCCGCCCGCAGGCTTCCGTCCATCCTGCCGCCCCTGTCCTGGGAGGAGTCCCTCCTGGTGACCCGGATCCACTCTACAGCAGGGGTGCTCCCGGTGGGCGCCGGTCTGGTCCGGGATCCGCCGTTCCGCATGCCCCACCATTCGGCCTCGGCTGAGGGGATCATCGGAGGCGGCAAGATCCCCCGACCGGGGGAGGTTTCCCTGGCACACGAGGGAGTGTTGTTCCTGGACGAGGCTGCGGAGTTCAGCACGGCGCTGCTTCAGACCCTCCGGGAACCGATGGAGGAGGGAAGCATCACCATCGCCCGGGCCGGCAGCTCGATGCGCTTTCCTGCCCGCTTTCAGCTGGTGCTGGCCATGAATCCCTGTCCCTGCGGCAACCTGGGCAGGAAACAGGCCACCTGTTTCTGCTCAACTGTGGAGATTTCAAAGTATTGGAGAAAGCTCGGGGGTGCCCTGCTGGACCGGGTGGACCTTCGCATTCCCCTGGAACCCGTGCGTTTTGAGCAGATGACCGGCAGCGACCTACCGGATGCGGGAAACAGCGCCGAAGCGGCCCGCCGGGTGGCTGCGGCCATCAGGATGCAGAGGGCTCGATACGATGGGCTCTCCTTCTCCCGCAACGCCCACATCCCGGCGGGGCTGGTGGACCG
>Ga0315553_10000535_pt1 | contig 33517 bp, 34 predicted proteins | sample SalMarSW160140MG_FD_203099 | JGI IMG/M metagenome (GOLD analysis project Ga0315553, IMG submission 203099) | Salt marsh sediment microbial communities from the Plum Island Ecosystem LTER, Massachusetts, United States - Salt Marsh Sediment SW1601-40 ... | reverse complement strand
GCTCCCCGCCTTCACCATCAGGTCATAGTGTGCGTTTCCTCCTTGACTTCTAGATGCAGAAGAGTGATGTATACATGCGAAACCATCACCATGCAAAGGAGACGTCACCATGATTACCAACCTCGCACCCTTCGCCGACACGGCCACCGGATGGCAGCGTGCCCTCTACGCCTTCCTGGCCGAAAAGGAACAACGCTCCGGATCGCGCCGTACTGTTGAGGGCTATTCCAGGATGCTCCAGGACTTCTTTAGCCGCTCTGGAAAAGAACCCGACCATGTAACAGCTCAGGACATCTTTGTCTACGCCCACGGCCCAGGGCTTTCCGGTAAGCAGCCGTCGGCTATCACTATCGGAGCCCGCATTGCCTGCCTCAGTTCCTTCTACCGATTCTTGATTCGCATGGAACTGATCCAGTCCAATCCGTGTGACCGCCTAGAACGGCCTCAGGTCTCGCCTAGCCCGCCACGGGGCTTGTCCGCAGAGCAGGTGCATAAACTCCTTGCCGTCATCCCCAACACGCCGGTCGGCCTTCGTGACCGAGCCATCATCCTGACGCTGGTGCTCACAGGACGCAGACGGGCCGAGGTGCTGGGCATGAAAGCGGGTGACCTGAGCATTGAGGACGAGCGAGCCTACTACACATACAGAGGCAAGGGAGGTAAGCGAGGCCGCCGGGAGCTCCCCGGACCAGCACTACAAGCGATAAGAGGCGCACTGGGCGCATTTAGGAAGGAATTAGCCACCATGCTGCCAGAGGAGTCGCTGTGGCCGTCACGCTCGCAGCAGTGCAAAGGATTGACCAGCGGTACATTCTATGGCAACCTGCAGCGCTACTTCCGCCAGGTGGGGATGAAGCCTGCTGGCGTGCACATCTTCCGCCACACCGCCGCCAAGTTGCGCCGTGACGCCGGGGAGACAGTGGAAGACGTGAGCAGGTTCCTGGATCACAGCAGCCTTGCCGTTACGACTGTATACCTTCGCAGGTTGGAGGGAGAGCGGGACCAGGGATGGGCCAAGGTGGCGCAGGCGATCGGAGTGTAATACTATCCCACCTCAATCCTTTCTCCAATCTGACTTTTCTGATACACTTGAAGGCGCTGGCCAAGTAAAAAGATTGGCCAGCGGAAAAGATTTTGATCTGGGTTTATATTGCATGAGTGGGGCAACTTATTACATGAAACAAGACGTGATTACAGCTCTCCAACGACGCGGCTTCAGCGACGTGACTCTGTGGATCAATCCCTAAGTTAATGACAATACTATAGCTATTCTTTCCTCTCTTTTCTATATGTCCTCTCATTTTGTGCCCCCTTTGCTGCGCTTTGAATGTTCTGGGTTTCGTCTTTGGTCTTTCTTGGCATCTCTCCAGGCAGCTAATTTCTTACATTCCTCTTTGTCACAATAATTGCGTTGGTCTCTCCGAGGGGTTCTTGACGCTATATAAATCTCTCCACAATTGGAACATATCGCCAGACCTCTTCTACTGACCAAAGACATGAGTTGTACCGATAGAGCCGCAAATAGGCTGGGAGTACCCAATATAACCTTTTGTTTATCATGCCACCAAAAGTATCCAACCTTGACGCCTGCTTGGTCAAGCCACGATTGAACCCTTTTTGCAAGCAAAACCTGTCTATTCCAAATTTCATATCTGTTTTTTAAGACTTGCGTTTCGTCCATATCTCGGTAAATTCTGGCTGCTTCCTCCAATATGTCATGTGCCCCAGATGAATATTTACGCCAGACTTCTATTGGTTCAAAATTTCTGCCATTCAAGAAAACATGGTCTCCTAATGGCAAACAATGATCCCCTGCATGCCAGGCAGGTAGCCCATGTTCACAAAGGAAAAGCACGCCCCACTTCCTTGCGAATTGAAGTATCGTGCCGTCTTTTGCCTTGTGAAGACGTATAAAGTTCGTTAATAGGCTTGGCTTTGACCATACCCTTTTTGCCTCATGCCCAGGTACAGAATTAGGGTTAAACAAATTCCAAACAAGGTTTTTACCTTGTAAGGTTATATCTTCAGGGATATACCAACCTGTCGAATCAAGAGGACGTTCTAAATTGCCCGTCTCTTCGTCTACTAAATATCCCTCTAAATCATCCTCTTGATAACCCTCTCGACCTAACTGGTTGTCCACTTCTCACCTATTGTCCTTTCGAAATCCTATTGAATCTAATGACACTCTACCATACAAGATATAAAATGGCAATATGGAAAATGAGAAAACAGGTAAGGTTGGCAACTCTTTAGAGGAAGTTAAGGAATAACAGAGCATTGGTCAGAATGGAGGCTAGAACGAATCGGACGACTCGTTACGCTCCTGGTGAACTTACATCAGGTCAAACACCGGAACTTGCTATACCTGGCTCGCTGGAGCATATATGTACCGACGCTCAACCAGTCCTCGATCCAGAATCCGTCGAGCGCTTCTGCCGAGTCTGGGCCGAGGTGGGCAGGGCGATCCTGGCACGAAGGAGCAGGTAAAATGGGTAGCAGAGAAAAGGCTAAGCTGGGTACCGGCAATCGCACCGCCGCTATTATCAGGGTCTCGGACGAGAGCCAAGTTGAAGGGCATTCGCTAGAAGCGCAACGGCTGGGAATCGAACGATGGTGCCAGCAGCGGGGTTATGTTCTACTTAAGGAGTATAAAGAGGCCGGCGTCTCCGCCCATACCGACGAAATCGAGAAGCGGCCGGAACTACTTCGTCTTCTTCAAGATGCTGAACATGGCGAGTTCGACGTCGTGGTGGTACACACGCTCGACCGATTAGCCCGGAAACTAAGCATTCAAATGCAGGCTTTGTCACGCTTGGCCAGGGCTGGTGTGGGCTTCGCCAGTGTCAACGATCCTTTTGACTATTCCACTCCCCAAGGTCGCCTCATGCTCAACCAGATGGGGGCTTACAACGAGTTCTTCTCTGATTTATTGGGTATCCATGTGAGCAAGGCTTTCCGGTTGATGGCAGAATCGGGGCTCACGGTTGGTCCAGTACCTTTCGGGTATGAGCGGCAACAGGAAAAGGGACTGCCTTTGAGGGTTGATCGGGAAGCGGAGGCAGTGAAAGAAGGATTCCAAAGACGTAATGAAGGCCGGTCTTACGGTGAGATTGCTGCCTGGCTCAATACGCAGAATTTCCGCACTCAAGAGGAGCATGCATTCACAGCCCATGCGGTCAAGGACTTGCTCAACAACCATTTCTACTGCGGGTATGTGAAGTACAGGGGACAGGAATTCCCTGGAAAGCATGAGGCTATCATCTCGGAAGAATTGTTCCAACGTGTACAGGCTAGGAGGCATAGAAGAGAGATCGTTCGATGCGTACATGGCCCGAAAGGGCTGCTGCAGGGTATGATCGCCTGCTCTCACTGCGGCAATGGGCTTCAGTCAGACCGACATCGACAAGAGGTGCCTCTCTACCGGGAACGGCACGCCCACGAGTGCCCCACGAACAATACCTCCATTGTGGCGGGGGTCATCGATAAGCAGGTAGCCACGATTGTTCATTCTCTGGAACTACAACCCGATTGGAAGGAGAAGATGGCCGGGCTTGCCGTGGCCAGTTACGAGGGCCCGAACCCTGAGGAATTACGGGAAAAACGTCGTCGCCTTGGAAAAGCTTACGCCGATGGAGCATTTACCGATCAAGAGTACAAGGTGCGGTTAGCTGAAATTGATCGTCAAATCGAGCAGACTTCGGTTATTACGCCGCCAGCTATTGAAGATGCGGTAAAGCTATTTGAAGACCTACCGATGCTGTGGAATGAAGCCACGCCGGAAGAAAGAAGGATGTTGGTCAAATCACTGGTTGAGTTGGTCTATGTAGATCTTCAAACGAAACGCGTAACAGCGGTAAAACCGACGCCGGCTTTCCGGGCGTTGTTCGGCGCGGGAATCGATGTCGGACCGGACGCTCCAATAGAATTACAGGCTCTTTATAAGAAATCCAAGGATGATAAGAAATCCAAGGATATTGTTGGAGATGGTGGAGACGGGGGAGAGTCGAACTCCCCGTCCAAAAGAAGCTGCCCAGGATATACTACAGGCTTAGTCAGCTCTTTAATCTCGCCCGATTAACCTCTGCTGACCGAGTTTAGCCGGGCCAGTCGATAAATCTTTCGCACACCCTCACCGACGTCGGGGTGGCGGCACCTCAACTTTTCGACACCCGACCCCCACCCATCGAGGTGAGGTGAGGCGGGCGCACAGTCTAATTAATTAGGCTGCGTAAGCGAATTCACGTTCGCCAGTTGTTTTTTTGCCGCCTGTTTAATGAGGTAACGGCACCTCAGCCTGCGACCCTGCAACATACTTCCCCTGTCGAATCCGCGCGTCCCCCTATTCAATTGTTAAAGGCCCTAGCGGCTCCTACGCTTAATCGCCCGTTCCATCTCCCTATCCGCATCGCGGCGGGCGATAGCCTCCCGCTTGTCGTAGAGCTTCTTACCCCTGGCCGGGGCTATCGCGACCTTAGCCAGGTTACCTTTAATATATACCTTGATGGGTACCAAAGTAAAACCCTTCTCCACCACCTGGCTGGTCAGGCTGTCGATTTGCTTACGGTGCAAAAGCAGCTTGCGCTTTCGCCTCGGCTCGTGACTAGTGTAGCTGGCGGCGTCATAGCGGGCGATGTGCGCATTCTGCAGCCACAGCTCCCCGCCCTCGGGCTGGATATAGGCGTCGCCCAGGCTAACCCTCCCCGCCCGCAACGACTTTATCTCGGTGCCGGTCAGGGCGATGCCCGCCTCCACACTATCGCCGATGTGGTAGTTGTGGTAAGCCTTGCGGTTGGTAGCTACTGTCTTAATGGCCACCATTGAATTATAGCACAGCTCAAAGTCGGGTGGAGTCTAATAAAGATAGCGGCGAGAGACGATGCGCTTCTAGCGGCGCTTGACCTCGTAGGAACTGAAGACGAAGTCCAGGTCCTGCTCCAGGGCGGTGACGCTGGCCTTGGGGAAAAGCTTGTCGTCGATATCTATCATCAGCTTGGTCTCGCCCCGGGCCGAGCCTACGATGTGGGCGCGGAGCACCTCCTTATCCCCCTTGGCGTTAAAGGTCAAGATGCCCCGCGAGATAAACGAGGAAGAGTCCTCGGGCATAGAGTATGTACTCAGCTTGGCTTCACCCGCCACCACCCCCTGCTTGAGGGCTAAGTCTTTGAGCTCGTCATAGAGTAGCTCCGGCTGGACCTGGCTGTATGTTTTCTTAATCTGCATCCTGGCTCCTCCCTATCCTTATAATAAGGCTTCGGCACATTTTTAGCAATGGAGTCTAATGTCATTGCTTAACCACCGCCTTTACGAACGTGGTTTTTTCGTCCCACCCAATGCCCACCCTACAGGGGATAATCCCCTATTAGCCCCTTATTTAGGGGTGTTTCTAAGAGGGGGCGAAGCCCCCTCTTAACATTGAAAGGGCGGAGGGCGGGAATAGATAATATCGGGGTGGGGGGGGATAAGAGAGTTAAAGAGAGGTGGGACGCTTTTTGGTGGGGTTTGGGTGGGAAAAGTAAGTTGGAGTGGGGAGGGGAAGTCTATAGAGGTGACACCTCCGTATTGATATTGTTGCCAAGCATGCAGTATGATATACTGTTAAACTGACTATAACATAACTAACTGGAAAGGAGACAAAGCTTGCCGGATACCGTCACCATAAAGGAGCTATTAGAAGCCGGTGCCCACTTCGGACACCAGACCAGCCGCTGGCACCCGGCTATGAAGAAATACATATTCACCAAACGCAACGGCATCCACATCATCGACCTGGAACAAACGGCGGTGATGCTGGATACAGCCTGCGACTTCGTGCGCGAGGTAGCCGCCGAAGGCGGCAACATCCTCTTCGTCGGTACCAAGAAGCAGGCTCAGGAGTCAATTGAACAGGAGGCAGAGCGCTGCGGCATGTTCTACGTCAACCAGCGCTGGCTGGGCGGGGTGCTGACCAACTTCGGCACCATCCAGGCGCGGATAGACTACCTCGTCCGCCTCGAAGACCAGCAAAGCCGCGGCGACTTCGAGCGCCTGCCCAAAAAGGAAGCACTCAAGTTAGGCGAAGAAATCGCCAAACTCAACCGCCAGATGGGCGGTTTCAAGGAGCTGACCAAGCTCCCCGATGCCCTGTTCATCATCGACCCCACCAAGGAAAGAATCGCCATCGCCGAAGCCAGGCGGGTGGGCATACCCGTGGTATCTATAGTCGATACCAACTGCGACCCCGACGACATCGACTACCCTATCCCCGCCAACGACGATGCCATCAGGACCATCAAGCTGATATGCAGCAAGATTGCCGACGCCATTATCGAGGGCAAGACGGGCGGGGCGGCTCTAGTCGGCGCCGCTGAGGAAGGCATGCCCGAAATGACCGAAACCCTCATCTTCACCCCCGACGACACCCCCGCTGGCGCTCCTGATGCCGAACCCAAAGGAGAGGAAGCTTGAAAATCTCGCTGGATTCGATAAAAGAACTGAGGGAGCAGTCCGGCGCGGGTATTATGCAGTGCCGCAACGCCCTGGAGAAACACGAGGGCAATCGGAAAAAGGCGCTCGAATTCCTCAAAGAGCAGGGCCTGCTCAAAGCCAAGGCTAAAGCGGAGCGCACCGCCGCCGATGGACTGATTGAAGCCTATATTCACATTGGAGGTCGGGTCGGCGCTATGGTCGAGTTGAACTGTGAAACCGACTTCGTCGCCCGCACCGACGAGTTTAAGCAACTGGCGCACAACCTGGCCATGCAGGTAGCCGCTATGGACCCCCGATTCGTTAGCGAAGAAGACGTTCCGAAAGGGGCTGATATTGAACCCCAGGCAGCCTGCCTGCTCCGGCAACCCTATATCAAAGACCAGGAACTGACCATTCAAGATATCATAACCGAAACCATCGCCAAGGTAGGCGAAAACATCAAGGTAGGCCGGTTTGCCCGGTTCGAACTGGGCGAACAAGAATCAAAAAAATGAGCGCGGCGAAATACAAGCGGGTCCTGCTTAAACTCAGCGGCGAAGCCTTCAGCGGCGGAGCCACCTACGGCATTGACGCCGCCACCCTAATCAAGGTCGCCCAGCAGATTAAACAGGTAGTAGCCATGGAGGTGGGTGTAGGCGTCGTCGTCGGCGGCGGCAACATCTGGCGGGGGGCAAAAGCGGAAAAGGAAGGTATGGACCGCGTCACCGCTGACTACGCGGGCATGCTGGCTACAGTAATAAACGCCCTCGCCCTTCAGGACGTCCTGGAGAGCCAGGAAGTCGCCACCCGGATGCAGACGGCGATAACCATCCAGCAGGTAGCCGAACCCTACATCAGGCGCCGCGCCATCCGCCACCTGGAAAAAGGCAGGGTCGTTATCTTCGCCGGGGGCACGGGCAACCCCTATATGACCACCGACACCGCCGCCGCCCTGCGCGCTATAGAGATTGAAGCCCAGGTCTTATTGATGACCAAGAATAACGTCGACGGTATCTACAGCGCCGACCCCATCGTCGACCCCAAGGCCAAGAAGTTCGACAAACTCACCCACTTCGAGATGTTAAATTTGCGCCTGGAAGTAATGGACGCCACCGCCCTCTCCCTATGTCTGGAAAACAGGCTGCCCATAATCGTTTTCGACCTTCAGGCGCCCAACAGCATAGAGCGGGCGGTAGCCGGTGACTCTATCGGCACCCTGGTCTACAGCGAGTAGTAAAGTGGTTAGCCCCGTTTTATTGACAACGGAAGAAAAGATGCGAGCCTCGGTTGAAGGCTTGCGTGTGGAACTGGCGAGCATCCGCACCGGTCACGCCACCCCCGCCCTCATCGAGCACATCAAGGTAGACTACGCTGGCGTACCCACCCCCCTCAACCAGATTGCCGGCATCTCCGCCCCCGCCGCCAGGCTCCTCGTCATCCAGCCCTGGGACAGGAGCACCATCTCCAGCATAGAAAAGGCAATCTTAAAATCCGAGCTGGGCTTAAACCCCGCCAGCGACGGCAATCTCATCCGCCTCAATCTCCCTCCCTTAAGCGAAGAGCGCCGCCAGGAGCTAATCAAGATAGTGCACAAGCGGGTGGAAGAAAGAAAGATAGTAATACGCAACCAGCGCCGCGACGCCATGACCGAGCTAAAAGGGCTGGAAAAGAGCAAGGAGATATCTCAGGACGAGCACAAGCGCGCCCAGGACCAGCTGCAAAAGGTCACCGACAGCTTTATCGCCGACATCGACAAGATAGCCCACGATAAAGAAGCCGAGCTCATGGAGGTCTAGCCAAGGTCTTCGGGCAAAGAGCAGGTGTGTTTAGCACACCTTTATTTATTATGAGCAGCAGAGAGACGGCCGGTTCATCGGCTAAGAAAAAGACCCCCCGCCTCCCCACCCATATCGCCATCATCATGGACGGCAATGGCCGCTGGGCGCAAAAGCGCGGCTTACCTCGTCTCGAAGGCCACCAGGCGGGCGTGGAAAACCTGCGCTCGGTGATTGAATACTTTAACCAGCTCGGTCTCAAATACCTCACCCTCTACGGCTTCTCCACCGAAAACTGGAAACGCCCCAAAGAGGAGATTGACGGCCTGCTCAACCTCCTGCAGGAAGCGATAGACGAAGAGACCCTTGAGCTGCACCAAAAAGGCATCAAAATCCGCCACCTGGGCCGCCTCGACGGGTTTTCCGAGGGCTTGCAGCGGGCGATAACCAAGGCGGTGGAGCTTACCAAAGATAACAAGGGTATGACGCTCAGCCTCGCCTTTGACTACGGCGGTCGCGCCGAGATTCTGGACGCCGTGCGCAAGATTGTAAACGAAGGCATTCCGTCAAAAAAGATAGACGAACAATTGTTCGACAGCTATCTCTACACCGCGGGCCTACCCGAGGTCGATTTGGTCATCCGTACCGCGGGCGAGCTCCGCATCAGCAACTTCCTGATTTGGCAGGCCGCCTACAGCGAATACTATTTCGCCGAGGTCTTCTGGCCCGACTTTGATAGCAAGGAGATTGACAAGGCGCTCCTCGCCTACAGCCGCCGTCAAAGGCGCTTCGGCGCCCTGTAATAATATGCTAAGGAAAAGGCTTCTAACCGCGCTCTGGGCCATCCCCGTCCTGGTCGCCGCCGTCTGGTTCGACCAGCCCCTCCCCTGGTTCACCGTACTGGTGGCTATATGGGGGCTGCTGGCGGTCTTCGAGTTCTATAAGATGGGTGAGAAGATAAAAATAGCCCCCCTCACCTGGTTCGGGCTGCTCTGGACACTGTTATTTATCATAAGCCCCCAGCTCGATAACCAGTATCTTACGGCACCAGTCCTGCTCGCCTCGGCGGTAGTGCTATCGCTCATCTGGCTAATCGCACGTCGGCGGAGAGAGGGGGCTTTTATCGGCTGGGCGTGGACGCTGGGCGGCATTTTGTATGTGGGCTGGCTCTTAAGCTACTTCGTCGGCTTAAGAGGTTTGGAAGACGGGCGGAACTGGGTCTTCCTGGCCATAGTGGTCACCTTCGGCTCCGACACCGCCGCCTACTTCGTGGGCAAAATGCTGGGCCGGCACAAGCTCGCCCCCACCATCTCCCCCGGCAAGACCCGGGAAGGCACCATCGGCGGCTTTCTGGGAGCTATCGTCATCGCCCTGCTCTTCACCCTCCCCACCCCCCTCCAGCTCCCCATCGGCTACGGGCAGGCGGTATTACTGGGCTTTTTAATCAGCCTCTTCGGCCAGCTCGGCGACCTGGCTGAGTCCCTGCTCAAGCGCAACACGGGCGTCAAGGACTCAGGCGAGTGGCTATCCGGGCACGGCGGCTTTCTCGACAGGATAGACAGCATTGTCTTTGCCGGTGTCGTGGTATATTATTATGTAGTATGGGCTATATAGTAAAGCGACTGGCTGTCCTCGGCGCCACCGGCTCCATAGGCCGCCAGACCCTAGAAGTAATCGACGCCCTCCCCGGACACTTCAGCATCATCGGGCTGGCGGGAGGCTGGAACACTACCCTCCTTGCCGAGCAAATAGAGAAGTTTCAGCCCCGCTTCGTCTTTCATCAGGAGACCAAGACCCCACCCACCACCACCCACCATTACGAGTTTATGTCGATGGAAGAGATGGCTCACCACCCCGAGATAGACCTGGTGGTCGTCGCCACCTCAGGCCGGTGGGGGCTAAAGCCGACACTGGAGGCGGTGCGGGCGGGCAAACAGGTAGCTCTAGCTAACAAGGAATCGCTGGTCATGGCCGGCGGGATTATCACCGCCGAAGCCAAGCAGAACGGGGCTAAGATTTTGCCCGTCGACAGCGAGCACAGCGCTATCTGGCAATGCCTCGAAGGCGAGACGAGCCGGCCAGCTAAAATTATTCTAACCGCCTCAGGCGGTCCCTTTCGGCGCTATTTCCCCGATGAGCTGGCTAAGGTTACCCCCGAGCAAGCATTAAAACACCCCTCCTGGCAGATGGGCAACAAGGTCACTATCGATTCGGCGACGCTGATGAACAAAGGGCTGGAGGTAATCGAAGCCCGCTGGCTCTTTGATATGCATTTCGATAGCATTAAGGTTTTAATCCATCCCCAGAGCATCGTGCATTCTATGGTGGAATTCGCCGACGGCTCGGTCAAAGCCCAATTGGGCAAGCCCGATATGCGTCTGCCCATCCAGTACGCCCTCTCCTATCCCGAACGCCTGGCTAACCCCCACCTCCCCCGGCTCGATTGGGAGAATATGGAAGAGCTTAACTTCGAGCCCCCCGACCCTGATGCTTTCCCCTGCCTGAGGATAGCCATCGAGGCGGGCAAGCGGGGGGGAACCTATCCCGCCGTGCTCTGCGGCGCCGACGATATTGCCGTGCAGCAATTCTTAGCCGGGCAAATCAAGTTCACCGATATATCGAGACTCGTCGAGCAGGTGCTGGACGAATATAAAGCCACCACCAGGCCCACGCTGGAAGAAATCCTGGCGGCGGACGACTGGGCACGGGAAAGGGTTATGCAGCTCGCCGCTGGAGACAAATCGTGATACTCACCATAGTCGTCGGCGTAATCGTCCTCTCCGTACTTATCATCGTCCACGAGCTGGGGCATTTCTTCGCCGCCAAGGCTACGGGGGTACCGGTAGAGGAATTCGGCGTAGGCTTCCCACCGCGCGCCTACGGCCGCAAATGGCGAAGTACGCTCTATTCTATTAACTGGATACCCTTCGGCGGTTTTAACAAGATTTCCGGAGAAGTAGACCCCACTGTGCCCAAGGGCCTGGCCAGCCGGGGCTACGGCGTCAGGCTGCTGGTTCTCGGCGGCGGCATAGTGATGAACCTGCTTTTGCCTTTCGTACTTCTATCCGTGGCTTATATGGTCCCTCATGATATAGTCAGCGGGCAGGTGACGGTAGAAGAGGTTGCCCCCGACTCGCCCGCCGAGATGGCGGGCATCCAAGCCGGAGATACCATTATCAGCGTCGAAGGCCATGAGATAAAAAACGGCGGCGACATCAGCCGCTATATCCAGCTAAACCTGGGCACGGAAATCAACCTGACCGTGGAACATGCCGACGCCACCACCGAGACCGTCGAGCTTACGCCCCGCTGGCGCCCCCCCGAAGGTGAGGGAGCCGTCGGCATAGGCTACACAACCGAAAACGCGGTTACCGTCAGCGAAAGCTATCCGCCCTGGGAAGCAGTCCCCATAGGGGCACGCTCGTGCATCGAGTCTCTTGTCCTCTACAAGAACGGCATCTTCGGCATGATTATGGGCACCATACCCTTCAAGCCTGCGGGACCGGTGGGCATAGTGCAGGTTGCCGGAGAGGTGGCTCACAGCGGGATAAGCCCGGTACTGGAACTGACGGCATTCATCAGCATCGCCATCGCCATAACTCAGCTGATACCCTTCCCCGCCCTCGACGGGGGCAGAATTATATTCGTCCTGCTGGAATGGATACGGCGGGGCAAGCGCGTCTCCCCGAAAACGGAAGGCATCGTGCACTCCATCGGATTTATGATATTATTAGCCTTGCTTGTGCTGATTACCTACCAGGATATCTTTCGCTGGATAAGCGGAGGAAGTTTACTACAATGAAACCCAGGCGAATCTCAAAGCCAATCCAAGTCGGCAAGGTCACCGTCGGCGGCGGCGCCCCTATCGTGGTGCAGTCCATGACCAAGACCAACACCGCTGATGTTATGTCAACTGTAGAGCAAATAAGGGAACTTGAAGAATGCGGCTGCGAAATAGTGCGTGTAGCTGTCCCCGACACCGAAGCCGCCCAGGCCATAAAAGCCATTAAAAGAGCTATTTCCATTCCACTCATCGCCGATATTCACTTCGACCACCGCCTGGCGCTAAAAGCAATTGAGTCCGGCTGCGACGGCCTGCGCTTAAATCCCGGTAACATTAGCGAACCGGAGAAGGTCAAAGAGATAGCCCAGGCTGCCAAGGAGAGGAATGTGCCCATCCGCGTCGGGGTCAACGCCGGCAGTTTACCCCCCTCCCCCAACCCCCAGCTTTCTATTTCGGAGCAGATGGTCGAGGCGGCGCTGGCACAGGTCAAGCTATTGGAAGAGCTCGATTTCGAGCTTATCAAGGTCTCGGTCAAGGCCTTCGATGTCCCCACGACTATCGAAGCCTACCGCAGCATCGCCCAGAAGATTCCCTATCCCCTCCATATCGGCGTTACCGAGTCCGGCCCGCCCCGCACCGGCATAATCCGCAGTACGGTGGGCATCAGCACCCTTTTGTACGAGGGCATCGGCGATACCATACGCGTCTCTTTGAGCGCCCACCCCCGCGAGGAGGTCATCGCCGCCTACGAAATACTGAAAAGCCTCAACCTGCGTCAGCACGGCCCGATACTGGTCAGCTGCCCCGCCTGTGGTCGCGCCGAGGTGGATATAGTAAAATTAGCCGCCGAGGTAGAGCAGGAGCTTTTGAAAGTCGACAAGCCGATAAAGGTAGCCGTCATGGGCTGTATCGTCAACGGCCCCGGCGAAGCCAAAGACGCCGATATCGGCATCGCCTGCGGCAAGGGCAGAGCTGTTCTTTTCAAAAAGGGCGAGAAGGTCAAGACGATAGAGGAAAAGGACTTTATAAGGGTGTTGATGGAGGAGGTGGGGAAATTATGAAAAGACCAATTGCCCTATTCTCTGTAGTGCTAGCTATTTTGATTTTGATATCGGGGTGCACGCAAGACCAAGATACGGGGCCAATGAGTTCGGCGCCCGATGTAGGCATCTATGCCGCATCTCACGTTGTTGTGGCCGGCTCTTCATTCATGGTCTGTGGCCAATTCTTCTCACCGGGTCAGAAGGTATGGGTTGAAGCCAGGTACGGAGAGTCTCTGGAGGGACAAAATCTGATGGACTTCAACGCTCACACTGAAATTGATGAATACGGCCGCTTTTCTCTGAGCATACCCGTCCCATCTCCGGAGCATATTGCTCCAGGTGATTATGTGGTAGAGATTTATACCAGTGAGGACCTTGAAAGCCGGCAACTATTCATGGAGCTCCCCGTCAGTGTTGAAACCGTGGGGCAAGTTGAAGATGAGGAGTACGTGATAATCACCGCCCCCTTCACCGTTTCCGACGAAGACGGCTACCGGATTCCCCAGGGTTCAGTTGTGTACCATCTCGAAAATGGAATAACGGAAGTCTACGGACCAGACGGCGAGCTTATATTAAAAGCAGTAGACTACGAAGCAAGCCTGGTACCGACTCCAGGCGGGCTTAGAAGGGCCACGCATGTTTTCCAGGTCCCGAGCGGGACTCACATTTCCGGAGAGGGCAACGTGCAAGAGTTTCGCCTGGGGGGAACCCTCATACTAACTGTGGTAGATTATCAGGAGGAAGGCTGAAGGAGCTTATATAAGGAGGCACGGCTATGGCGAAACCAAAACCCCTGACCCGTAAAGAAGTGCTGGCTATGATAAGAAGGCACGGCGGTAAGGCTGAGGGCCTCGACCTGTCGCGGCGAGAGTTCGCCGAAAACATCAACCTCAGCGGTCTCGACCTTTCCGGCATCCATCTTAACGAAGCCTCGTTATGGTACGCCCGCCTGGAAGGCTCCAACCTCTCCGGTGCTCAACTGGAGCGGGCAGCCCTGCGCGGCGCTCAACTGGAAGGCGCCGACCTGACCGGTGCCAACGCCGACGGCGCCGATTTGCAGGGCGCTCACCTGGAGGGAGCCAACCTGTCGAAAGCCCAGCTTAAAAAAGCGGGGTTGCTCAAAGCCCACCTGGGCAAAGCCACCCTTACCGATGCCCACCTCGAGGGAGCCGAACTGGAAGAAGCCCATCTCGATTGGGCCGACCTGTCGGGCGCCTACCTCAAAAAGGCTTACCTGATGCGGGCGCACCTGGAAGGCGCTAACTTAAGCGGCGCCCGCCTGGAAGGCGCTTTTCTGGAAGACGCCGACCTGACGGGAGCCAGATTAGTCAACGCCCACCTGAAAGGAGCCGACTTACAGCGCGCCGACCTGCGCGAGGCAAACCTGCATCGGGCGCGCCTCCAGCAGGCGAATCTAAACTACGCCGACCTCCGCGGCCCCGAGACCAACCTCATCAAAGCCGATATGGAAGGCGCCCGACTCTACGCCGCCGACCTCTTTCAGGCCAATATAGAGGGGGTAAACTGGGGCTCCCAGAACATACTGGGCGAAGAGCTTTTGCACAAAGAGCTTTCGCGCCAAGAGGAGGCGGACGAGAAGAAACAGCAGGAGTTGATAAATGAAGCCGTCGCCGTCTACCGCAACCTAAAGCTCTGGCATAACGACCGGGGCATGTACGACACAGCTGGCGAGTTCTTCTTCCGCGAGATGACGGCCAAGAGAAAGGCGCTGAAGTGGCACCTCAACCCCTTCCATAAGCTCTGGTCTTTGTTCGTCTCCTTTACCTGCGGCTACGGCGAAAGGCCGCTGCGGGCTATCGTCTGGGCGGCTTCGGTCATCGTCGGCATGGGAATCATATATTTCCTCATCGGCGCCGACTGGCAACTGGACGCCTTCGGCAACTCTATGGCTTTCAGCGCCATGTCCTTCACCTCTATGGGCTACGGCAGCTGGCTGGAGGCGAGCGAAGCCCTGACCAAGGGTATCGGCGCCTTCGAGTCGTTTATCGGGGTCTTCACCATCGCCCTCTTCCTGATAACCTTTGTCCGCAAAATGACGCGGTAGGAGCAGAACAGCAAACCGTCATTGCGAGGAGCATAGCGACAAAGCAATCCCAAGGGCGGGGAGAGAGACCTAAAGGGGTTACACCCCCTTTAGGGTGGGTATTGGGTGGGAAGAAAAACCCGGGCGGGGTGACGGAGCGGAAAGAATCTAAAAAATGACCCGCTAAAGGCTAGAATAAAGCCGCCCGATATGATTTAATGAGTAAAGAATTTGGGGAAATCCAACCGGCACAAGGAGGTAAGCTAAAATGGCAAATTACCCGATAACCATCGGCTTTGAGTTTCCCGATAAACTCTCCCGATTGACCACCTTCTTCCGTTACTTCATGGTCATCCCCCAGATGGTCGTCCTCTACCTTGTGGGCATAGCCGCGAGCGTCGTCCTCTTTATCTCCTGGTGGGCGGTTCTCTTCATGGGCCGCTATCCCCGCTGGGCCTTTGACTTCGTCTCCGGCTATCTTCGCTGGTCAACGAGGGTCACCGGCTACTCCTACTACCTGACCGATAAATACCCGCCCTTCAGCATGGAATAACGTTAAAGACGAAAGGACTTTAAGCTAAGCTCAAGCGCTTGGGGAAATCCGAGCGCTATAAGGAGGATATTCATGTTTTGTAGAAACTGCGGCAAAGAACTCATAGGGGCACCCGAAATCTGCCTCGGCTGCGGCGCCAAGCCTTTAATCGGCAGCAGCTTTTGCCAGGCCTGCGGCGCCAAGACCAGCCCCGTGGCTGAATTCTGCACCGAATGCGGGGCGGGGCTGGGACTAAAAACGGTAGCCGGCGACGTCTCCTCAAAATCGAGGCTGGCGGTCACCCTGCTTGCCTGGTTTCTGGGACAGCTCGGCATCCACCGCTTCTATCTGGAGAAGTACGGCACGGCCATTTTGATGCTCTTTACTCTGGGCGGTCTGGGTATTTGGGCTCTCATCGACTTTATCATCGCCGTTACCGGAAATATGAAAGACAAGGACGGTAAACTGATTACGAACTGGTAAAACTATGCGCTTATCAAAGCTATTCGGTAAGACTCAGAGAGAGGTGCCCGCCGAGGCGGAAACCGCCAGCCACCAGCTATTATTAAGAGCCGGCATGATACAGCAGCTGGCCGCCGGCATCTATTCCTACCTGCCTTTAGGCTGGCGCGTGCTCAAAAAAATAGAGAGCATCATCCGCGACGAGATGGACAAGGCGGGCGGGCAGGAAGTCAACCTGCCGGTGTTGCAGCCGTTCGAGATGTGGCAGCAATCCGGCCGCGACCAGGCTCTGGGCAAGGTGCTTTTCACCCTCTCCGACCGCCGGGAGAGGAAGCTGGCTCTGGGCCCCACCCACGAAGAGGTCATCACCGAGCTGGCTAAGTATAACGTGCAGAGCTACCGCGATCTGCCCCTTCTCCTCTACCAAATTCAGGTCAAGTTCCGCGACGAGCCGCGTCCCCGGGGCGGGCTGATAAGGATGCGCGAGTTCCTCATGAAAGACCTCTACAGCTTCGACGCCGACGAGGCCGGGCTGGACATCAGCTACCGGAAGATGGACCAGGCTTACCGCAATATCTTCGAACGCTGTGGCCTGCCCACGATGCTGGTCGAAGCCGACAGCGGCGCTATCGGCGGCAAGGACTCCCGCGAGTTCATGGTGGTTGCCGAAGACGGCGAGGACGAGATTATTTATTGCAACGGCTGCAACTACGCCGCCAACGCCGAAAAAGCGGTGAGCGTAAAGGAAAAAATAGATAACGGCCAGCCTCTGGCCGTTGAGGAAGTGGCCACCCCCGGCGCCGGCTCCATCGAAGAAGTGGCTAATTTCTTAAAGATACCCCACAGCCACACCCTCAAGGCGGTCTTTTATATCGCCGACGGCAAGCTCGTCTTCGTGGTTATTCGCGGCGACCTCGGCGTCAACGAGGTAAAGCTGAATAACCAGCTCAAGGCGAGCGAGCTGCGTCTGGCTACCGAGGCCGAGGTTATCGAGGCGGGGCTGGTGGCGGGGGCGGCCTCGCCCGTAGGCATTAAGGGCTTTAAGGTCATCGCCGATGACTCGGTAAATTCGGGCACGAACTTCGTGGCCGGCGGCAACAAGCCGGATACCCACCTCAAGAACGTGAACTACCCCAGGGACTTTAAAGCGGATGTCGTCGCCGATATCGCCAGTGCCCGGGCCGGTGACAAGTGCCCCGAATGCGGCGGCGCCCTGGTATCGACCCAGGGCATCGAGGTCGGGCATATCTTCAAGCTGGGCACCACCTACAGCCAGAAGTTCGACGCCGCCTTCATCGACGATAAAGGTGAGCCCCATCCTATGGTCATGGGCTGCTACGGCCTGGGCTTGAGCCGGCTGATGGCAGCGGTCATCGAAAAAAACCACGACGACAAGGGCATTATCTGGCCTCCCACCCTCGCCCCCTACCAGCTCTACCTCTGCCCGCTCTATAAGGAAGGCTCTAAAGTAGAAGAAGTAGCCAAAAAGCTCTACGCCGAACTGGAAGCCGCCGGACTGGAAGTCCTCTTCGACGACCGTCCGGAGTCGCCCGGGGTCAAGTTCAACGACGCCGACCTGCTGGGTATGCCGTTGCGGCTTACCGTCAGCCCACGGACTCTGGATAAAGACAGCGTCGAGCTAAAGAAACGCTCGGAGAAAGAGTCGGAACTGGTGCCGCTGGCGGAGGTAGTCAAAAGGCTCAAAGAGCTTATTGGAAGTTAGCTGCCTCCCAAACCTCATTGTCATTGCGAGCGAAGCGAAGCAATCCCTTCGTCTAACCGCCCCACCCCGTTTTATATCTTTACCCACCCGCCGCCCTTTTAAGGTAAAGAGGGGCTAGCGCCCCTCTTAAACACCCCCATTGGAACACTAGTACGCGTGTTTGGGGGGTTTTTTAAGGGGGCAAAGCCTCCTCTGGGAAAGACCTTTGTGGGTGGGCTGGTGTGGGTAAAAACAACCTAGGTGGGGTGGGGAGGAATGCCCCCAGGTTAAGGAGTTTACTCATTAGGGCGGGCTGGGTGGGACAGAAAAACGTACGCTAACAAGGTGAGGTGGCGGGCGGATAAAGCCTTGGCTAACCCCTTAAGCTCGCCCCCAGCTGCTTCGACAGCTTATCCAGAATCTGCTGCTGTACCTTATTGACCTCGTCGTCGGTCAGCGTGTGCTTCGGCGATTGATAACTAATACGGTAAGCTAAAGACTTTTTTCCCGCGGGCAACTGCTCCCCGCTATAGAGGTCGAAGAGACTAACCTCGGTCACCAGCGGAAAGCCCCGCATAATAGCCTGCACCTGGGCATTGCTCACCCCCACGTCTACCACCAGTGCCATGTCCCTGACCACGGCCGGAAAGCGCGAAATCGGCTGGAACATCTTATGCCCTATTGTAAAGGGCAAGAGCGCCATCAAATCGACCTCGAAGAGATAGACCTCTTCGGCAATCTCAAAGGCATCCGCGACCTTGGGGTGTAATTCGCCGACCACCCCCAACCTTTTCCCTCCAACCACTACCGCCGCCTGCTTAAACGGGTGCAGGCTCTCGTCCGAACCCGCCTCGAAACTGACTTCCACGCCGAGCTGCCCGAACAGCCTCTCGACTATACCCTTGGCGTCGTAGAAATCGAGCGCCTCGTTGCCACCCCGCCAGGACGGCTCGAACCTGGGCCCCGCCAATACCCCACAAACTATCTCCGGCTCAAGCGGTAAGTCATTCTTTCGGCGGTGATACACCCTGCCCAGCTCGAAGAGCCTGACGCCGTTCTCCTCGTGACGCAGATTGGATTCTAAGGCAGTTAAAAGATTAGCCCGCAGCGTCGGGCGCAGATACTCCTGTTCGGCGGTCATGGGCTTGGTCATGCGCAGCGGCTCCGGCTCCAGCGCGTGCGGCTGGGGCATGAGCTTATTCAAGGCATCCATGCCCGTCAGGGAAAAGGTAATGACCTCCTGGAAGCCATAGTCGGCGAGTATGCGGCTCACCTGCGACTTCAGCCTGAGCATGGGCGACGGGTTATGAGGAGGCACGGGCTGGCCGAGCATGGTAGTCGGTATCTCGTCGTAGCCGATGATGCGGGCGGCCTCCTCGATAAGGTCTTCTTCGAGGCTGATGTCGCTGCGCCAGTAAGGTGCGCTGGCCAGTAACTCGGCACCCGAAGCTCCGGCTTTAACCTCAAAGCCTAAGGAGGACAAGGTATCTTTCATCTGCTTGACGCTGAACTCAACACCCAGCAGTCTTTTCGACTCGGAGGCACGCAATCTTATCGGCTCCTCCTTCTTTTGGCCGGGATAGGCGTCGATAAAGCCCTTAGCGGCTTGGCCGCCGCCGATTTCGACCAAAAGCTGTGTCGCCCGCTTCAGCGCCGGAATGGTCACCCCGGGGCTAATCCCCCGCTCGAAGCGCATGCGGGCTTCACTGGGCAGACCCAGGCTGTTGCCGGTTTCATAGATGCTGGGCGGATTAAAACTGGCCGCCTCCAAAAAGATGGCAGTGGTATTATCAGTTACCTCGCTGTCATAGCCCCCCATCACCCCCGCTAGCGCCACTGCCCGTTCCGTGTCGGCGATGACCAGCATGTCGGGCGCCAGCGCCCGCTTACTGCCGTCCAGGGTAACCATGACCTCGCCTTTTTTAGCGCGGCGAACGATAATCTTCCGGCCTCTAATCTGGTTATAGTCAAAGGCGTGCAACGGCTCGCCGTACTCCAGCATAACGTAGTTGGTAATATCGACGATGTTGTTTATGGGACGCATGCCCGCCGCTATAAGCCGCTGCTGCATCCAGGGCGGCGAAGAGCCTATCTTTATCCCCTTCACCAGGCTGGCGCTGTATCGCGGGCAGAGGTCGGGGTCAATAATCTCCACGGCTACCTGGCTGTCGATAGTAGTTGCGGATTCGTCGTAATCGTCTTTAGGGAGACGGACCTCCTGGCCGGTTAAAGCGGCGATTTCGCGAGCGATGCCGATAACGGATAGGCAATCGGGTCGGTTGGGCGTTATATCCAGGTCGAGGATAGTATCGCCCATGTAGTCGGCCAGCGGCGTGCCCACCGGTGCCTCGGCGGGAAGAACCATAATTTCCTCGTGGCTGTCAGAGATACCCAGTTCCTTCTCCGAGCAGACCATGCCCTGCGAGATCACCCCCCGTATCTTGGCCGCCTCCAGGCTGATAAGTTCCCCGCTATGACCGTCGATAAGCTTGGCGCCGACGTGGGCAAAAGCCACCTTATCCCCTATCTTGAGGTTGGGCGCCCCGCAGACCACGGCCCTCTCCTCGCCAGCCAGGTCTATGGTCGGCAGAAGCAGCCGGTCGGCGTTGGGGTGGGGATTGATGGCCGTAATCTGCCCGACAACGATGCCTTCCCATCTACCGCCGATAGCCTGCCACGCCTTGACCTCGGTGCCGGCCATAGCCAGCTTGCGGGCAAGCTCGTCAACGGGTAGCTTTATATCAACGTAATCTTTAAGCCAGCTTAGTGAAACCTTCATCTCTAGAACTGCCTCAAGAATCTAAGGTCGCTGCCGTAGAAGAGTCTTATATCGTCGATGCCGTAACGCAGCATGGGCAATCGGTCTATGCCCATGCCGAAGGCAAAACTGCTGTAAACTTTAGGGTCGAGTCCACCCCGCTCCAAAACCTTGGGATGTGTCATCCCCGCCCCCAGTATCTCAATCCAGCCGCTGTTGCCGCAGAGCCGACAGCCCTTGCCCCTGCAGACACCGCACTCTATAGCCATCTCCACCCCCGGCTCGACGAAGGGGAAGTAGTCGCAGCGGAAGCGCACCTTTCTCTCTTCGCCGAAGAAACGGCGGGCAAACTCGTAAAGCGTCCCCTTTAGCTCGGCCATGGTAATGTTCTTGTCCACGGCGAAGCCGTCAATCTGGTAGAACATGGGCACGTGGGTGGCATCGCTGGCTTCGTAGCGATAGACCTTGCCCGTGGTCACCACCCGTATCGGCGGTTTCATTATCTCCATCGCCCTGATGTCCCCCGCCGTGTTGTGGGTGCGCAGCAGCATATTTCTTTCGCCGCGCTCGTTTTTCTGGTCAACCCAGAGGGTAGCCATGCTGTCGCGGGCGGGGTGGTGGTGGGGTATGTTCAAAGCCTCGAAGTTGTAGTAGTCCCACTCCACCTCGGGCGCTTCCATAACCTGAAAGCCCATGGAAACGAAGATTTCGTGGATTTCGTTGATGGTCTGGGTAATGGGATGCAAACGCCCGCCGGGCAAAAGACGCCCGGGCAGAGTAATATCGAGAGACTCGGCGCCGACGGCGCTCACCAACTGGTCCTCACGGAGCAGTTGAGTCTTCTGCTCATAGCCGTTCTCCAACTCGGCTTTAATGCGGTTGGCTAGTGCCCCCACCCGCTTCCTCTCCTCCACCGGTAAGCCAGCCAGTCCGCGCAAAACGGTCGTCAACTGGCTCTTCTTGCCCAAATAGCGCACCCGCCAGGCCTCAAGCTCTTTGTCCCCGGTGATTGTCTCCAGCTCCATCAGGGCGTTGGATATCAGTTGCTCAAGCTCGCTTATCATGGTTGTCTTGGATTATAGGTTATCGGCTAGTTGGGGGTCAAGGAGATAAAGTAAAATGTCGTTGCGAGCGAAGCGAAGCAATCCCCACCCCAATTTTATCTTTACCCACCCACCACCCTTTTAATGAAAAAGGGGGACTTCATCCCCCTTTCAAACCCCCTGAATAAAAGGTTTAAGAGGAGTCTAACTCCTATTGGGTGAGCGGCAGGGCGGTGTATCTCCCAGGGTAAGGAGTTTACTCATTAGGGCGGGCTGGGTGGGTCAGAAATGACGTACGTTAACAGAGTGGGGTGGCGGAGTGAAACGGGGAGAAATTTCTAAATCCTAATATCTAAACAAATTCAAATGTTCAAATGACCAAAACGTTTAGGATTTAGTGCTTCGAATTTCGTGCTTAGAGTTTATCCTTTTACTCTTTGACTTTCCCCTTAGCCACCGTCACCAGGTTGGCGAAAGCCTCCGGCTCCCTCACCGCCATATCGGCTAAGACCTTGCGGTTGATGTCCACCCCCGCCTGCTTCAAGCCGTAGATAAACTGACCGTAGTTCAGCCCCTGCGCCCGGCTGGCGGCGCTGACCCGCAAAATCCAGAGCCGCCTCATGTCGCCCTTGCGGTCGCGGCGGTGGGCGTAGGCATAGCTCAGCGCGTGGAGCATGGACTCTTTAGCCCGCTTATAAAGGGAATGGCGGGTGGCCCGGTGTCCCTTGGTCATGGCTAATACTTTCTTATGTCGCTTGTGGCTGGTTACCCCTCGCTTGATGCGCAAAATATCCCCCTATCTACTTCACACCGTAGGGCAAAAGCCGCTTAATCCGCTGCCGGTCAACGGCGCTCAGCGGTATGGTGTCGTCGAAGAGACGCCGCACCCGCTTCGGCTTGCGGCGGCGGAAATGGCTCTTGCCGCCTTTAACTCGCATAATTTTGCCGCTGCCCGTTATGTGGAAGCGGCTCTTGGCTCCCTTATGGGTTTTTATTTTTGGCAATTTTTTAAGACCCCTTTACAACCTCTTTCGTCACTGCCTCTTTGGTCACTACCTCTTTCGGCTTCGCCTTCTGGGCGGCTAACGGCGCGAGGATTACGGTCATACTCCGCCCCTCAATCACCGGTTGCCGGGCGATAGCCGCCACCCCCTGCAGCGATTCTGTCATCCGCTGCAACAGACCCCAGGCGATTTCAGGGTGGGTGATTTCCCGTCCCCGGAACCGCACCGTAATCTTAACCTTGTCGCCCTCCCCCAGAAGCTTCCTCACCGACCTGGTCTTAGACTCAAAGTCGTGAATGCCAATCTTGGGTCGCAACCTGACCTCACGCAGCAGGGAAACCTTCTGGTTCTTCCTCTGCTCGCGCTCTTTCTTGGACTGCTCGTACTTGTACTTACCGTAATCGAGCACGCGGCATACAGGCGGTTTTGCGGTAGGAGCTACCTCAACCAGGTCAAGGTCTTGCCTCCTCGCCATCTCCAGCGCCTGGCTTATGGGCATAATCCCCAACTGCTCGCCCTTCTCACCCACCAGGCGGACTTCCCTGGCTCTAATGCCCTGGTTAATCCGTAGCGGTTTAACTATGTCCTATTTACCTCCCGCACACCCTTAAGGTTTATGGGCACAAACTATAGCATAACAGCCTGCGCTAGTCAAGTTTTACAGCTTCAGCTCCAGGCTGCGGCTGGCTATAATCCCTTTTAGTTTTTTCTTGAAGTCGGCAAAAGACTGAGCGTTGGCTTGCTCACCGCTGCGCAGGCGGATGGAAACGGTGGCATCGGCAACCTCTCTGTCCCCGACAACCAGCATGTAGGGCACCTTCTCCAGTTGCGCCTGCCGTATTTTCATGTTCACCGTCTCCGAGCGGGCGTCAACCGCCCCCCGCACCCCCTCGCTTTTGAGCTCGGCTTCCAGCTTGCGGGCGTATTCCAGGTGGCGGTCGGCGATGGGTATCACCACCGCCTGCACGGGCGCCAGCCAGACGGGGAAAGCCCCACCGTAGTGCTCGATGAGCGAAGCCAGAAAGCGCTCCATGCTACCCAGCACGGTGCGGTGCACCATAGCCACCATGTGCTCCTGCCCGTCCTCGCCGACGTAGTTCACCTCGAAGCGCGCCGGCAGGTTGAAGTCGACCTGTATGGTCGGGCCCTGCCACCCCCGCCCCACCGCGTCCTCGAACTTTATATCTATCTTAGGCCCGTAGAAGACGCCCTCACCGGGGTCGATCTCGTAGGCGATCTTCTGCCGTTCCAGAGCCTTGGCCAGGGTATCGGTGGCTTCTTCCCAGACCTTGGTATCGCCGGCATATTTTTCGGGTCGTGTGGAAAGAAAAACCTTATAATTGTTGAAGCCGAAGGTATCCACCATGAACAGCGCCAGCTCGAGCACACCCGCCACCTCATCCTCTAACTGGTCGAAGCGGCAGAAGATGTGGGCGTCGTCCTGGGTAAAGCCACGCACTCTGGATAAACCGTGCAGGACGCCGGAGCGCTCGTAGCGATAGACCGTGCCCAGCTCGGCGTAGCGCAAAGGCAGCTCGCGGTAGCTGCGCTGGCTGGTCTTATATATCAGTATGTGCCCGATGCAGTTCATCGGTTTGATAACGTATTCCTGCCCCTCGACATCTATGGGGTCGTACATGTTCTCGCGGTAGAAGTCCCAGTGCCCGCTCGTCTTCCAGAGGTCGAGCTTACCGATATGCGGCGTGTAAACCAAATCGTAGCCCCGCTTGAAGTGCTCGTCCTTCCAGAAATCCTCGATAACGCAGCGTATAGTGGACCCCTTGGGGTGCCAGTGCACCAGTCCCGGCCCCGCCTCTTCATGGATACTGAAAAGGTCCAACTCCTTACCCAGCTTGCGGTGGTCGCGCCTTGCCGCCTCCTGCAGGTTTTTAAGGTAGTCGGCTAGAGCTTCTTCGGTATCGAAGGCGACGCCGTAGACTCTCTGCAGCATGGGATTGTGTTCATCCCCCCGCCAGTAAGCTCCAGCGATGCTCACCAGCTTGAAGGCTTTAATCTCACTGGTGGAAGCCAGGTGAGGTCCCCGGCAGAGGTCGACGAATGAACCCTGGCGATAGACGCCGACTTTTTCATCGGGTATTTCCTCAATAAGCTCCAGCTTATAGGGCTGCTTGGCAAATAGAGAGCGAGCATCCTGGCGGCTCAACTCCTCACGGCTAAAAGGCAGATCGGCGGCGACCAGCTCCTTCATCTTAGCTTCGATGACGGGCAGGTCGTCTGGGGTCAGGGGGCGGGGCAGCTCGAAATCGTAGTAAAAACCGTCTTGCGTGGCGGGCCCGATGCCGAACTTGGCGTCGGGGAACATGGAAAGCACTGCCTCCGCCAGCACGTGCGAGGCGGAATGGCGCATTATCTCCAGCTTTTGACCGTCGTCTTGTGATTTCTTGGCGGGAACCATAGCTGTTTGATTATATCAGCTAGGGGACTATATGTGCAATTGAGGGCAACGGATTAGCTATGGTTTAGCGGATGAGCTAAGGGCAGCGATGTTTAAGCCGTTACCTTCCAGGCCTTCTTCTGGTAGTTGCGCGGCGGGCGGTACTCCTTGAGCCTGTCCAGTTGTCCCAGCCTCTCCAGCCGCTTGTAGATAAGCTCCCAGGCGCAGTCCCGCTCCGGGTCGAGCTCACATTTGCCCTCCCGCGCCCCGCCGCAGGCTCCGTTAAGCAGCCCCTTGGCACAGCGCGTAATCGGGCAAACGGCTCCGGTCAGGGCCAGGACGCAGTCCCCGCAGGAAGAGCAGCTGTCGATTATGGCACCCTCTTCTCGCTTGTCGACGCCGACGAAATGGGAGTTCTGGGCGGGAATGACGGGCAGGTCGGGGAAAACCTCGGCAACGGTTTGAGGCCCCGCCCCACAGGCGAGAGAGAGCACGGCGTCTATATCTTCGACATAGGGCTTTATCGTCGATTTAGTCAGCACGGTATCGCACTGCTTGACCACCGAGGTCAGCTTAAACTCGAACTCCTTACCCTTGAGCTTGCCCGCCAATTCGAGCAGTTGCTTTAGGGTTTTAACCTCTCTCATCCCCCGCGGCGGCTGGGTGCAGCCGTCGCAGCCGGCGATTAGAATCTTTTTATAAGGAGATATCGATTCCAGGATTTCGTCCAGCGGCTTCAGTACGGTTACAATCATTAGCTCTTCCCCTTCGTCCCTATAGTTTCTATCTTCTGGCGGAACTGCCGGATGGCTTCTTCCGCCTGTCCCTCATAGCGCGGCGACACCGAGCCGAAGCCCAGCTTCTCGCCCAGACCTATCTGCTCCAGCTGTCCCTTGATTTTAGCCACCACGTGCTCGGCTTTGGCACTCACTCCCTCCTGCTTGCAATCGTCCTCAGAGCAGGCAATCACCATAACCCCATCGGCGCCGTTCTGCAAAGCCTCCAGGACGTGGATGGCTTCGACCCGCCCCGAGCAGGGCAGTTCTATGGTACGCACGTTGGGGCTAACATCACCGTTTAAGGGCGGATAGAGCGCCCACTGGCAGCGGAAGACGAGTATCTTAGGCGGCTTCATCTCGGCAATTAGCTCCGGTATCATCTTCGAGATTCTATCCCTCTCCCAGTTCTCCAGGTCGAGAGCGAAAGCGGGGCAGAGGGAAACACACAAGCCGCACCCGCGGCAGGCATCCAGGTCGAAACTGATGCCCCCCTCGCTCTCCAGCTTGGGAGCGCCGTAGGGGCAGTAGAAGACGCAGTTGCCACAGGCGATACAGAGGTCCTTATCCACCTTCACCTTCAGACTGTTGCGCTTCATGACTATTGCATCTTTACCGTAGCCCAGCTGCGACAGCATGTAGTTCAAGGCCACAACGCGCCGCCCGGTGAGGGGGCTGCCCCGGTGAAAGCGGCAGTAGTCCTCGTCGCAGGCGAGGATATCAATCTTTTTTATCCCCTCCGCCAGCATCGCCAGCAGCAACTCCTCGGAAATGCGCCCGACACAGGGCACGGAAAGCGGCACGAAATCATTCACCCCGAAGAGCTTACCCACCTGGCTGAAGTCGGGGGCGCTGCCCTTGCACATAACAACCAGGGTGTCGCTCTTATAGTTCGGCATCACCTTCCTCAGGTAGTTGAGTAGAGAGTCGCGGTCATAGTAGATGGTATCGATAGCCCGGGCCGGGCAGGCGGAAGCGCAGATACCACAGACCTGGCACTTCTCTATATCCAGGATCATTTTATCGTTCTCGTGGTCTCTGGTTATGGCGTCGTAGGGGCAAAGAGAGCTACAGATAGAGCAGCGGCTGCAATAGTCATCGTTAATATTAACGGCTGGCTTGGCTTCGGCGACCTGCGTCAATATAGTCCCCCTTTCAAAATCCGTCGGACTTTCCTCTAAAGGTCAGGCGACAACGATGAGAATAAAAATCGCTGGCACCAACCAATTTTAGCGTTAGACGCCCAGGCTGTCAATTTTTTAGTGTTTTTCCACACCACAGACTTTGCCGTCATTGCGAGCGAAGCGAAGCAATCCCCCACCCCGATTCTAAATCTTTTCCCGCCCACCACCCTTTTGAAGTCAAATTCTAAATCCTAATATCTAAATCCTAAACAACGACAAACTATATCATTTAGTATTTAGGATTTCGTGCTTAGAATTTCTCAAGGGGGATGGGGAGTTGGGGAGGGAAACTTCTATGCCCCCCCTTGACAACCTCAAAACCTTATGATACACTTGTTTTAATACAAATGTTTTAAGGAGCTAATATGAGCTCGCCCACCCGTGAGCGTATCTTAAACTACATCCGCCAGTTTCTCGACAAGAGAGGCTACGCCCCCACCGTCAGGGACATCGCCAAGGGCTGCGACATCAGCACGCCCTCCGTCGTCCAACACCATCTCAACAAACTTGAGACCGAAGGGCACATCCGCCGCGACCCCACCGTCTTCCGCAGCATCCAGCTCACCGACCGCAAACTGGAAGCTGTCTCCTTGGTACCCCTGCTGGGCACCATCGCTGCCGGCAAGCCGATACCCGTGCCCACCGCCGACACCTGGAATTCAGTCCCCGAAGAAACCCTGCAGCTCACCGACGAGGTGACGCGGGGACGGAAAGGCATCTACGCCCTCAGAGTCAAGGGCTTTTCCATGATTGACGCGCTCGTCGGCGATGGCGACATCGTCTTAATACAGCAGATGAGCAGTGTGGAAGAGGGCGAAATGGCGGCGGTCTGGCTCAAGGTAGAGCAGGAAGTAACCCTGAAAAAGGTCTACCACGAAGGCGGCCGCATCCGTCTACAACCAGCCAACAAAGAGATGCAACCCATGTACTACCCGTCCGAAGACGTCGAGATTCAGGGCAAGGTAATCGGAGTATTACGCAAGCTATAGTCAAGGGGGATTGGAGCATTGGCTAAGATATTGGAGAAACCGGAAGAACTCAAGGTCACGGTAAACGTACAGGGGACACCCTTAACCCTGGCCCGCAACGGCGACAGGCAGCGCGTAACCAGTGTCTACGAAAAGTGGCGCACCGAGGATGAGTTGTTCGGCAGGGAGATGTCCCGCCACTATTTCAGGGTCAAGACCAGCAAGGGCATGGTCTGCGATATCTATCGGGACATGCCCGGCGACAACTGGTATCTCATCCGCATTCACGACTAGACAGCAATTAATTGACAGCCCTGTTACCGTCAATGGTAAACTGTTAATACCATGACCGATATACGGGCCGTCAGCCACCAGCTAGCCGAGGCGCTAAAAAAACACAGCGCCGACTACATCGAAGCCCGCCTTGAGGAAAGCCGGCGCAGCCATATCACCTACCGCGGCAAAGAGCTGGAATCGGCGGGGCAGTCCACCGCCGTCGGTGGCAACATCCGCGCCCTGGTCAAAGGCGGCTGGGGCTTCGTTAGCTTTAACGACCTTAACGACCTCCCCCGGAGAGTAGAGCGGGCGGTCGAGCAGGCAAAACTCGTCGGTAAAGAGGAGAGTAAACTCGCCCCTGTCGAGCCTGTCGTCGAAACGGTAGCCAACGGCAAAGACATTCCACTGACTGTCCCCCTGGCGGAGAAAAAGAAACTCCTCGACGAATACAACGAAATCATCTGGCGCACCCCCCACCTCCAGACCTCGGTTATCGGCTACGGCGACAGCTACAAAAAGACTATATTCCTGAACTCGGCGGGCAGCTACATCGAGCAGCCGAGGACGGACATCACCCTGCGCATCAGCGCCGTAGCCGCTAATGACGGCGAGGTGCAGCAGGCGGGTATAAGCCTGGGCAGTCGCGGCGACTTCGACGCCATAACGGGACTTCACCAGCAGGTGGAGGAGACGGCGAAACACGCCGTCGCGCTTCTTTCCGCCCCCCAGGTAAAGGGCGGCGAGTACACCGTAGTCTTAGACCCGGTGCTGGCTGGTGTCTTCGTCCACGAAGCCTTCGGCCACCTCTCGGAAGCCGACCACATCTACGAAAACGAACGCCTGCGCCAGATTATGGTCTTGGGCAAGAAATTCGGCGGCAGGGAGCTTAATATCATCGACAGCGCCGCCGTCCCCGACCTGCGCGGCAGCTATAAATATGACGATGAAGGCGTGGCGGCGACCAAGACCTACCTCATTAAGGAAGGCGAACTGGTGGGGCGGCTTCACTCGCGGGAGACCGCCGCCATAATGGGGGAAAAGCCCACCGGCAACGCCCGCGCCATCAACTACCGATTCCCGCCCATCGTGCGCATGACCAACACCTATATCGAGCCGGGCTTAACCTCTTTTAACAATATAATCGCCGACATCGAGGAAGGCGTCTACGCCAAGAACTGGTTCGGCGGCACCACCAGCATGGAGATGTTCACCTTCTCCGCGGGCGAAGCCTATATGATACGTAACGGCAAAATAGCCGAGGCTTTAAGACCCGTGGTGCTCACCGGCAATGTCTTCATCACGCTTAATAATATAGACGCCATCGGCAACGACCTGGATATGAATCAGGGCGGCGGCTGCGGCAAGGGCGGACAATACCCCCTCCCCGTCTCCAACGGCAGCCCCCACATTAGAATCCGCCAGTGCCTGGTGGGAGGCGGCTAGTGGAAAGGATACTGGAGCAAGCTCAAAAGGTAGCCGAAGCCGCTGAGGTCTTTCTCGTCTCCGCCGAGGAGACCCCCGTGCAGTTCGAAGCCAACCGCCTCAAGCACATACAGGGTAAGCAGAGTACGAGTGTAGCCTTACGCATTATTAAGAATGGCAGGCTCGGCTACGCCACCGCCACCGATATCGCTGACGTCCAAAGTCTGGTGGCAAACGCCGTCGAGACGGCCAGGTTCGGCACAAAAGCGAAGTTCGAGCTTCCCCCCAACACCCCCTACCCCAAGGTGGACATTTTCGACCCTGACGTGGATTCCATCCCCATCGAAAAAATGGCTGGCTTAGGCGAAGAGCTCATCGCCCTCATTACCGGGCACACCCCGGAGATCGTCTGCGAGGCGGTGGTGGAAAAGGAGACTATCGCCCTGCGGATTATAAACTCCCGCGGCGGGCAGGCGAGCTATAAAACGAGTATTTTTAGTATAGGCGTCGTCGGCAACCTGGTCCGGGGCACCGACATGCTCTTCGTCGGCGAGGGCCAGAGCTCCGGCCACCCCTTAACCGAGGTCGGCGAGATAGCCGGGGTAGTACTCAAGCAACTGGATTTAGCTAAAAATCAGGCGTCGGCACCCACCAGGGAACTCCCCGTAATCTTTACCCCCGAAGGCGTCGCCAGCGCCCTGCTTTCCCCATTGATGACGGCTTTCAACGGCAAGACCGTCTTAGAAGGGGCTTCCCCCATCGGCAGCAAACTGGGCGAACAAGTTTTTGACACTAAACTATCGCTCCTCGACGACCCGACTATAGCCTACCGCCCCCACAGCCGCCCCTGCGACGAAGAAGGCGTCCCCAGCCAACACACGCCCCTGATTGAGCAGGGCGTGGCGGCTAATTTCCTCTATGACTTGCAGACCGCCGCTCTAGCCAAAACCAAGAGCACCGGCAGCGCCAGCCGCGGCGGCGGGCTCCCCCTCCCCTCCCCCAGCACCCTGGTCATCGTCCCGGGCAAGGTCAGCTTTGACGATATGGTCAGTGACGTCAAGGAAGGGCTGGTCATCGAGCAGCTTATGGGTGCCGAGCAGGGCAATATACTCGGCGGCGACTTCAGCGGCAATGTCCTCTTAGGTTATAAAGTAGAAAATGGTAAAATAGTAGGTAGGGTAAAGAATACAATGGTATCGGGCAACGTCTATCAACTTCTCAAGGAGATTAGCGCTATCGGCAGCCAGCCCAAGTGGGTCAGCGGCGTAATCAGCACCCCACCCATTTACTGCCCCCGCCTGTCGGTGGCAAGTAAGTAATAAAAGGGGAGATGGGAGGCATGTCCCCGGAAGGAATCCTAGAGGGAGAATCCCCTCTAAGGGCGGGCAGGGCGGGTAATAAAAACGTACGCTGACAGAGCGGGGTAGTGATGGAGAGGCAAAAGAATGAAAAACCACGTTAAAATATACGCCCGCCCCAAACTCAAAAGCCCGGTCATGCTCGCCTCCTGGCCCGGCATCGGCGATGTCTCCATTATCGTCGCCAGCTACCTCCGCAAAAAGCTCGACTTCAAAGAGCTGGGCGAAATCGAACCGTCCTACTTCTTCGACGCCATCGGGGTGGTGGCTCGGGACAATATCGTAGAGGAACCCCATTTCCCCCAAAGCCGCTTCTACTACTGGAAAAACCCGGGCGGTGGCAGCGATATCATACTCTTCATCGGCGAGGACCAACCCATCACCAAGGGCTACGAGCTGGCTAACTGCGTTTTGGATGTTGCCCTGAAGTTCCAGGTAAAGCGGATATACACCTGCGCCGCCGCCCTGAGCCGTATCCACCACACCGAGCAACCCAGGGTGTGGGGCGTCGTCACCAGCCCGCACATGGCGGAAGAGCTGGATAAATACGACCTGGTTCAGCGGGGCAACCTGCAAATTGCGGGCCTAAACGGTCTGTTGCTCGGCGTCGCCAAGGAGAGAGACATCGAGGGCATCTGCCTTCTCGGCGAGGTGCCCATGCACGCCACCCGCATCCAGAACCCGGTGGCGGCGCTGGCGGTGCTACAGGCGCTGACCAAAATACTGGACATAGAGGTCGACGTCGGCGAGCTGACCCAGATTGCCAAAGAGGCCGCCGACAGGCTCAAGCAGGTCGCCGCCGAGGCGATGGGCGAATATATCGACCAATTTACCCAGCCTATCTGGGAGTACGGACAGGAAGAATACGACGACGAAGAGGAGGACTAGGCAGCTATGCCACTGCCCATCGAAGAGACCGTTGCCGCCCTGGGCGATAGCGCCAGACCCCTGCTCAGCTCCAAGCTGGCAGAGCTATCCAACCTCAACAAGCAGGAGATGGCTCTCTTCGAGCAGACATGGAAAATTATCGAGCCGAAAAGGCGACGGCAGATTATGTATCGGCTCGTCGAGCTGGCCGAGAACAATTTTGAGCTCGACTTCGACGACATCTTCAAGAGCCGCCTCAAGGATAAAGACGCCGATGTGCAAAGCAAGGCTATCGAGGGCCTGTGGGAAAGCGAGGAAACCTGCCTCATCGACCCCCTCATCGAGCTATTGAAACCGGAAAGCCCGGAGAAAGTCCAGGTGACGGCGGCCACTGCCTTAGGCAAGTTCGCCATGCTCGCCGAGCTGGAAAAACTGCGCTCCAAACATAAAACCAAGGTCTGCCGTGTCCTGCTCAGCGTCATTGAAGATACCAGCCGCTCCATAGAAATCAAGTGCCGCGCCCTGGAAGCCGCGGCGCCCTTAAGCCTTCCCCAGATGGAAAAAGCCATCGCCAGGGCGTACCGGAGCGGCGTGCCCAGGCTCAAGACCAGCGCCATCTTCGCCATGGGCAAGAGCTGCGACCCGATCTGGTTGCCCATTTTAGTGAAGGAGCTGACCAGCGCCGACGCCGAGATACGCTATGAAGCCGCCAGCGCCTGCGGCGAGCTGGGAGAGAAGGAAGCCGCCCCCTACCTAAGCGAGCTTACCACCGACCCCGATATCGACATCCAGTTGGCTGCTATACAGGCGCTGGGCAAGATTGGTGGCCCCGAGGCTAAAGACAGCCTGGAACGCTGCCTCACCGACGATAGCGAGGTAATCCAGCAAGCGGCGGAACTGGCGCTCGACGAACTAGAAGCGGGAGATGACCCCCTATCCTTCCGGTCGTGAAGCTATTTAAGAGTAGTATGATTTCTAACGACAAGGTTAAGCTGCGGGAAAAAAGATTGGCTGATGCCCGGGATGATTATGCCTGGATGACCGACGCTGAGCTGGCGGCGCTCGACGCCGTCCCCCTCCCCACCACTACCTTCCCCCAATACCTGGCGGACTATACCAGCGACCTGCGCTATCCCCCCACCATCAGGCACCAGTTCGCTATCGAGACCAAGGAAGGTAAGCACATCGGCAACTGCACCTACTACGGCATCAACAGCGATAAAGGCGAAGCCGAGCTGGGCATTATGATCGGCGACCGCGACTACTGGGACCAGGGCTACGGCGCCGACGCCGTAGCGGCACTTCTCGACTATGTCTTCCAAAGGACCAAGCTCAACCGCCTTTACCTTAAGACCCTTGTCGGCAATAAGCGGGCGCAAAAGTGTTTTAGCAAGTGCGGCTTTGTCCCCTGCGGCCACCTCAAAAAGGACAGCTACAGCTTTATTCTGATGGAACTGCACCGCGATGAGTGGGAGAAATGGCAGGGTTAATAATTACCACCCCACCTTGTTTAGCGTACGTTGTTTGTCCCACCCTACCCACCCTTAGAGGGGATTCTCCCCCTAGAATTCCTTCTGGGAATACGACCCCACCCAGTTTCCCCCTTTGAAAAAGGGGGACTTCGTCCCCCTTAAACCCCCTAATAAGGGGTAAGGAAGGGCGTACCCCAGGTTAAGG
>Ga0315553_10000534_pt1 | contig 33539 bp, 35 predicted proteins | sample SalMarSW160140MG_FD_203099 | JGI IMG/M metagenome (GOLD analysis project Ga0315553, IMG submission 203099) | Salt marsh sediment microbial communities from the Plum Island Ecosystem LTER, Massachusetts, United States - Salt Marsh Sediment SW1601-40 ... | reverse complement strand
CTGTCTCCCCTGGTAAGTTTCCCGGCGTTGAGTCCAATTGAACCGCAGGCTTCACCCCTTGTGGTGCTCCCCCGCCAATTCCTTTAAGTTTTAGCCTTGCGACCGTACTTCCCAGGCGGCACACTTAACGGTTTCCCTACGGCACTGACACGGCTCATGGCCGTGCCATCACCTAGTATGCATCGTTTACGGCCAGGACTACCCGGGTATCTAATCCGGTTCGCTCCCCTGGCTTTCGTCCCTCACCGTCAGGCGCGTTCCAGTCTGACGCCTTCGCCACTGGTGGTCCAACAAGGATTATAAGATTTCACCCCTACCCCTGTAGTACCTCAGACCTCTCCCGCCCTCTAGTATTGTAGTATTCCTAGCATATAGATAGTTAAGCTACCCGATTTTACCAGGAACTTACTAAACCGGCTACGGACACTTTAAGCCCAATAATTATCCCGACCACTTGAAGAGCTGGTTTTACCGCGGCGGCTGGCACCAGCCTTGCCCTCTCCTTTCTAGTAGGGAACATTACTCACCTACCACAGTTCAAAATTGAACACTTTGGGTAACCCCGTCACACTTTCGTGTATTGCGGAGGTTTCGCGCCTGCTGCGCCTCGTAAGGCCTGGGTCGTTGTCTCAGTACCCATCTCGGGGCTCCCGCTCTCACGGCCCCTATCGATTATCGGCTTGGTGAGCCATTACCTCACCAACAACCATAATCGAACACGATCCTATCCTATAGCAGATAAAAACCATTCTTTTTATCCCTTTCGTCGAAAAACTTTTCCAAGCCAATTCAACTATGAAACATTATCCTCAGTTTCCCGAGGTTATTTCTCTCTATAGGGTAAGTTGATCATGTGTTACTGAGCAGTTTGCCATGGGAACTTTAGGTATCCCATTCAACTCGCATGGCTTATCCTCACCCAAATAGCAGTCGGGTCCGGCAGGATCAACCGGAATTAATTATTTGTCGCAATAACATTGTTATTACTTAATTTTGGAATTATCTCAAAACTCACTTACTTTAAGGTTCTTAATTAAGCTTCCTTCAGTTATAATTGATTAAATTATAACTACATTTTTTATATCGCATCAATGAATTGACTTTTCATCTAACGGTATCGTACCGTAATCCAAGCTTACACCGGTAGAGATGCGAATTGTTATACTATTATATAAGTAATATTCATTTTAAATTTTTTCATTTTTCTGGTTTTTCGAAGCATTCTTCAACAAATAATCGTAGTTTAAAAATCTATGTTGAGACTTAAAAATAATAAAATAAGAAAGGAGCTAACCGAAATATGATGGATTTAAAGGAAAAAATTGGTATTCATCTTGATCAAATTAAACAACTGAAAGGAGTAGAAAATGCAGTTTTAACTCAAAGAGACGGGAACCCAATTCAATCCGCGGGAGTCTGGTTTTCTAAGGATGAGATTTTCAATGTTAGTTCTGCAACTAGCGCTATATTTAATGTAGGAATACACCTACATCCAAATGATTTAAAATACATCTTAATAGAAGGGAAAAAAGCAAAAATTTTAATTGCTCCTCTCAATAGCCCAATACATTATTCTTTAAATAGAATTCTGCAGCAACAAGGAATAATCGATAATAAACACGAATTTTTTATTGCTATTACTGCACAACCTAACACCAATTTAGGGGGGATATTTCTACAAACCAACGAATGCTTAAAAAAGATAAAAACTACATTAATTACTTCTGGTGAATCGTTTAAGCCTCCTTTAGTTCAGTTTGATGATCATCGGATTCAAAGCATAATCGAGGGTTTTGATGTGAAAGAGAATGAGAATGTAAACTTTAGAGTATCTTCATTTTCATTAAATCTTTCAGAAAGTATCTCAATGGAACTAAGAAAAGTTTTGAATAACTTCTCTATTACGATTCCAGATTTAAAATTTGCTTACATTACAATTGAGGGGGGATTTATAGCTTCTAAAATTTTAAAACAAACCGAGAATAAGGAAGATGATTTAGATAACATCTCCGCTATGAGTTATTCGCTTTTTCAAACTGCAAATCGATGTGCGTGGTTACTAAAAAAGATGAATGCAGATAGTATTTTGTTAGATTGTGAAAATAAGTTTCAATTTATTCACGGTTTGGGAAAGGCGATATTTAGTACTGAGATAGGAAAATCCAGACAAAAATTGGGCTTAATAAGGCTAATTCTTCCTCAATTTTCGACAAAAATACGAAATCTCATCAAACAAGCATCTGAAATTCAGAATCAAAATGTTTTTGATATTAAGACTATGCTTGGGGAATTAGTTATTAAATGAATAGGTGAAAAAATGAGTTTCTTTAAATTCCTAGAAAGGCTAAAAGCACCAGATACATCAATAATTCTTTATAGCTTGTTAAATAGAATACCAATAATTGTATATGGTGATGATTCGGAAGAAGTTAATAATCTTATAATAGATCTATCGGACCTAATTCATTTCCGCAAAGAATTAGTATTCTATACTGATTTTATTTCGGAGACTGAATATACTAATTTAATTATGAATGAAAACATCGATTATAACTCACAACGAACACATATAAGATGCCCTACGACTGTTGCACTTAAAGCTTTAAACCAATTTGAAAGCTTTAATTCTTGGTTAATTGGAATTGAAATACCAGAGCAAAAGGAAAAAATTCAACAGTTTATTAACAGCGTTAAAAAGAAAATTGATCTTTTCTTAAGTATTAGTTTCTTTTCAAATTCAATTTCAATAGATTTTATAGGATTAAATTGGAAGCTACTCGATCTTACTTTTGAAAGAGAGGTATTACAAAAAATATCTCAAGACACTGAAAAATCTATAACAAAAATGAAGCGGGTTCTTTTTGAGAAAGTTAAATCAGAAGATATAGATCAAGATTTACTTCGGACACTATTAGATTTTGATGTCGAAAAAGAGGAATTGAAGCGTAATATTTTTAAAAAGGAGATACAAAATTTTTATTCTGGGTCTAAGAGAGCTTTCTTTATTTTCTCTAGGTTAAATTTATTAAATAATATTGAAATTAATACCAAAATTGGGAGTAAAACGCTTATGGAAACAATAGATTATGATTACGCGCATATAGAGAGAATAATCTCATTTATATGTAAAGAATGGGGAGAAGATTTTTCGTCTTTAATTGAGAATGGGAAAAAAGTTAATGCTCTAGATAGTATGCAATCGTTGTGGGGGTGACTAGCAGTGATATATGATTATGAGAATAAGATATTACAAGTAAAAATCGTTTATTATGGCCCCGCAATGTCAGGAAAAACGACCTCAATAAAACACTTATTCTCTTATTTTAATAAGGAAGACACATTAAATTCAATTGATAGCACTGTTGGTAGAACTCTGTTCTTTGATTTTGGTGTATTGCAATTTAAAGGCTCTGAATGGAGCTTAAAATTTTTAATATATTCTGCTACTGGACAAGATTTTTATGCAAGCACCAGACCAGCAACTTTGAATGGAGTAGATGCAGTGATTTTTGTTGTTGATTCAAGAGACCATTGCTTGCATCACAATATAAGATCGTGGAATGAGCTTAAAACAATGTTCAGAAATGAATTATATAACTTACCAATGGTGATTTCATTAAATAAATCTGATTTTGAATCGAAGCAAGAAATAAGAGATCATGAATTTATAAAGATAATAAATATAAATCAATTTAAATACATTTCTGCTAATAGAACGGTTGCAACTGAAGGAAAAGGGATATTAGATGCATTTAATCGCATTATAACATTCATATTTCCAGAATTAACATTAAAAATGAGTATAACAAATTAGTATTTTTATTTCTAAATTTTTTCATACATGTTTTTAGAAAGTCTTTTAATAAATCCTTGTTTGTGAAATTGTTTTAACAAATTTCGAACTTTTCTAACTTCCTGCGTATCTACTCCGAGTATACCTATTAACTGAAATATTGAAAACTGTTTTGGCAATTGTTCCTTGATGCTATTATACACTCCCATTTCTATTTACTCAAAAGGTGATATTCTATAGTATTATGTAAAATGATCAAGAATTTATATAAATTACTAAACTTAGTTAATTCGATATTTAGATTTTATTGGTTTTTATAATCCTCAATGTAACTATAATATTTCATTCCTATTTTTTATAAGTCATGTATATTAGTTATTTTCATAGAATTTTTATAACCGTAGGGAACTCCTAATAAATAATGATTTTTATTTTCTTTATTCTCATAATGTTCTTTAAAGAGTATTATTAAAATATTCAATAACCCTAGATCCTTCGTAGCTATCAAGTATTGCTTATCTTAAAGAGATTTAAAATATTGTAATAAATATATGATCGTCGAAATGGTTAAATAGCGATAAGAAAGTTTAAAACTTTGGGATATCTCTACTGAAATTATCTCCAACTGGTGCTTTTCCATCCCCATATATCTGATATAATCCAGTTCTTCTCGCGCATTCGCTAAAACTTCTATAGATATCCAATTTCTTCTCGTATAATGCACAAGTTTTATAAATTATAGGATTCCATATATATAACTCGTGATCTGGTTCATGCCAGAGCTTTTCTTCTTTGAGAACTTGCTTAAAATCTTCTTCTCCTATCGTTTCATTAAGATCTTGCTTATTTAGCATAGTTATAAGCGGAATTTCGTTTATTAATTTCCCCCTAGTAATATTTTTTAGTTCTTTTAAAGATTCAATATTATCTTCAAAGAAGTGAGTTTGCGAATCAACTACGAAAATCACCCCATCAGTACCCTTGAAAATCTTTTTTCTTAATGGAGAGAATCTACTTTGCCCAGCAACAGTATAAACATGATAATATACCTTGTTCTGTTTAGTTGATTGAAAAATTCCACGATCGAAATATAAAGTAGACCCGCTCGCCATCGATATTTTAGTTAAATTTCCAGTTGGTGTAATATCTTTTTTTTGTTCTTTTGTAAGTCTGTATAACGTGTCTACTATCGTTGTTTTTCCAGAGCCTCCCATACCCCAGTAAAGAATTTTTATATAAATATTATGATCTGCAGTCCAACGAACCATAGAAAGAACCTCATTAATCTAAAACGATTTTATTGACCGTAAAATACATTTTTATTACTAGATATATCTCTCTGGTCTTTATAAAATAATATTATTAAATATTAATATAATTAAGCATTTATAACTTTATTTTAGTTATCATTTCTTAAGCATAAAGGAGATTGATTTTACTGCTTTTTTTATCTTAAGAAGTAAATTTGGTCGAAATACAATAATATAAGATTTTCGTTCATTATTTTTAATTGCTCAACACAAAAGGTCCTGAATAATCGCAAAATATTTCCCTTGCCTAATATTGTAGTTACACCATAAAATGATTTCATTGTATAATTTTCCGCTATAGTTTTCTCTTGCAATATGGTTAATAATATCAGAATACATTATTTCTCTCTTTCCTTTAATAATTAGATTGATTTTTTTAAAAATTTTTTCCAATAAATCAAGATGGGATGAAGAAATATCTACTTTCCTTTTATATAGTCCTTGAATTTGATTCATTTTAATTTCTCCTTTGTTGATATTTTAATTTAGGAGATTTATATCTCATTAAATTATACTTCGAATTAAAGGATAAAAATGGCATTTTTTTTTAATTCCAATTATCTCTCAGTCTGGCTCTAAAATGATTTTATGAACTCCAAAGAAAAATTATTCTACTTAAAGTGACAAGGAATCTACAAAATTGAGATAAAAGCCTGATTTATTTAGTACTTTATATTCCTTGTCTTTTAGGTGATAGAATGGAAATTAATACAAAAGAAAGTATAGAAGAAGAAAAATGCTCTGAATGTGGTGGTCCAGTAATGACGAATTCTTACGAAATAACATGTAAGGATTGTGGGTTAGTATTAGATAACATATATAAAGAATCGTCATATGTTTTCGACAACATCAATACCAAGAGTAATTTGAATAAACAGTATGTTGCTTTAGGAGAAAGAATTGATTATATTGGGGGATTAGGAACTTTTATAGACTATGAGAACTCAAAATATTTAAAAGATAAAACAGGTAAGTTATTACCCCCCGATGAGCAAAAACTATATAGAAGATTAAAAAAAAACTATTCACAATTTTTAAGAATTAAAAACCATGAAACTGAATACAGGATTTTTAATATATTAAACAAAATCTCAATCTATTTAAACTTGAATAAGAATATCAGAAATAACGCGGCATATTACTATAAAAAAATAGTTAAGAATGAAGAGAGCGTTATCAATAATATCTCCTTGATTGCTTTTTGCATATTCTATTCAGTTCGTAAGGAGTATCATAATGCTCCAATTACTATTAACGAAATTTCAAATGCCTTTCAAAGTTTTGGGCACCGAGTTAATCCAAGATTGATTTTAAGAGATGGAATAAGGTATAAAAATCATTTAAATAATGATACGATACCTCATAGCAGTGAGGATTACTTAAATAGATTGATCAATAACATTATAAATCATAAAGATTTAGAGATGAGGTTAGCAAAAAAAGGTAGTGTTTGGTCCAAAGAAGATTATAAGTGTAAACTGACTAGTAAATGCAGATTGATTTTAACAAGTTTAAATAAATGGGAGCGTGGTGGACGTAACCCTTTTATTTTAACTGGCGCTACTATTTATCTAGCAGATAAATTGCTATCGAAGGAATTCAATCAAAAAACCGTCTTAACTCAAAAATTAATTTCATTAGCAACGAACATAGCTGAATATTCTATTAGAGACCATTATGTTAATTTACTTAAACCAATTTTCATACAAAAGGAATGCTGATTTCGTTTGCCTTGTCTTGGGCTATAATGGTATAAATTACGATAGAATTATGTTATCGTTATTCATTATAAATATTTTTTTTTAATTAAGTTTAAAATTAATTTAAGGTTTAATAAAATAATAAATTTTAATAATAAGTCTGCTTCTGTAGTGTAGTCCGGCCAATCTTTCTTATGAAAGAAAGGGTTTGGCATGCGAGGCTCTCACCCTCGTGACCCGGGTTCAAATCCCGGCAGAAGCATTAATGTGAGATAATTTATATTTAAGTTCCTATGACAATTTAAAACTCTTAAGCTTTTCAAGAATATTCAAAAGATTATGCATAAGTTCTAAGTGTTTATTAATAGTGTGTAATTGAGTTTCATTTTCTAGTTTATGAGCAATCCAATTAATCTTTTCAATAAGAACAGAATTTATTTCACTATCTAAATTTTTAATTTCACGTGGATTATTTACAGTTAGTTTAATATCTACATCATTCATATTAGAGTCTTTATCAACTAATAATACTTCCCTATTACATATTGCACAATAAGCAGTTCCACTTTTATTTTGAAAAATTGGATTATTACAGATAGGACACGATAAACTTAACATTTTATGACCCGATTTTAAAAGATCTGCCATAATTCTTGCGTCTTCTTTAATAAGGACCACTTGATTAATTCTTTATTTTAATTCTATAAATTCAATTTTTAGGATTGATCTCTAACTCTTATCTTCATTAAGGTAACAATATATCCTGAAATTCGATTTCTAAGATGTTTTGAATCTACTTTAGAATAGTTATCTAATAATATCTTGTTTCTTTCAAAATCTGTCGTGAATACATTTGGATATTTACTTATTAATTCTTTTGAGACTTTCTTTATCAAAAGGGTTCTGACTTTTCCCACTTTCGTTCAACAGTAACATATTTCTTAGTTTTGAATTTAAATCTTTGACAAAATAAATGTTTTTTGGAATTATCTGAGTTTTTATATTTTAATATATAAAATTGATGTGAAAAAAAAAGATAAAGCAATTCTTTTCCTATATTTTTTATTAGGAATAATGCTTATTCCCAAATCGGCATTAGGATTTTCATGCAGTAATACTTTGCTAGTAACCGATAAAAACACATATAATAATAATGAGAATATTTATATTAATGGATACTGGGAGTTATATTACGACTCAGGGTTCGAAATTTCCTATGTTCAGATTCAGATTACTAATATTTTTGATAATATCCTTTGGAATTCTTCCAATTATTACACAATCGGAATATCTCAGAAAAATTGGACGATTAATATTCAATTCTTAAACTTAACACTTACAAATAATTCCTGTAGAATTTACATAAAAATGTTTAATTACTACGAAAATTTCAATTCTCACGATGTTGTAGCGACATACAAAGAAATTATAACAATTAATATCACTAAACGAGATGTTGATTGTGAATTGACCAATTTTAAAAGCGAATTAATATATGGAGAGTCTAATTTGTTTAGTGCAAGATTCTACAGTGGAAATACGAGTTATTGCTTAGTAAATGAAACACTGCTGTGCTTAATACGAAATAATAACGAAATTATCTATCAAACGAATTTTACAACAGATAACGATGGAATGATTTCATTCAACATTTCAACGGTTAATCATTTGGATTTAGGAAGAAATGATGTATCATTTAATATTAGAAACAATTCACGCTATTTGGATACTACATTCTCTTACGAAGTATATGTAAATAAAATACCTGTTTATGGGGAAATTACTAATTTTGTAAATAGTACAGAAGAAGGTAGCCTGATAAAAATTCAGCTATTTTACTATTATTTTAACTCAAGTATAAAACCGCTTGAAAACGAGAATTTAAAAATTACTGTTTATGGTAATGCAACTCTCGAATACGAGGAGATGTTAAAGACTAATCAAACGGGATTTGTTAATATCAATATTTTACCGTCTATTTTCAACTTTGAAGAAGGCGACAAAATGTTTTATGTAGATGTGGATGTTATATTTAACGGAACTAGTTATTTAGAGAATAGAACGATCTCTCTATCCTTTCAAATTCATAAATTTCTTAAAGGATATGTTGATTGTGAATTGACCAATTTTAAAAGCGAATTAATATATGGAGAGTCTAATTTGTTTAATGCAAGATTCTACAGTGGAAATACGAGTTATTGCTTAGTAAATGAAACACTGCTGTGCTTAATACGAAATAATAACGAAATTATCTATCAAACGAATTTTACAACAGATAACGATGGAATGATTTCATTCAACATTTCAACGGTTAAACATTTGGATTTAGGAAGAAATGATGTATCATTTAATATTAGAAACAATTCACGCTATTTGGATACTACATTCTCTTACGAAGTATATGTAAATAAAATACCTGTTTATGGAGAAATTACTAATTTTGTAAATAGTACAGAAGAAAGTAGCCTGATAAAAATTCAGCTATTTTACTACTATTTTAACTCAAGTATAAAACCGCTTGAAAACGAGAATTTAAAAATTACTGTTTATAGTAATTCAACTCTCGAATACGAGGAGATGTTAAAGACCAATCAGACTGGGTTTGTTAATATCTATATTTTACCATCTACTTTCAACTTTAAAGAGGGTAATAAAATGTTTTATGTAGATGTGGATGTTATATTTAACGGAACTAGTTATTTAGAGAACAGAACGATCTCACTATCATTTCAAATTCATAATTTTCAATATCACAGAAATTATAGCTCGTTCTATTTTGTCAATATTTGTCTCCTTTCAATTTTAACTTCTCTTTTTACATCAATTGGATTAAAAGTATATGAGTACAAAAAGGCGGCTTTTAAATTAATTAGAGATATCACATTCAAATTTTAAGCAAAAAATCGAAAGGGGAAACTTAGAGCTAACTTTTACGATGCAATTATAAGGATGAAATTTTCCATCCGACAAAAAAGAATAACGCTTTTAATTGAAGCAAAGTAACGATAATTATTAATATCACGAACAATCGCATACTCTCCAGAGAGGAACTTGAGAATTAAAATGGTTTATAATTCTTTATATTAATAAAAAATTAGTACTCTGTATTTCATTATATATTATGATTTTCTAACTTCTAATATCATTTTATCAAATATCCTCAATGACAATAGATTACTTTGAAGATTTATTAAAAAAACCATCGTTGTTCAAAAACGAAAGGAAACTCGATAACGATTATGTTCCTAAAATGCTACCGCATCGAAATAAAGAGTTATCATTGCTATCTCAACTATTTTTAGTGCTCGTAACGAATCCGAATTCAATTTCACGAAAAATATTAATAATTGGGAAAACAGGAATTGGAAAAACTGCTACAATTAAACTTTTTGGACAAATGTTAGTAAACGCAGCTCAAAAAAGATCAGGAGATATTAAGTATGTTCATATTAACTGTCGGAAAGAAAGGACTAGCTATAAAGTCTTAATCAAAATAGTGCGTACACTCAATAATAATTTTCCAAAAAGAGGATACTCTCCACAAGATTTACTTGAAATTATTATTGATCTGATAAGAGATCAAAATCTCCATTTATTAATTGTTTTAGATGAATTAAGCTATTTAATTGGCAAGGGGGAGGATCTTATTTATTCGCTTACGAGAATTAACGATGACTCGTTCAAAACCCGCCAACACATTTCTATTATTGGAATTGCAAGAGATATATCTTGTTTAAGTGGTTTGGATACTAGTACTATGAGCACTTTGCAGAGGAATATAATATATTTCAACAATTATAATAAAGAACAGCTCTTTGATATATTGAAGTATAGAACAGAACTTAGTTTAAAAGAGAATATTATTTCGGATAACTTAATCCAAACTATTTCGGATATAGTATATCAGAGTGGAGATATAAGGTATGGATTAAATTTACTATGGAAATCAACAAAAATCGCAGAAAATCAGAATTTAAAATATATCACTATAGAATCAATCCGTCTTGCAAATCAAGACATAGTTCCTTTTTCTACACTAGATATATTAAAATATATGTCTACTCAAAAAATCATTTTTTTATTAGCTATTATAAATTCTTTAGATAAGTGTAGAGGAATTCATTCATCTATTCGTGAAATCACTGAATCATATTTAATATTATGTGAAAGCTTAGGAATTCAACCACGGTCTCATTCACAACTATGGAATTACCTCCAGGAGTTTAAAAGAGAATATTTAATTAGTATGGAAATCGTCAGTGAGTCTATTAAAGGCCGAAAAGCTCAAATAACTGTTCAAAATATTCCCATTTCAAAGTATAAAGAATTTTTATTAGAAGTAATGGAAACTAAAGGGATAAAGATTTGATAGTAAAAGAAGCAGAAGAGAACTTTAAAATCGAAAATTTATTAGGATCACGGGCAAGAATTAAAATTTTAAAAGTATTAGCTTTAAATCAAGAATTATCAATATCTCAGATTATAAAGATTACTAAACTTAATCATGCAAGCGTTAAAAGTCACTTAGATTATTTAAAATCCTATAAATTAATTCAGGAGAAAATATTTGGGCGAATAAAGATATATAGATACAAATTTGAAAACATTAGGGCTAATAGTTTAAAAAAATTTATACAAATATGGGAAGGCGATTTATAAGGAATGATTCCAAACATAGGTGGGATTTTTTTTTATTATTCAAATATAGTTCTATTATACTGTATGTATAGAGATATTTGTTTTAGGAAAATACCAAACAAAAGCCTTACATATTTCTTTATTGTTGGTTTTATCTTAACTCTTGTTGAAGCTCAAAATTATTATACTAACCTGATGATTTTTGTGATCTGCAAATCTATAATCGTTTTATTAGCATATATTTTTTCTTTTTCGCTGTTCTGTTTAAAATTAATGGGGGGAAGTGATGGTAAGTTAATTATCTTTTTGTTCTTGACTTTTCCTATTCTTGGTTTTAATTTCCATTTGTTTTTTTCTTTTTTTATATATCTTTTGATCTTATTTTTATTACTATTATCATTTAATTACCTTTTCAATCGTTTTTTAACAAAATCTCATACTTTCAATATGTTGCATGCATTAAATGAAAAAATTTCATATCCTCGCAAAACATTTTTGAAATTATTTTATAGGTTTTTGGATTTTTCGCAAATAAATAAATATTCAGATACTAAGCTCCAGATGAAATCACTTATTTTGTTTTATAATGAAGAAAGAGAAAAATTTCAATTTCTTGCACAAATTAGACCTCCAATTGCTGTATTAATATTCATTTCCTATGATTTTTTGATGATTAATTATCTTTTCTAATAAAAAGTAAGTAATGAAAACCTCTTTTTTTTTAATTTTTTGATTAAAATCTACGGTTCTTATATAAGGATAATTTTAAATTGGTTAATTTTTATTAAAATATTGATATTTAATTATCTTAAGAGCGAGGCTAAATTAATGGAAATCGAAAAAACCAGAGAAACTTCATGGAAGATTCAATTAAAAAATAAAAATGAAAATATTGAATTAACTTCAGTAGAAATAAGTGGTGAAGTTCGTCTGATAAAACTTAGATTATTAAAAAACGGTGATTTTATAAATGTGGAAATGAAAAAGGAAGAATTTTTTAATTTTTTATCCTTAATTTCTGCTTTTAAAGATGTAGTAATAGGTGATGATAACATATCATTAACTGATGACATAATTCGTGAAGATCTTGAATCACACAATAAGACAAATGAAGATGAAAATATCTATGTAAAAATAGAACCTCAAATATTAGAAAAAGATTTTAAAAATAATGAGGAAAAAGAACTGAATCCTGAAGAATGGGATCCTTGGTGATTTAAATCTTTAAAAAATTTTCTCGATTCTAAATTCACATGAATTTAAACTTGGATCTTCAATATTACAACTATTTTCTATAACATTTACTTTATAGAGTGCATATTCTCCAAAACCGGCCAATAATCCCGTAATATAATAACATATATACTTTGATTTGTTATTTAAATTGTTTGATATATTATGTTGAAGTTCAATTACGATTAAGTTGTCTGAAATTTGTTTTGGATTAAAAATTCCCCATCCATGATTGCTTACTATGGTGCAAAATTGATTAACTAGATCACTTAAGGTTTTTGATTTTAATTGTTCATCCCAATTCTGAATTAACGCCCAGCCAACTTTTTTACCTAACCAAACTAGTAAGGATTTTACTCCCTCTCCATATATCGATGATAGTATATCAATTATTTGTGGAGGAAAAAACACAAATCTTTCATTATATAAATCATATTTCCCCTTATCGTATTTTAATCCCTTCAATTTTAAATTTCTCATAATTATAATCAAATCATTTTTTTATATAATATTTTCTAGGTCACTCCGTTTTTCATACTATTTAACATTTGAAAAAATAATGTGAAATAGACCTAATTCTTGTCACTTATAAATATTTGGTTTTTAAAACTCAATATCCCATGATCTTTTAAAATATTCTTAGAATTTTAAATAGTTTTTTTATCATATAAGTTAGATTATGTCGAATTTTACTTTAAATCTACTGCAATTCTTTCTATTAATATCGCTTTTCATATTTATTTTTCTATATTCCATAACATCCACCGAACTAACAACTGTATTTGTTTCTCTTATATTATTCTTAATATTTTTAATACCTTTTCTCCAAATTCTAAATGAAATAGAAATTTTTATGTTTAATATTGGTATTGATATGTTATTATTTAGAACGATAATTTCTTATTCTAAATTCTTTATTATATTTATTGGCGTTTTTTTAATAGCTGAATTATTTTATATCATTTTTTTTAGTTAATACTTACTAATATCTTCTTAAAAATAATTGATAACATTAAAAAAACTTGATAAAAATGCTACTACATATATAATACAGGAAGTAGTAATTAGAACTCTCTTTCTTTCGTAGGATATGATTTCCAAGAAATAGTAAGAGGATATATAGACACAAAACCATAGTGCAAGAAAAATAACAACGAAATCATAACTAAATATTAATTCTAATAATGAAGATAAATAAATATTACTAGAGAAGGATATGTTGTTAATCATAATGTTGAACAGTGGAAATAAACCCCCAATTCCACCAATTACGATAGGGAGCAGGAATAAAAAAAATAATACCCTAAAACGTTCTCCTCTAATTATAATTTCTAACTGGCTCTCTAGTTTTTGATGTTTTGAAATTTCACTTAATAACTCATTGATCTTTTTATGAGATATGTATGCGTTTTTACTAACTAACTTTCCAATTACGTCTAGTATTATTTTAAACCGTATTGAATTTGTCTCAATTTCTAAATTCTCCAGCATTTCCTCAAAAGAACAGGAGAAATTTAAAAGATTAGTGATTTGTGACTTTATTGGGGCGTCTATTAATACGAATTGACTTTTATTTTGAAAATATGAATTTATGAATGCAATTTCAGGTGAAGAGTTTTTTTGTAAGTGTAATGTAAAACCTTTCAAGAAGGAGATGAATTCGTGAAATTTAGCTTTTTCCTCCTTCGAATAATTATTTAACAATCCGAGCAAGAATGAATCATTTCGTAGAAATTTCTTGTTTAATGTTTTAATTGATATAAAATAAATTGGTAGAATTATAACTAATAAAAGAAAATTAATTTTTTGGAACAAAATTAAAAAACAGATTCCCAAAGGGAAAAATAATCCAATAAAAAAGAAGACACTTAATTTTGACTCAATTTCTCTTAGATATTGCCGAAATTTTTTTTCTAATGAATTTTCGGTAAGGGTTTCATTATAAGTAAAATTAGATATTAACAATTCTTTTAAATAGGAATTAAAATCTATTGAAGGAGTGATAACATTCGTGAGTAACTTCTCGGGATTTTGACCTAATTGAATCTTGTTTAATATTTTCCGGAATTCTTTCTTAATTGGAAGGTCATAGTCCGAAATTAGTCTAATAAAATTAATAGTTAAATCAGCACTGTTTCCAACGGATTTTTGTATAAGTGAAAAATAAATTCTAATAACATAAACGAAGGCATTCAATTGATTCTCCTTCTTTACGATCTCTTTGTAAAACTTTTTATTGAAACTGTAAGAAAAAAATAAAGAGAATATTAGGGAAAAAGAAGATATTTGTAAAAGATTGAATATTGAGAGAAAACTGGAAGTAGTGAATAATGTAATGAACGAAATTAAAAATATTATAAAGCTAGCTTTATTAATATCATTCTCATGGACATTGTATTCTTTTTCATACATTAATTTGTATCTAGTATCTAATTTTCTAAATCTGAATCGGGGGATATGATAAGGATGAATTTTTTGGCATAAAATTATCAGAATATTAGTAACATCCATAGTATAACTATAACTCTAAATTAAATGAATTGAACATTAATATAATTATAATTACATGAAATATTTAAGATGTATCGCGAAGCAAAGAGGTTAATATATATACGGCTAATGAAAGGTTTCACATATTCATAGATTTTACATTGAATTTCGTCTTCTATTAAAAAGTTATATTTAACATAGTCTTCAGTTAATGTAATATTTAAATTTCTTGGGTACTCGATTTCATTTAAAAAATTTACATTAGGATTCTTAATGACAAAAAGAATTGCGGTATCTAATTCATTAAAAAAGTTATTGTAATTCTCTACATCATTTTTAATCGTGCCATTAAATTCAGAAATATTAATTATAAAAGGATTAATTAGTGAGACGAAAGTAATAAGAATAAATATTCCAAAACCTGTCAATAATGCTTTTTCTAACAGATTTGTCATGTATCCTATTAAAAATTTATGAATTTAAACTACATGAGTTTTTCCAATTTTCCCAAAACACACAAAGAGCCTCAACATCTGTTAACGAATAAAACGACAGTTGATCAAATAATTCGATTAACTTATAAATATCTACTTTATTAATTTGGTGAAGCGTTTTAAAGACATCCTGATAAAGCTCAAACAATGTTTGGAATTTATCTTGAGAGAGATTCTCGTATTTTCGAATTTGTTCAACTAAATTTGACAAGTACAAAGATTCAAAAGCACTCCAATTTTTTAAATGAGGTTCGAACTTGAAAAGAGTGTTATAACTTTTATTAGCTTCAACTATATTGTTTTTCATCTCTACTATCGAGGCGATAATTCTTCTTTGTTGATTCTTCTTCATTAAAATTAATAATCCTAAATCGCTTAAACATGAAATGTGAATTTTAAAGTGATGTATAATTCTATTCAGAAACGATTCAATATTGTTAGAATGAATGGTTTGAAAACCTTTTAAACCCGCTGCTAAACAGTGAAATAGTGCTTCAGCTTCCTCTTTAGTTAAAATTTCGCCTAAATAAATAATATCAGGAGTACGATGGAGCAAATTTTTAATTTGATTTTGCTTAGATGTTTGATGCTTTAATTGTTCTTCAAGAGAATCCACTTGATATTTTAATTGATGCTTTTGATACTGTGATTGATTTAACGATTCAATTATATTTTCTACATATATTTTTCGAAATTCCTTAGGTGTTAAGAGATCTAATGCATTAATTAAAGTTGTTTTTCCGGTGTCTGTTTCGCCAGTAACCGTTATGTTGACCCTCCTTAAAATCAGAAAATATAAAAAAGCAGCTATCGTGGGATTAAGAGTGCCATTCTTCAGTAAATCTTGAATAGTATATATATTTTTATTTAATTTTCTTATATCTAAAGCGAAATTGTATAACTGAACTGGTCCTACATCGATAGCAAACCTACAATAGAAATATTTGTTTTTAATAACAACTTTAATGCTTGGATTTGAAAAATCAAGTCTTCTTCCACTGTATAACCTTAGAAATGTTTTTAATCTCTCAATATCCTTTATATCTAATTTTATATCAGTTCTACAGCGCCCAAATTTCTGGTGGTTAATATAAACCTTTTCCTTTGGAGAATCTAAAAAAATTTCTTCAATTTGATCGTCAATCAATAAAGGAAAAAGCTTTTCTATTTTTAATTTATGCAAAGCAGAAACAAATGATATGCTTTCTATTTCGTTTTCAGAAAGTTTGTATTTAGAAGCTAAATAGCGTTTAGCATTCATCTGATATAAACTTATTAATTCCTCTATTGGAATAATCTTTTCAGAGTCAAGAAGCTTTAAGTTGTTCTTTGCGTCGTTTACAATTTTTTTAAAGAAATCTTCTTCTCCAGAAGATTGAAATGAAAATTTAACAACATAATGTTTCTCATATTCGTTAATTACATCAAAAATTAGTATTTGAAAAATTTTATTCTTTCCAATACTATAAGTTTCATTCAAATCGCTTCCTGAGGGAATAAAAGAATTTTTTGTGAATTTATTGTTTATTGAAGCGATGGGTGTCTCAAATATGATAGAATTATAAAAATCTATAATACAATCGGCACTTTTATTTTTTATTGAAAACTTTTTGTATTTTTGAATGATATCCAATTTGTTTAATATATCTAATAAATTGTCTAAAAGGGTTAAAACTTTTTTAATACATTTTTGACAATCAAAATTGATGGCTTCTGTTCCTTTAAGTTCATTTATTTTATCAAGAATATAATTGAAAATCGAAATTGGTTCATAAATGGGATTAGTATCAGTAAAAAAAGGAAAATTGTATAAAGTTCCTATCCTACAATTAAATTCTTGATATTTGCATTTTATTTTTCCAATATTATCTATTTTCTTCCAAATCTTTTTAATAGAACTAATTTTATTAAAAAAGCTTAAAATGTATGAAAGCTGGCTAGAGTCAATCACATTTTCGCGTCTTTTTATCGAAATAGTTTTATCTATACTATTTTTATTTAAATATAGATTCTTGAGTACGCAGTAAATACATTCGCTTGTGAAATTTCTGCCTTCTTCTAAATTTGAACAAATAGAACAATTTATTATTAACATCTTCTCTTCTTTATCATCCAACGAATTTTTTACTTGGAAATGGATTAACTTATCTATTTTCGATGTCATCTAATTATTTTTTTTAATTTAAATTTAAAAAGTCCATTTTTATTAATTTTAGGGGATAAATGTCATTTCTGAATGAAAAACTTTTTTTATTGTGATAGATTTAACATTTTATCTTTTAAGTGATTATTCATGGGACACCGTAAAAAACACGCACCAAGGCATGGCTCTTTAGCATTTCTTCCAAGAAAAAGAGCTGCACAAACTAAAGGTCGAGTAAGGCACTGGTTAGATGCATCAGATAATATTACATTTTTAGGATATGCTGGTTTCAAGGCAGGTATGACACATATTACTTATATAGAAGATCAGAAAAACAGCCCCTATTTTGGAAAAGAACTAATGAAACCTGTTACGGTTGTTGAAGTACCATCTCTGATTTTGATTGGGATAAGGGTATATAACGAAGACGAATATGGTAAATATATCGTAGGAGATATTTTTTCCCCCGAATTAAATGATTATCTTAGTCGAAAGATTACCATCCCAATTAAAGAACAATATGATTTTGAAGGGAAAAAAGAAAAACTATTGAACGCCCTTAATCATAATAGCCAAATTAGAGGTATTTTTCAAACTCAACCCCATCTTACATCTTTACCTAGGAAAAAGCCAGATCTTATTGAAGTTAAATTAAATTCCATTGGAAGGCCAAAAGATGAATTTGCTTATGTTCTAAATTTACTAGGAAATGAAATTAAGGCCAGAGACATATTAACCGAAGGAGAGCTAGTCGATATATTATCAGTCACAAAAGGAAAGGGATTCCAAGGTCCCGTGAAAAGATTTGGTGTTAAAATACTAACAAGGAAGAACAATAAAATAAAGAGAGCTGTTGCATGTATTGGTCCCTGGCATCCTGCTAGAGTACTTTATACCGTTCCACGCCCGGGACAATTAGGATTTCATCAGAGGACGGAATATCATAAGAGAATTATGGTAATCGGAGAAAATGAAGAAGAAATCAATCCAAAGGGAGGATTTGTTAAATACGGAAATATAAATGGAGATTATCTTCTTATATTAGGCTCTATATCTGGACCAAAAAATCGATTAGTAAGAATAAGAAAAACGATAAGACCTATAAAATCCTTTGTGATTAAATCGCCTGAGATAACATTTATCAGTAGAGAAAGTCAACAAAGAAAATAATTAAAGATTGTGATACTATGGAAAAAGTTAATGTTTATGATCTAGATGGAAATAAGAAAAATCTAGTTGATATTCCGCGTTTATTCAATAGAAAACCTCGAATGGATCTTATTCAGATAGCAAGTGAAGTTTCTTCAAGTAAGAATAAACAAATTCAAGGACGAAATAAGAGGGCAGGTTTAAGAAATACCGCTGAAGGTTGGGGAACAGGACATGGAATGGCAAGAACGCCACGTATTAAAGGTTCTGGGTTCCCTACAGCTCGAAACGCAGGAAAAGTCCCTTATGCAAAGGGAGGGAGAAGAGCTCACCCAATAAAAGCGGATAAAATTATTGATAAGAAATTAAATAAAAAAATTAACAAGTTATCTATAATTTCTGCGATATCCGCTTCTGGTGATCTAGAATGGGTAAAAAAACGTGGTCATTTAATTAAAAATATTCCAGAAATTCCCTTAGTGATTGATGATAAAATACAAACAGTTAAAAAAACTAAATTTCTGTATTCAATCCTCACAGAACTAGGACTAGCAGAAGATTTGTTACGAGCAAAACAAGGAAAGAAAACTAGAGCTGGAAAAGGGAAGATACGTGGGCGAAAATATAAAAATAAGAAGAGCGCCCTAATTGTAATTAAGGAAGATTTCGGAATAGTTAAAGCATCAAGAAATATTCCTGGTTTAGATGTTATAAAGATTGAAAATCTGTCAATCGCAAATTTAGCACCTGGAGGGTCGCCAGGACGATTAATTCTATGGACTCAATCAGCTTTTAGTGAATTAGAAAGGTACGAGGTGTTAGTTTAGTTTGGAAAGATATTATAAGATTATTCAAAGGCCGTTGATAACTGAAAAAACCTTTGATATTATTGAGAGGGAAAATAAGTTAGTTTTTATCGTTAATAAAAAAGCTAATAAAAGCCAGATAAAGCAAGCAATAGAGAAAATACATAATGTTAAAGTGATCAAGGTGAATACTATCATAACACCTAAGGGGGAAAAAAAAGCTTTAATTAAACTCCACCCAAATTATTCTGCTCAGGACATCGCTATCGATTTAGGCATTTTTTAATAAATTTTCTTTTTTCAACTCCAAGAAATCAAGCATAACAAAATCTTTAAAGCTAAGAATTTTTAAATTATCCAACAAACCTATTTCATTAGATTCAATTAATTTCCTATATTCTTTTTGATTTAGAATTAATATGAATATGAAATATCGCGAGAAAAAATTTTTTAGTAGTTTTTTAATGTACTTTAAATTGTTATCCTCTAAAATTAAAAATAATATTCTCTCTTCAATAAAGAAAAGATTTGGCTTTAAACGATGATAATTAAATTTGTTCAATTGCAGGATTTTAACAAATTGAGTGTTAAACTTAGAAATATCCTGAAAATTAAATTGACTTAATGAAAAAAAGATGTCAGCATCATTGTTTATTACATAAAAATTATCTGAAACATTTACCCTCCATAAAATACGATAGATGTTTGAAATATTCAGATTTGATTTCTTGAATAGCTCACAATCATAAAGTTGGTTTATTTCTTTATCTATGTCAATGACATTTGAGTTTACATCATGTTTTATGTCTAAAAAGTACGCATTTGTTACAATTTTCTGATGATTATCGGTTCTAATATTGAAAATCATATACCCTTTTTGGTTAAAGTTTTTAAGAGCTTTCAGTAAACTATGTAAGGAAATCATTTGATTTTTTAGGTTCTCAAAATTCATTTGATGAGTCTGAATAAATTTTAGACTTTCACCATACTTTAAAACCAAAAAATTCGGTTCTTTCATTGAATTTGCTCCTCCATCTATATTATTTGACAGCACATGTAAAAAATGCCTTTTTAATTTGCGATTTTTTAAAAACGAGACAGAGCTATCAATATTATTTATCTTTTCTTTAATTAAATTAAAGAATTTATCAATATTGCTTCTATTTTCTCCTACAAAGGATATAATAATTAGCGTTTTTCTTTTTTGAGGGATATTAAGCTGAATAGAATAATAGATTAGATATTTATTTAATATAAATTCATTAAGTGGTTTAATTATTCTAAGAAAATTGTCGGATTCAAGAATTGAAAAAGCTATAAGCTTATTATTTTTGTTAATGCTTTTGTAATAAATTAAATGATTTTCCAATAAAAATGAAAACACCTTAAATTTACCCTTTTTAACCATTTCAATATATTTTTTTATATAGTTATAAAAACTTATTATATTTGTTTTATTAACCTAAATTCGATCATTCCACTCTAATATACATGATGTTTAAAAAATTAGTTGATTTGAAATATAGATAAAACTATAACTATCTCTTTTGAGAAATATATAATTAAAATTGCTTGTTATAATTTTTATTACTCAAGAAAACATGTTAGAGGTTATTAAATGTTACAACAGATTATAGCTTTCATAAAAGGATTAAGCCCTGATATTATAGTTCAAGCACCAGCTAGAATAAACTTAATAAATCCGTTAGATGCTGTTGAAGGCGATTTTTGGATGCCTTCAGCAGCAATCAATGGATTAGATAATCCACTATCGGTTTTTGTTTATATAAAAGGGAGGGAAATGTTCGGCTCAGTAAAATTTTATTCAGATTTAGATGGTACTGGTAAATTAAATATTTATGTTTCAAAAGAAGATAAGATCGAAAAGGACTTAAATGATATAAAGAAGAAATCAAAGGGAGAATTTAAGCTCTTCTATGCAACTTTATATAGGTTAATTAAAACAAATTCCGCTTTTAGGGAGAAATTTGAAAAAGAGAATTTTGAAATTGGAATTATAACAACAATACCACCACAAAGTGGATTGGGCGGGAGCGCAGCTATAATAATCGGGATTATATATGGCTTAGCAAAATATTTTGGTTTATATAATAACTTAAATAGTCTAAAAACGGGAGAGTTTCCAATAAACAGAGATATTTTAGCAGAAGTAGCTACTAAGGTAGAAGATCAGGATCTTAAAATAACTGCCGGGTATGGAGATCGATATGTAATAGCGAGAGGAGGATTAGGGTTTTGTTCCTATGTTGGAAAAATTTTTCATAAGAAAATCTCATTGGAACCTTTAGCTATATACGATAGAATCGATTTAACCTATAATATCAAAAGTTTACCAATAATCATTTGTTTTTCAGGCGTATCTCATGAAAGTGGAGCGGTTCATGAAAAATTAAGGAGATATTATTTAGATGGAGATCCCCTAATCATAGAGGGTTATCAATATCTTGCAGAGATTTCTTGGAAATCACGTTTTGCTTTGATGAAACATGATTGGAAACAATTGGGAGAATATTTCAAAGAAAACACAACAATTATGAATAACATGATGAGACATGTTGGATTTTTGCATGGAATTGGATTGTTTAATAATATTTTAATACATCTAATTGAATACAATTCAGATGTTTTTGCTGCAAAGTTAACTGGAGCTGGTGATGGAGGATCAATATTTGCTCTCGTAAAACCTGATAGAATTGATACTGTTTTATTGAGTTGGAAGGATGAATTAAATAAAATTATTAACAATGACGAATATTACATGTCTCTCTTTCCAGAATATCCCTTAGAGGCAAGGGATCAATTAAAGAATGCTCAATTTTTTAAAATTAAAATAGTTCCTGGAGTGAAAAAGTTATAATTTATTAATTATATGAATAATTAATATAACGTTGGAGATTTTTATTGAGTAAATACGAAAGATACAAAAAACAATCAGTAGAATATATTTATCCTCATAAACACTGTAAAAGATGCGATAAAATGATTGAAGAGGGTATCACTTATTGTTCTGAATGCTATACGATTCTACAAGAAAAAAAGAAGAAGAAATGGTACAGGTTTAAAAACAAAAAACAAGAAACTGAAGAATCTGAATAAATAATTATTCTAATTCGGTATTATAACAATTGATTTAATCTCTCCATCAACCATGATTTATCTAGCATTTGAATAAAGGGTCCTAGTCTTGGTCCAGATTTCGAACCTAACAGGAGGAGATAGAAGGCCTCAAACATTTTTCTTGGTGGGATTTCTAAGTCCTTTTTAGCTATAGTAAATATTTTATTTTGTATTGCATCGGCATCAAGATAATCGTTATCACCTAAATAAGCTCTAAATGTTTTTAAGCCGTTAATTTGATCATCAGATAATTTATTACTGAGTTTTTTGTCAATTGTTTCAGGAATTGTAAAAATCTCAATTTTATTTAAAATGCTTCTTATCGCTTTTTGATCCTTTAAACTAGTTATATATGATTTAATCTCATTGATCCAATTTTCTGTTCTTTTTAAAAGAGCTTTAAAGGCTTCAAATGATATTATACTTTCATCATTTAAAGTTTTCATGTATGAGATAACTTTTTCATATAATTTGTTTGGGGTCAAAATATTTTGCATCTGAGAGAGAAAAATTAAAAGTTTTAGAGGTATTCTGCTAGGTTTATGAATAGGTACGTCATTAATCTTAGTCAAAGGGTAAAGGTAATTGAAAAAATCAAATTCTTCTTTAGATTCAGGTTTTTCAATCCCATAAAAAAGATTTTCCATTTTTTCGTAATAATCGTAGTATTGAGGAATTTCTTCCATCCTCAGAGAAATATGTTTCATTGGATTTGTTCTTAATATCAGCATTCGATAAATTTCTGGATCAGCTAATTCCATGTATTTTTTAGGAGTAAAAACAATGCCTTTAGATGTCTTCATATCTTGATCGCCTAATCTTAACCATTCATATGGAAGCTTAATTGGACCTTCATATTCATAAATTTTTTGACAAATTTCTATCCCAGTGTCGTATGCTCCTCCTTTTACGCTATGATCTTTACCGGCAGGTTCACATGTTGCATTAAATAAGGCCCATTTTGCAGGCCAATCGACTCTCCAATTTAACTTTAATTTACCACTATATATTGATTTTTTTCCTTTATAACCACATCCAGGACACTCGTATAATACTTCTCGTTCTTTTTTTAGATACTTGATGACCCTATTTGGCTGAATACTTCCGTCCGTTGCTTTATACTGTATTTTATTGCATTCATCACAGATCACCATGGCAGGTATCCAAGTCTTTTGCATATCAATAAATAACTGTTTCCGTTCGTTATCCAGTGTTGGTAGTATATATTTTTTTAATATTTCCTTGATTTTATCAGTATTCTCAAGAGCAATTCTTATTTTTTCTTGCATTTCTCTTTTTTGATATAAATCATATGTCCAGATAATTTCATTTTTTATCCCAAAATATTCGAAAGTCGAAATTATTTCATTTCCAAAATGACGAGCGTAGCTTTCACATCCACAATCTTCAAAGGGACAGGGTATTAACGCAAATGGTTTACCTAAATAATTCTTTTGATATTCTGTATCTATATAATATGGAAATCTTTTAGCAGCATCAAAATCGTCCATGAATAAATAAAAAAAGACCTTAGCTCCTCTTTTCTCAAAAATTCTCCTTAAAGCATCACAAATAATTATCTCTCTTAAAATTCCAATGTGTATATGTCCTGAGGGTGTTTTACCCGTGGAAAAAGTAAATTCTGTTAAATTTCTTTTGGATATTTCTTCCACTGTCTCTTCTAGCCAGTGAGTGAACACTTTATTTATCAATTATTTTCACTACTTAACAAAACCTTAACTGAGTAAATCATAAAAATTATTTATCATTTTTCATTTTAAATAGTGGTGAAATAGTATTGAGAATCGCCGTACTTAATAAAGATCGCTGCAAGCCTGATAAATGTAGTCCATTTGGTGAAAAACCATGTATTAAATACTGTCCTAAGGTAAGAACAGGAGATAAAACAATAGTGTTAAGCCTTGATGGGAAAAATGTTGAAATTACAGAAAGTCTTTGCACTGGATGCGGTATCTGTATAAAAAAATGTCCATTTAATGCGATAAGTATTATTAACTTACCAGATCCCTTGAAAAGTCAGATAACTTATCGATACGGTCCCGATCAATTCTCTTTATTTCGAATGGCAATTCCTAAGAAAGGAAAAGTTTTAGGATTAATTGGTCAAAATGGAATTGGAAAAAGTACGATGTTATCGATTCTTTCAGGATATCTGAAAATGAATTTGGGTAAATTCAATGAAGATACTCCAGATGACGACGCAATTATCAATTTTTTTAAAGGTTCAGAACTTCAACAGTATTTCTTAGAATTATTTAATAAAAAATTAAGTGTTGTTCATAAACCTCAAAATATTAACCTTATTCCTAAACATGTGGAGGGCAAGGTTTATGATCTCCTTAAAAAGAATGATCTTAATGATCTTTTAGATAAAGCCGTTGACGAATTAAATCTTAATGGGATTCTTGATAGAAAATTATCTGTTCTCTCCGGAGGAGAGGTTCAAAGAGTTGCAATTGCTGCTGCCTATTTGAAAGATGCTGATGTATATCTTATAGATGAGCCTAGTTCTTACTTAGATGTTAGTGAAAGAATAAATATGGCTAAATTGATCAGAAGCCTTAGTGACGACAATAAAACTATAGTAGTTGTAGAGCACGATTTGGCGATATTAGATTATTTAAGCGATTATATCTCCTTATTTTATGGAGTTCCTGGAGTGTATGGTATTATATCCCATCCGCAAGGTGTAAGAGTGGGAATTAACATCTATTTGAATGGATATATTAAAGATGAAAATGTAAGAATTAGGGATGAACCCATTCAATTTCACGAAAGACCACCAATTAGTTCTTTATTTGATACTGGTGCGAGCATTTTTTCTTATGAAAATCTAGAAAAAACTCTTGGAGACTTCCACTTGACAGTAAAGGGGAGTGAAGTCCATGCCGGCGAAATCCTAGGGATTCTTGGGCCCAATGGAATTGGAAAATCTACATTTATAGATTTAATTGCTAATAAAATAGTATCCGATAATAAGATTAATAATATTGATGGAAATAAGCTAAAAGTTTCTTTAAAACCTCAATATATTAAAATAAATGAATCTAAATCAGTTTCTGACACAATAACTAAAATCAGAATAGCTCCTTATCTGAGTCAATCGTTTAAAAAACGATTAATAAACAGCCTTCAACTCGATAATATTAAAAATAGAAAAATGTCTGAACTAAGTGGAGGAGAATTACAACGGGTAACAATAGCAGACTGTCTGTCTACTGAAGCCGATATTTATTTATTAGACGAACCATCTGCTTTTTTAGATATAGAAATGAGATTAACGGTAGCTCAGTTATTACGAAAATCAATAGAAGAATTGAAAAAATCAGCGTTCGTTGTAGAACATGATATCATCACACAAGATTTTATAGCAGACTCGATCTTAGTATTTGAAGGAAATCCAGGTAAAGAAGGAAGAGCACTCGCTCCTTTAAATTTAAGGGATGGATTTAATTTATTTCTTAAAATGATGGGAATCACTTTTAGAAGAGAAAAAGAAACTAAAAGACCTCGAGTTAATAAGATAGGAAGTACAAAAGATAACTATCAAAAAAGAATCAATGAATATTACTTTATTCCTAAATAAAAAAATTGGAATTTGAAAATTCCTTAAAGTTATTTACTCCTATTTTTCCAATGGAAATAGTTTATACTTATGAGAAATAAAGCTAAAATTAAATTATTAATAATATAATTTAAATATTAATAAATAATTTAAAGCTGGGGCTTGTTTAATTATAATACATCTATTTTTTTTTTATTGTTTAATTTTTAAATTTGCAGTAGAAAAATAGGGGTTATTGTCTTTTATTAAAGTATTAATCTCATTTATAATAAAAAAAAAAGAAATTTACTCTTTAACTTTCCAAAAAACTAATGGTCTACCTCTCATCCCATTGTTTCTTGTAAATTTTTCGATAAGTTTTCTTTTTTGTAGCTTCAATAGATTATCATAAATAGTAGTTCGAGGGCTATTTAGTATTTTTACCAAATCTTTTCGAGTAATTGGTCCATTGTTTCGTAGTTTATTGATTAAATTACTCTGAATTGGAGTCAAATACTCTATTGAATTAAAATCGTCGTTATTTACTCCTTTATTTATCATAATTTATTCCTCCTTTTTTTATTTTATTTTTCTCCGTTATATTAATTTATTCGACAATTTTTCGACAATTTAACTTATGAGACAATATGTATTGTTATAATATTTTATAGTACCGAGTTTTATATAAAGATGCTTATTTATGCATTATTATCATCAATAAACATAAACTTAAAAGCAGCAAAATTATTTTATATTTGTGAAAAAAACCTAAACCAACATTAAAATGACTGAAACTACACGGACAACTGTAACTTTAAGTCGAATTAGTATGAATCAAGTAAAAGAATTAGTAGGGGTTTTTGGAAGTACTCCTGCTTCAGTAATTAGCAGAATTGTAGAACATTTTTTTGATTACGGTAGATTTGACGATGTTATAGAAAAAATGAAGGCAAAAAAGAGAGAATTATTCCCACCTGATGATGCAGTAATTAACGAAAAAATAATGAATTTATTTAAAGGAGCTAATAAAATTCCTTTTGATGATTTTATAAATTTTCTTCAAGTCGAAAAAAAGTTGGTTTTGGAGAATATTCATATATGGACAGAAAAATACAATATTAAGATCATAAAAAACCTTGTAATAAAAGATCTGGAATAATATCTATCCGTTCTTCTTTAGGATACACAATTTAAAAACATAAATTTCATGATTTAAAGAAATTAGTTTTTAAGTAACGCACCAAAATCTTCCCAAAAATTATTTGCTAAATCTAAAGGCCAGTCTAGTAAAGATGTCATAACTCCAACAATTATAAAGAAAATAAACAAAGCTAATCCAATTAATAGAGCATATTCTATTAGATTGCCACCATACTCGTCTGAGAAGAAATCTTTTATTCTACTTAGAATGATTTTCTTTTTTTTTTTAACGAATTCCTTCTTCTTCATACTCAAAAAAAACCTAATTTGCATTACATTGCAAAAATAGTCTTTTAAACTAAACTAAAAAGTTGAATTTTATGAATCCCTAATAATTTTAAGTGTATGATTGAGTTCTTCTTCAGTTGCTTGTTCTCTAGGGATTGATAATCTGAATTTTCCATCTGCTCTACTCCGGGGAATTATATGAATATGAAAATGATTAATTACTTGCCCAGCAGCCTTATAATTATTCTGCAATATGTTATATCCATCAATATTCAAATTTTTAAAAATCAAATTAGATACAATTTTGACAGTCGCCATAACCTCATATAAATCATCTATCGGGATGGTTTCTAGATTAGTATAATGCTTTTTAGGAATAACAATCGTATGACCTTGAGATATTGGTAAAATATCTAGAAATGCGATCGTATTATTATTTTCATATAGAATTTTTGAAGGTATTTTTTTTTCAATTATTTTGCAAAATATACAATCATCGTTATTCAATAATAACTCACCAAACCTACCATAATTATATTTTTAATGATTAAAAATTATAAACTTTAAAAAACCTTCACAGCCTTTTAATTTTTTTGGTTTAATTAAATCTCAAAGATTACCAAGGGGGTTGTGATTTGAATGTTTTTTGATGAGATTGAATCAATTATTGAAAATAAATTATCTCCTAAAATTTATAGAATCGATTCTGAATATTATGGATTATATTACGGACAAATCAACACTAAGAAACATATTAAAAAAATATTGTTTACAGTTGATTTAAGCTTGGAATCAATTCATTATGCAGTAAAGAATAAAATAAACCTCATAATTTCTCTCAACGGCTTTAATAATAACCCTATCACTAATTTTAACCAATTATTAATAAATAAGATAAATTTACTATCTAGATATCCCTTGTTGATTTTTATCTTAAACTCTACTTTTATAGCTGCTGAGGGAGGTGTTTCGGATACTATTATGGAATCACTCTATCTAAAATTGGATCAAACACTTAATGTTGAGAACAATAGGGGCGATTCTGTTCCTATAGGTAGAATATGCATCCCAAATTCTTATACAGAGAACAACAAAATTATGACTTTAGATAATTTACTTAAAAGGATTAAATCCAATCTAGAGGTAGAAGACGCTTTATTCGTAGGTGAATTAAATTCAGAAGTTAAGAAAATTTGTATTGTAGGAGAAGATAAATTAAATATAAATTACATTAGAAAGGCATTAAAAAATGAATGTGATTGTTATATCTCTGGCTATTTTAATCATCAAATTGCTAGTTACGCTAAAGAATCCCGTTTAAACCTAATAGGAATATCTCTTTATAACTGTAACACCATTGCTTTGAAAAAAATGCATAACATTCTGAGTTTAGAGTTTCCTCATGATGATTTTTATTTCTTTGAATCAAGAGACCCAATAAATATTTTTAATTAAATTGAAATTCTAATGAATCGAGAATTTATGAAGTTGTAGAATTTTATTATTAAGAAAAGAGATTATTTAACTTGATAATTTAATTAAATTTAAATTGTTTGAATTTTACCTTTTTTTCAGTTTAATAATAAAAACATAGTTGAAGAATAATGGTAATACTTGAATATAATGGAAGAAGCCCTAATCTTAGTGATAATTGTTATGTATCTCCACTAGCAACTTTAATTGGTGATGTTACTGTAAATGATAATGCAATTATTTGGCCTGGCTCTATAATTCGAGCTGAAAACTCAAAAATCAATATCGGTGAGTATACAACAGTTTTTAACGGTGTGATGATGTTTACGAGATCTCAAAAAAGTTCAATTAATATTGGCCGTTATTGCATAATTGAATCGGGAGTAACTATTTTAGGTTGCTTCATGGAAGATTACGTACAAATTATGGAAGGGACTCTTATTTATGAAGAGAGTTCAATTGGGGAAGGTTCGATCATTATAAAAAATAGCCAGGTTCCTCCTGGTTTAACAATTCCCGCGAGATCAGTATTGCGGGGAATTCCGGTTGAGCCAATAAGGGAACAATCGAGAAATGAGGTATTAAAACAAAAAGATCGAGCAGAACATTATTCTCAACTCTTCATGAAAATTAACGAACAATTACCTAATGCACAAAGTTATCTCTTAACACTTCCTGACTTTATTAAACTACTTTTTCAAAGAGAAAATTAAAAAAAATTATATTTCAATATTTAATTTTTCAATCAATTCTTTGTATCTAGAACGTAAAGTAACTTCAGTTACTCCTACTACATTTGCTACATCTTTTTGAGAAATCCTCTTGTCTTTCTTCTTGCTCACTAAATACAATGCTCCTGCGCATAATCCCTTAGGATCTTTACCACTTGTTGAATATTTTGAGATAAAAGATTGCAGAATTTTGATCGTTAATTGTTCAGTTTCAGCATCTAATCCTAGTTCTGCCACAAATCTGGGAATGAGAGAAACAGGATTAGTGGAGGGTGCTTTTAAATTTAATTCTCTAATTATTGTTCTATAACATCTCCGAACGTTTTTTGCATTAACTGATGTTTGATCTAATATTTCTTGAAGTGTTCTGGGGATTTTTCGTTCTCTACAAGCAAAATACAAGCAAGCTGCGACCATACCGTTGATTGATCTACCGCGGAGTAATTTTTTCTTAAACGCTTCAATATATAATTTAATAGCTGCTTTTTTTATATGGTTGGGCAAATTTAGATTACTCCCGATTCTTTTTAGTTCAGTAGTGGCAATTAACATGTTTCTCTTATCCCACGTCATACGAGAATTCCATTTTGCAGCTCTTTTTAAATCAGGACTTCTTATATTGTTTTTGTCAATAATAGTACTTAAGCCCATATCAGGTAATAGAATTGAAATAGGAGATCCCGTCCGCTCTCTTCTTTCTTTCTCTTGCTTTGTGAAAGCTCGTTTACCACTATGGGATATGTCTAATAATCTTTCACTCACAACTAAACCACATTGACGACATACAATTTCTCCTTTTTCGTGAATTGAAATTGTCTTACCTTCACATTCTGGACATGAATTTGATATACTACTAATTTCTGATTTTATTTCCACTTTAAAAACCTCTTTTTTAAACTTAAAATTCACAAACTAAATTATTTTCCACATTAACTAACTGAAAATCGTATTAAATCCAATAAATCTTTATTCGTGTGACTGAAAATTGATTTATTACTTGAATGCAAAATAACTATATGTAACTTGGATATATAAATCTTTTGATCAAAACTAAACTCCATATGATATTTCCTAGAGCATGAACGGCAGATATGTTGTAAAACCAAAAATGATTCCTCCTGAAACCGATGAAAACATCCAAATTACCGTTTCTCTAAGATTTTTAACTTTATATAGAAGATACCATATTGAAATCGTTAAATGAATTGTGTTGGCAAAGGAAAGCACTGCAACTATTTAATATATTGTTTGTTCATGCGGATAAATAACGGATTGGATATCGATAATTCTATTTATAATTAAGGAATTGATATCAATTAGCCCTATAAAACAAAAAATAAAGCGATATTTTAGGGGTTCCAAAAAAAACATAAAAAAGTATAAAGATAATTAAAAAGAAACCCAATACCTATAACGATATAAACATTTCCTATAATTAAGCGTGGTTTGATAAGTAAATCTTTTTTTATTTATGGTATGTTCAGTTGAAAATGATCTTGATTTGAAATAAAGACCTCTTAATTTTAGAAGGTTTAGAATTCCACAACGAATCAGGACAACAGCAAATATATGTTTAAAATATTGAAAATAAATCAGAATAAAACTATTAAATTCTGAGCAAATTTTTTCTAAGGAATCTAAAAAACTGTCGATTGCATTTGCTCGGTATGAATAGCAACATTTTTTATCTAATATTTATTTAAAAATGTATATAGAAAAACTACGCATTTTAAAAGGCAGCATTATGTTTTTTAAAAAAGCCTTAACGCATTATGATCTTTAGAAAGTGTAAATAAGAGTTTAAAGTATTTTTTCACACTCTCGGTTTATTACTTTCATAGTAATGTTGAAATCTTGCCACCAGTCTTGTCCTTGCTGAGAAACCAGCATTGAATCTACTTTTTTTGAATCTAAACATCTTATTTCTTCTTTGTGCGCTTTTACTTTATCCTTCCATATCTGGCTAAATATGTTCTGAATATTTACTTTAACTTTTTTCACTAATTCCTCATAGGTTACAGAGACATCTTCTTTTTTCTGCAATTTTTGGAGCTGATCAAATTTAATTTTTTCTTTAGCCCTATTTAAATCGCTACAATTAATCGCTATCGTAAAAGGCTCATCCCTGCCGTATTTACAAAATTTTTGAATTTCGCATGGCGAACAATAATTTTCAAAACTGATAAGATAGTCTTCTAAACCAATAATTGAATAATTTAATAATTTAGGCAATTGGTTCACTTTTTAACTATCTTATAAAAAAATATTCTCTTTATTCTATTAAAACTTAAGGCTTAACAACACAAAAATTTTTTAAATAAATAATATTTAGGTAGATATTAAAAACTTATTTTCAAAATAGTTGTGGAAGTCGTTGAAACGCTTGCTATTTTAACGGGAGAGTGGCTTAGCCTGGTATAGCGCACGGCTGATAACCGTGAGGTCGGGGGTTCGAAGCCCCCCTTTCCCATTAAAAATTATCTTAAATGAATGCTCTTCCAACAAAGCTTTCTTCCAACAAGGTTCTTATTAAGTTTTTTTTATTTATTAGATTACTATTTTTATATTTTATCGATGATTCTAATTATTTAAAAATGAAAATTTTAATCATTTCTGGAACTCCGGGAACCGGTAAGACAACAGTTTCAAAAAATCTATTAAAATACTTAAAAGCTAAAGTAATTAGCTTAAACGAATTAGCAATTTCAGAGAAGTTAATAATAAACTATGATAAAGAAAGAGAAACATCGGTTATTAACGAAAAAGAATTAATTCGCTATGTAATAAAGTTAATAGAATGTTACAACAAACTAGATCTAGAATATCTAATTATCGAGAGCCATTTTTCTGACATTGTACCCCAACAATATATCGATTTCGTTATAATTTTAAGATGTGATCCCGATGAATTATATATTAGGTTAAAGGAAAGGGGTTATAAAATGGAAAAAATTAGAGAAAATGTCCAATCTGAAATTTTAGGAAACTCTGCAAATTATTTCTTGAATAAACAATTGGAAAAAACTATACTGGAAATCGATACTACAAAAAAAAATATTAAAGTAATTACTAAAACAATAATAGGAATTCTTACGGGAAGAGTTGATGTGAATGAATATGTCATCGGAAATATTGATTGGCTAGAAAAATTATCTCAAGAGGATCGTTTGCAGCAATTTTTTGATTAGCAAATCCAGATTAAAAGAGGATGAACATGAAATTTGAAATAGAAGATGTTGATGCAATAGCAAGATTAGGACGAATCAGTTTGAACGGTAAAGAGATGATTACTCCCAATCTATTTCCAGTAATACATCCCTCCAGAAATATTATCGCACCAAAAGATCTAAAAACATTCGGAGCACAATGTCTCTTCACCAATGCATACATTATTTATAAAAATGAAAAATTAAGAGCTCAGATTCTCCAGAAAGGACTCCATAAGCAT
>Ga0315553_10000533_pt1 | contig 33580 bp, 27 predicted proteins | sample SalMarSW160140MG_FD_203099 | JGI IMG/M metagenome (GOLD analysis project Ga0315553, IMG submission 203099) | Salt marsh sediment microbial communities from the Plum Island Ecosystem LTER, Massachusetts, United States - Salt Marsh Sediment SW1601-40 ... | reverse complement strand
CTCTTTAATGCCAACTCCATTATCGCTGACCGAGAATTTCCATCTTCCATCTTCGGGCACAGCTTCAATCTGGACGCGCGGTTGGGCCTCACCGTGGAACTTAATGGCATTCCCGATCAGGTTCTGAAAGAGCTGTGTCAACTGGCTTTCGTCGGCCAGTACGGTGGGCAGATGATCCTTGATCACGATTTCGGCGCCGGTGGTTTCGATCGAGTTTTGTAGTGAGCGCAGGGCATTCTCCACGCACCCTGCAGAGTTGACCGGTTCTGGATCCCGCCCCCGGGTGCCCACCCGCGAAAATTGAAGTAGGTCTGAGATGAGGGTTTTCATCCGTTGGGCTGCGTTGACGGCACGATCGATAAACTCCTTACCTTCATTATCGAGTGCTGGGCCTGATCTGCGCTCGAGCAGCTGTAAGAAACCTGCAATCGATCGTAAGGGTTCCTGTAAGTCGTGGGAGGCGACGTAGGCGAACTGCTCCAGCTCTTGATTTGAACGTTCAAGGAGAGCTGTACGCTCTGCCACGCGCTGCTCTAACTCCCCGGTCCAGTTTGCCATATCTTTGTATAAACGAGCGTTTTCGAGTGCGTTGGCTACCTGGTTGGCAAACGTGCCCACAACCGGCAGATCATATTCAGACAATCCCTCACCCATGACGATCATCAACCCATAGGTCGATTCTTCGGTCGCTATCGGCGCGTATATCCCGGTTGGACTACGTAGCAGCTTGACTATCTGGCGAACAATTCCAGTCCCGAGATGGCTGAAAGTCTGTGCCAACGATAACGACATATCGCTGATGAATATTGGCTTTCGTGTGCGCATGGCCTGTGTGAAGTGGTTGTCCCCGGAAACCGGCAGCCGGTATCCAATGGCCGAGATCCCCGCGAAGCGTTCCGCTGCGGAGAGCAACTTTGATTCGATTGTGATCTGGTTAACCACCAGTTCGTGTCCATCTTCCGACAGCTGCATGAGCACAGCTTCGTAGTCGAGATCCTTGATCGTGCTGGCTATGGAAGCATAGATCACCGACTCATCCCGAATACGCTGCAGGTTAATCCCGGCCGTGTTAAGAGCTCCCATTAGCTTCCGGCCGTAATCGACCATCTCGATCGAGGTGGAAAGGTTGGCGGTCATTTCATTCAACGTCGCCGCGAGCGAGCCGATCTCATCTGAGCTTGAGATGTCGATCTTCTGACCCAGGACGCCCTTGCCGATCAATTTCGCAGAATGCTCGAGCGTCCGCAGTGAGCGCGTTAACGTCCGGCTGAAATAGTAACCGACCAAGGCTGCCCCAAGCGCTACGAACAGGCCGATGCCGAGCATCGTCAGCTGCGCCTGGCGGATGGGGGCGAATGCCTCGGTTCGATCGATCTCGGTCACCATGCAGAGCTTATACTGCGGCAGCCACTCATAGGCGCCCAGTGCGATCGCGCCTCGGTAATCCCGGTAGATCCCCGTGCCGCTGGTCCCGGTTAGGCAGGCATCCACGCCTTCGCTGTGGACCGTTCTCGTCAGGGCAAAGTTCTTGCCGAAGCGTGGCTCGGTGATGAAGAAATTAAAAATATTGACCAGGTAGCTGTTCTCACTCGAAGCCAGCGAGTTGCCACGGGCAATAATCGAAGACATTTCCGACAGGTCAGCTTGGCCGACGAGAACGGCGATGATGTTGCCAGCGGGATCGACAATCGGCGTACTCATATGCAGGGCGATCTCCCCGGATGAGGGCCAGTAGGCAACCTCGTCGATGTAGGAGCGTTCTTTACCCTCCAGGAAATACTTATCGCTCTCTCGGAACTTGCCTTCCAGCGAGCTCTTGGTCGAGATGAGGATCATGCCGTTATCGGCCTGGATGATGGAGAGTGATTCGAACCCGCCCAGGACTTCGTTGAGGGCCATCATATGGTCTTTCAGCAGATCGAGGTAGGCAGGCTGTACGTGGAGAATCTCCGGATCCCGGAGAAGCCCCGACGTTCGGCTAAACTCAATCAGATCGTTGGTGCGTGCGATAACCAGAGGTCGTTGGGCCAGGAGCTTCAAGGACTGGAGATTATCATTCAACCAGCGCTCGAATTCGCGCTCCTTCAGCAGGTTGGTCGATGTGAGTTGGTGAAAAGTCTGGTTCTCGACCATATCCTTCGCCTCAGAATAGGCCAGGAATCCTATAAGAGCCAGTGGGAGCGTGGAAAGCAGGACGAAGACGATCGCCAGCTTGGAGGCCAGCTTCATCGGCTAATCTCCATGATAGATTTCCTTTAGGAACTGCATGTCGATGGCCTGGGCTACTTCGAAGGGTTGATCAAGCAAGCCTTGATCCAGCAGCATCTGGTACATCGCCAGCCATTGTTCGGTGTTCAACCAGCCAATGTTGTCTTCGCCGGTGAACACCAGTGGAACGCTGGCTTCAAACATGCGGGTTTGGAGATCTCGATCGGCTTCAAGCGCATATTTGAGCGTGTCCTCGACTGCGGTAGGCGGATCCTCGATCGCATCCCGCCAGCCGCGCAGCGTCGCCCGTAGGAAGCGGGTGACGAGATCGGGGTGCTCGTTGATCATCTGCTCCGTTGTGAATAGGGTGTCTGCGTACAGGTGAACCCCGTAATCGCTAGGCCAAATGAGATTCACCTCATGGCCGGCTTGCCGGATGCGGAGCAAGGTGCCGGTGGTGTAGCCAATCGTCATGTCGGCTTCACCGCTGTAGAAGCTTGCGACGTCGTACTGGTAGGGGAGCATCTCGACCTGGGTGGCGTCCAGCCCTAAATTTTCCATCATCGTAAGCAACTGGGGTTCAGCGTTGCTGCCCAGGATGGCGATCGAGTGCCCGAGCATATCCTGCGGGGTTTCGATCCCCGAATTGGCCATGCTGATGAAGACCATCGGGTTCAGGCGGTAGATGACAGCGATCGCCTTGATCGGGATTCCCTGGCTGACGGCTTTCAGGATCTGTTCGGGCGCATCGATGCCGAAATCCGCCGTGCCGTCTACCACCTGCTGGATGAGGTCGATATTGGGCCCGCCTTCGATGAAGGTCGGCTCGATCCCTTCCTCGGCGTAGTAGCCGGCTTCCTGGGCGAGGTAGTAGCCTGCAAACTGGGCTTGATGGACCCATTTCAATTGAATGTTGATCTGATCGGGGGGTACATCTTCCTTCGACGAGCTACAGCCAGATAGCATGAGCGCTAGCAGGAGAAGAAATACGGGCGTGAAACGAAACTTGGGTATCTTCATCGTCTCATTACTATCTGGTCGGGGAGGGTGCGTGGGCATAGCCTCGATGAAGGCCAGGGGGATGAACACTATGCTAACTCTATTATATAGGTCCCTTTGTCCAATATCTATTACGAATATATCAACCATAGGTACTATGTAGGGTCCTGGAATGCTTTGAATACGACCGGGATTCAGAGGGCTTTATCATCAATTACTTTCCAAACGGTCGTGGGACTATTCATCACGGCGAGGACAACTCGCTCCGGCAGCCCCCCTTCGGCCCCCCTTCGGCATTGACAAGTTCCTAAGCGCTCGATAAAATTCACACCGTTTAACTATTAAGCGAGGTGAGGAATGCCGACCGACCCGTTTGTCGCCACGCTCCAGGAATGGATTGAAGTCGCCATGCGCCGCTCGATGCGGCATTTTCTGCGCTATGCCCGCGAGAGTGGGCTCTCGATGTCGCACTTCGGTGCGATCTTCCACATCCATCGCATCGGCAGCTGCGGTGTGACGGAGATGGGAGAGCACCTGGGCGTGACCAGCGCCGCCGCCAGCCAGATGCTCGACCGCCTGGTCCAGCAGGGTTTTGTCTTACGCGCCGAGGATCCTGAGGACCGGCGCGTCAAACGTATTGAACTGACCGAGAAAGGTCAACAAGTGTATGAGGAAGGCATCCGGGCCCGCCAGGGCTGGCTCGATGAACTTGCCGGTACGCTGTCCGAAGACGAGAAGCGGACCATCACCTCCGCCTTAAATATTCTGATCCTGAAAGCCAACCAGCAGACCAACGACGCTGTTTCCATGCAGTAGACCATTTGACAGAGGAGTACCACGAATATGCTGCGTTTAGTGAAATACTTGAAACCCTACCTGCTGCTGATTATCCTGGCGATCGCGCTCTTGTTCGTCCAGGCCAACGCCGACCTGGCGCTGCCGGATTACCTTTCCAGGATCGTCAACAACGGCATCCAGCAGAACGGGGTGGAGAATGCCGTCCCGGGCGCCATCCGCCAGAGCGAGATGGATAAGCTGACCCTGTTTATGACCAGCGACGAACAGGCGCGAGTGCTGGGTGACTACACGTTGGTCCAGCCGGGGTCACCTGAAGCAAGCCAGTACCTCGTGGAATATCCGGCGCTGGCCAGCGAACCGATCTATGTACAGAAGGATCTCACCAAGGCCGAAATCACGGCCCTGAACCCCATCATGGGCAAAGCCTTCGTGGCCGTGTCCGGGGTCGGGCAGATGATGGCTGACCCGGCGAAGGCCCAGGCCCTGGCGCAGAGCCTGGGGATCGACCTGACCAAACTCCCGGCCGGGGTGGATCCCCTCACATTGGTAGAACAGATGCCAGCCAGCCAGCGAGCGGCCATCACGGCCTCGATCCAGGGACGATTTGCCACCTTGGGTGAAAACATGATCAACCAGATGGCGGTAGGTGCGGTCAAGGTGGAGTACCAGGCGCTGGGTGTGGACACCAACAGCCTGCAAACCAACTACATCCTGCGAACGGGCGGTTTGATGCTGCTCATCTCACTGCTCGGTGGTGCCTGTACGATCGCCGTTGGTTACCTGGCTGCCAAGACCGCCGCCGGTGCAGCGCGTGACATCCGCATCGCCGCCTTTGAGAAGGTAGAAAGCTTCGCCAGCACCGAGTTTGATAAATTTTCAACCGCTTCGCTCATCACGCGCTCCACGAATGACATAACCCAGATCCAGACCGTGATCTACATGTTCATGCGCATGGTCTTCTACGCCCCGATCATTGGCGTGGGCGGTGTGATCCGAGCGATCGATAAAAGCGCCAACATGTGGTGGATCCTCGCCCTGGCGGTTATCGTCCTGATCGGCTTGGTCCTGGTCGTATTCTCGATCTCGTTGCCGAAATTCAAGATCATGCAGAGCCTGATCGACCGCCTCAACCTGGTCACGCGTGAAAACCTGTCCGGCATGATGGTCATCCGGGCTTTCAACAAACAGCCAGATGAAGAAAAACGCTTCGACAAGGCCAACCGGGACCTGGCCGATACCAGCCTGTTCGTGGCTCGGGTCATGGTCACCATGATGCCGGTCATCATGTTCATTATGAACGGCCTGTCGGTCGGCATCATCTGGGTCGGGGCGCATCAAGTCGCCGAAGCGAACATCCAGGTTGGCGACATGATCGCCTTCCTGCAGTATGCAATGCAGATTGTGTTCGCCTTCCTAATGATGTCGATGATGTTCATCTTCCTGCCGCGCGCCGCCGTTTCGGGCGGGCGCATCGCCGATGTGCTCGAGACCGAGACCACGATCAACGATCCCGAGCAGCCCAAATCGTTCAAGGTGCCCTTTGTGCCGGAGATCGAATTTCGTGAGGTCGGCTTCCGCTACCCGGATGCACTGGAGAACGTGCTGTGCGGGATTAGTTTCACCGCCCGGCCGGGTGAGATGACGGCTTTTATCGGCTCAACCGGCAGCGGGAAATCAACCATCGTCAACCTGATCCCACGCTTCTACGATGTCACGGAGGGCGCGATCTTGATCGATGGCGTCGACCTGCGCGAGGTCAGGCAGGGCGAGCTGCGCGAGAAGATCGGTTACGTTCCCCAGAAAGGCACACTCTTCTCGGGAACGATCGAGAGCAACCTGCGCTACGCTGATGAAAATGCCAGCGAGGGTACGCTGCGTGAGGCGGCCGATATCGCCCAGGCGAGCGAATTTATCTTCGCCAAACCAGAGGGATTTGATGCTGACATCGCTCAGGGCGGGGCGAACGTATCGGGTGGTCAGAAACAACGCTTGGCGATCGCCCGTGCGCTGGTCAAGCGGCCACCAATTTTCATCTTTGATGACAGTTTCTCGGCGCTGGACTTCAAGACCGATTCGGCCTTGCGCCGGGCGTTGAAAGAGAAAACCGGTGACAGCACGGTGCTGATCGTCACCCAGCGGGTGGCAACGGTCAAAAACGCTGATCAGATCGTCGTGCTCGATGAAGGACAGGTCGTCGGTAAAGGAAGCCATCACGAGTTGATGGAAAGCTGCGAGACCTATCGTGAAATCGCACAATCGCAGCTGAGCATGGAGGAACTGGTATGAGCGTCGATCGCGGAACATCTTCTACAACTCAACGGCCTGCAGGCCCGATGCGCGGGCACGGCCCTATGGGCCGCGGCGGTCCGATGGCGATGATGAAGGGCGACAAGGCGCGCGACTTCAAGGGCACGATGGCCAAGCTGATCGAATACCTTGGTTCCTACAAGGTCGCTATCCTGATCGTGATGCTCTTTGCGGTTGCCTCGACTGTCTTCACCATCATCGGACCCAAGATCCTGGGCCAGGCCACTACCAAACTGTTCGAGGGCGTGCTGGGTCAGATCACGGGCAGCGGCACAGGCATCGATTTTGACTACATCGGCAGGATCATCCTGTGGACGCTGGCGCTGTACCTGGGCTCAGCCCTGTTCAGCTTCATCCAGGGCTGGATCATGTCGCGCATCTCGATCGACATCACCTACCGCTTCCGGCAAGACATCGCCGCCAAGATCAACCACCTGCCGTTCAGGTATTTCGATCGAGTCAGCCAGGGCGAGGTGCTGGCGCACATCACCAATGACGTCGACACGATCAACCAGACGCTCAACCAAAGCCTCTCGCAGATCATCACCTCCACCGTATCAGTGGTCGGCGTGCTGGTCATGATGTTGACCATCAGCTGGGAGATGACGCTGATCGCACTCTTGATTATCCCGCTCTCGATGGGGATCGTGCTGCTCGTGGTGCGCCAATCGCAGAAATACTTCACCCAGCAGCAGGACTTCCTGGGCCACGTCAATGGGCATGTGGAAGAGATGTTCGGCGGGCACCGTGTAATGAAGGCCTTCAACGGCGAAGCCCGGAGCATCGCCAAGTTCGATGGTTTGAACAACACCCTCTATGACTCGGCCTGGAAGTCACAGTTCCTGTCGGGGTTGATGTTCCCGATCATGAACTTCATCGGCAATATCGGCTACGTGGCGATCGCCATCATGGGCGGCTACCTGGCGGTGCGGAACGCCATCACTGTCGGCGATATCCAGGCTTTTATCCAGTACGTGCGCTCGTTCACGCAGCCGATTACCCAAATCGCTAATATCTCCAATGTGCTGCAGCAAACCGCCGCTGCCGCCGAACGGATCTTCGAATTCCTCGGCGAGGAAGAGGAAGTACCCGAGTCAGAGCACCCGGTGGCTGTCGACCATATCGACGGGCAGGTCGACTTCCAGAACGTACGCTTCGGGTACACGCCCGAGAAGATCGTGATCAAGGACTTCTCGGCCGATGTCAAACCCGGGCAGAAGATCGCCCTCGTAGGCCCGACCGGTGCCGGCAAGACGACCATGGTGAAGCTGCTCATGCGTTTTTACGACGTCAACAGCGGTGCAATCCTGATCGACGGGCATGACATCAAGGACTTCCGCCGGGAGGATCTGCGCTGCATGTTCGGGATGGTGCTGCAGGATACCTGGCTCTACAACGACACGATCATGGAAAACATCCGCTACGGCAAGCCCAGCGCCAGCGATGAGCAGGTGATCGCCGCTGCCCAGGCTGCCCATGTCGACCACTTCGTGCGCACGCTGCCGGAGGGCTACAACATGGTGCTGAACGAGGAGGTGAGCAACATCTCCCAAGGCCAGAAGCAGCTGCTGACCATTGCCAGGGCCTTCGTCACCGATCCAGCGATGCTCATCCTGGACGAGGCCACGAGCTCGGTCGACACCCGCACCGAGGTGCTGATCCAGCAAGCGATGGAGAACCTGATGCAGAACCGCACCAGCTTCATCATCGCCCACCGCCTGTCGACGATCCGCAACGCGGATTGGATCTTAGTGATCGACGAAGGTGACATTGTCGAGCAGGGCAAGCATGAGGAACTGTTGGAGCGGAAGGGCTTCTACGCCGAGCTCTACAACAGCCAATTTGAAAATATGACCATGAGCAACTAGCGGGGATGGGATAGGCGTTGATGGTAGGGGTGAGAAACACGTAGGGTCACGGCAGCGCCGTGACCCTACGTGAAAGGGAAGGCCACCTGGTAGTTTTGCATTCGCAATGAGGTAGCTGTTATGAGCGTAGCTTCTCACAACCGTAAGGCCTGGGATCGGTTGGTGGAGGAGGGCAATCGCTGGACGATTCCGGTCACAGCAGAGGAGATCGCCGACGCACGCAGCGGTCGGGTAAAGATCTTCCTGACCGAGACGAAGCCGGTCCCGCAGGAATGGTTCCCGGAGCTGGAGGGAGCGGAGGTGCTTTGCTTGGCTTCGGGCGGCGGGCAGCAGGGACCGATCCTGGCTGCAGCCGGCGCTAGCGTGACGGTCATCGATAACTCCCCAAAACAACTGGAACAGGATCGTGAGGTGGCTGACAAGTACGGGCTTGATTTGGAGACCGTGCTGGGGGATATGCGCGATCTCTCCACTTTCATGGACGAGAGCTTCGATCTGATCGTCCACCCCGTCTCGAATGTCTTTATTCCCGATGTGCGTCCCGTATGGGCCGAGTGCGCCCGTGTGCTGCGCCCGGGTGGGGTGCTACTTTCCGGGTTTGTGAACCCGGTCGAGTATATGTTTGACCCTCAGCTCATGGAAATCGGCGAGTTGAAGGTGAAGTACGCCCTCCCCTATTCGGATCGTGAGAGCATCACGGAGGAGGAGCGGGTTGCCATGCATGGCGAGGACGCGCCCCTTGAGTTCAGCCATACCCTCGAAGAACTGATCGGGGGGCAAATCGAGGCAGGTTTCGTGATCGTCGGTTTCTACGAGGATTACCGCAGCGACTCAAAGGCGGCTGAATACATGCCTTCCTACCTCGCCACGGGTGCCCGTAAGCCAGCGTGAGTAATGCGTCATTCAACACCAGACACGATAGGGATTGGTAATCCCAGGATCGAAGCCTGACAGTTTTTCGTTCGTGCGGCGGCATCATACACGTCAGGGTTTGCCAGCACTGCGATCCCTCGAGCCCAGGTTCGATATTCAACGCATGAATCGCAGGAATGCGATATAACCTGTCCTATGAAGATCCTGGCCTTGAGCGACCGGGTAGTCGAGAGCGTTTATTCCCCGAGCATCATCCAAAACTACGGGGATGTCGATCTCGTGCTTGGGTGCGGTGACCTGCCGATCTACTACCTGGAGTACGTTGCCGATACGCTCAACAAGCCTGTCCTTTACGTGCGCGGCAACCACGATACCAAGCCCGAGTTGAGGAGCGACGGCAAGCTTCAAACGGCTCCTGACGGTTGTGAACTGCTTGATGGCCGCAGCTTGATCATCGATGGGATCCTGTTCATGGGTCTGGGTGGGTCGATCCGCTACCGGCCAGGCGCCGAGCAGCAGTTCAGCGAGGCTCAAATGCTGTTGCGGATCATCTGCCGGATCCCCGACCTGGTATGGAAAAGACTTCGCTATGGCCGGTTGGTTGAGGTCGTCGTCGCACACTCGCCCCCCCGCGGCGTGGGTGATCTGGGTGATCGAGTTCACACAGGGTTCAATGCCTTCCGCATCCTGATGACCTGGTTGAGGCCGCGCTACTTGCTCCACGGTCATGTTAGCGCGTGGCAAACAGGTGAGGGGAGAACGAAACGCTACCAGGACACAATGGTTATTAACGTCAACCCTGTTCACGTACTCGAAATTCCCACCCGGGCCTGAATCGATAGAGGAAGTGGCAGGGATCCCATCGGACCTGGGCTATAAATCACATCCGCCCCTTCTCGTTCAACATGGATCTATGGCGAACTATTGCTCGCTAATTAGTCTGAAAGAATACCCGGGCATGTGTGCCGCGAATGATCGGCTTCCGTCGTATTTATGTCTTCCCCAATTTTGAGGTGAACACAAGCTTCAATTCGTGACTCCGTCCCTTGTTTAAGCATCAAGCGGGTCACAATTCATTGACCCGCTTGATGCTTGGAGGAGTAGTAGATATGTTGGTTATTAATCGATTAAGCGAACAGTCCAGCCGCAGTCTGGATGCCCGATGGTGACCGAGGCAGGGGGGTAGCCCGTCTCAAAGGTCTTCTTGAAGACATAGCTGCTGCCGGCTCGTTCCATCTCGGCATTTCCGAATTCCTGGACCTGTAGGGTATACGGGCAGCTGTCGTCAGCCTTTGCTACAAGATCGAGTTCGCCCTTGTGCAGATCGTACTTGGCCTTCATGATCGTGGGTCCTGCACTTGGCTCGGGGGTTACAGCTTCCTCGACGACTTCGATGCAGGTCTCGGGCGCCCATGGGCTGAGGGCATCCAGCACGCTGCAGTAAGTCTGCTTCACACCCGTGCCAAATACCGTTAGAGAAAAGGTCACTGCCACGGAAACCAACATAAGCCCCAACGCGTATTCCACCAATCCCTGGCCCGCCTCCCCTTTGGGCGAGCGGCGAGTGATTTCAGTCTCTGGTCTTCTGACCTTGAGCAGTTCGATGATTTTCTTCATCATGAATGCTCGTTCTCCTGGTTTTAGAAATAATTCCTGTCATGAGTGCCTTTAGTGATATCTTAGAACCTGAATCAGAATTGAGGTGGGTTTGTAGGTTCCAGGCAAGCCGATTGCAAGCCTGTCGCAAGGTTTGAGAGCTATTGCTTGGCGTTGAGGGATTTCGCGGGTTGAGGTAAGGGATTTTAGAGAGAAACACCGAAACGGCGAGAGCTACACCTGGTCTTCAACTTAATAGAAGTTGGAGGAAGTCCATACGCTATGAACAACCAAAGGAGATGGCCGAATAACTGGGGCGAAGAGTTTGGATCAAGGATAATCTCAAGAATGAGTTGTGCTAGCACAGAGGCTCCGGGCATCTTGGGTGCGCCCGGAGCCTCGCGATTGGTTGAGCTGCCGCCTCTGTTCTGGGCAGTTTTACCGATTAAGCTTTCCTACTCAGCGCCAACGATTGCGCTCCATCCGTCGACGATGTTTTTAACCGCGGCAGAGAACGAATCCAGGCTGGTCGGGAAATAAAGGTTAGGATAGGCGCTCTCGGGGAGGATCTTGGCTGCGATGTCCGCCGGTATCTCAACATCCCGGGTGGGATGAGCGTAGCCGGTCGCGAAGGCGATCTGCCCTTCATCCGAGTAGAAGTAATTGATCGTTAGTTTTGCCGCATTCGGATGTGGCGCAAGGGCGTTGATGTACTGAGCGAAGATCATCCCGACCGTCGCATCCGAGGGGATGATGACCTCAAGCGGCAGCCCGGTTGCATCCCGTTTGGCAAAACCGTCGAAGTCGTACACGAGCGAGATCGGGCATTCGCCCTTTTGCACGGCAGCAACGTTGAGGACGACTCCTTCTCGCCAGTTGCCGCTCTCCCTCAACTGCTGGAAGAAATCTAACCCTGGTTGAACATTGCCCTCCCCGCCGCCATGCGAATACGCCGCTGCCAGAACCGAAGCGGTTGCATAGCTGGAGACACGTGGGTCGCGTGAGCAGACCATGTCAAAATACTCGGGTTTGAGCAGGTCATCCCAGGTCTCAGGCTTGGTTGTAACCAGATCCGTGTTGATCAAAAACGATATTGCACCCCAGTATGCGGATGCCCAGCGCCCCTCGGGATCCTTGAACTGATCAGGGATCGACCCCCAATCAGGGCTCTTATAGGTCATCGCAAGCCCGTCGTCGAGCAAGGTGCCTAGGAAATCGTAGCCAATATCGGCCACATCCAGGACCGGCGCGTCCTTCTCGGCCAGCAGGCGGGTGATTTGCTCGGCGCTGGTCATATCGGTGTCGGTATGGACTACGCTGTAGCGGTCTTCGATGGTCTTCCACATGTAGCCCAGGTTCACCCAGTCATCCGACATGCCATAACTGTAGACCTGACCCTCTTGCTTAGCTCCTTCTTCCAGTGAGGCAGACGGCGCCTCCGTTGCAGTCTGGCCGCATGCGCTTAGGGCGAAAGCAGTAAGCAGCACGACGGCTATGAGCATATATCGCGATTTCATTGTGCTCGCTCCTTCTTGGATTCACATAGTGGCTGTGGAAAGCATGACAGCCGATCGGAACTTCACGATTGAACCTGGATTGGTTTTCTTCGCCTGTTTCAAAACCTCCTTCCAGCTCCAGGTTGACGGGTTGATGGACCACCGAGACCTTGGAGTAGACGTATCTTGCATAGGGCGCTTTTAACGGAACGCTGAAATAGCGGTATTTGAGAAATCAAGTCAGGGCTTTTTTCCTTACCGAGCACCAATCGCCTCCTCACGATCACCCCCGACACGTCCTGCCACCCAGATCAGACCCAGAGATGTCAACCAGGCGATGATGAAACTCATGACGGCCAACGCGCTCGCTTGACGGCCATCAAAGCGCGTGAACTCGACCAGGTATATGGGGAAGGTTTTAAAGCGGGGGCCTACCAGCAAGTTTGCCAGTGTAAATTCAACAAAGACGAGCGAGAAGACAAGCAGTCCACCGCTGAGAATACCCGGCATGATATTGGGCACGATGACGCGCCGCAGGATGGTGAACCAGCCGGCGCCGAGGGTTTGTGCGGCCTCGGTTAGTGCCCGGATGTCGACGCTGTTGAGGGCACTCACGATAGGGCGGTAGACAAAGGGAAGGCTGATCACCATACAGGCAAGGACAAGCATAAACGGGCTGTAAATGATATTGCCACCAAATCTTGCATAAGTTCGGATCAGGGCCAGCGCCAGGACGACCCCGGGGATGCCAAAAGGTAGGATCGTCAAGAGTTCAACGTATGGCTTTGCCTTCGGTACCCGCAGGTGGACCCAATAAGCGGTCGGAGTCACAAGCAAGACCGAGAGAATCATCGTTGACAGCGAAAGGGAGAGTGTGTTTTTAAGAGCAGCGCCGAATGCCCGACGTTCGGTTACAGCTCTCCACCAATCAAGGGTGAGACCTTCGGGCAAGATCGATCGATCCCAGCGGTTTGCAAAGGAGAAGGCGGTCGTCGCTAACAGCGGAACGAGCAGATATAGTAAGAAGAATAAAATTAACAGAAAACGCCATAAACTTGGGCGTCTCATCGGTGCCACCGCTGTGCCCTTGAATGGGTCCATTGATATCCGGCAACACAGACGGCCATGATGGCGAGCGAGATCGTGGCCATAGCGTCCGCAGTGCCTGGATCCAATTGAACCTCGCCTCGTACAAGAGCGGCGATTTGGACAGTAACCAGGTTAATATCCGGCCCTGTGAGAGTCCAGGCCGTCGCGTACGCTCCGAATGAATTGGCAAACAGGAGTAGGAAGCCACCGATTAAGGCAGGTGCTAGGATTGGAAGTGCTATACGCCGCCAGTACTGGAGATTAGTTGCGCCAAGGTTGATGGCGGCTTCTTTCCACTCCCTGCGCAGTCCATGCAGCGATGGCTGAATCAAAAGCACCATCAATGGCATTTGAAAATAGAGATAGGCTAAGACTAACCCCGCGATTGAATAGATACGAAATGTTGGGTAGAGAGAAATTCCGAAGTACTGGCTTAGCACCAATGTGACTACACCTGTTGAACCTAAGGTGATGATGAAGGCAAACGCAAGCGGAGCGCCACCGAAATTAGTTGCGACATCAGCAAGTGCGATCGTGACATTTCGAATAAGTTTATTCCGGCTGGAATAGATCGCGTACCCGGTTAATCCACCTAACAGAACCCCGAGCGAAGCCGTTGCAGCCGAAAGTTTGATGCTGTTCAGGAAAGACCGGGCGAGCAGGGGGGCCATTGCTCGCCGATAGTTGGCAAACGTAAACCAGGCTTCTTCACTCTTCAAGCTTGAACTCAGTACCAGCAATATCGGGACAATTTCGAATGCAATCCCGAATAGGAAAAACGGGATCAAGGCGATCCAGCCCGACCAAGTCCGTCGGTTCTTTCTCATCGCTGATTTATCCTCATGGAACGGGATACTCTCGTTCATAATGCGATGATCAATCCATCCCGGGCTTTCTCCACCCTGCCGCTGAAGTGCTGCTGTACCTGGCCGACGATATCGGCGTGGATAGCTGGTGGATAGAGGTGAGTAAGCAGCACGCGTTTAACAGAGCATGCTTGTGCCAGGTGGCCTACCTGACGGGCGTTCAGATGATCTTCGGAATGATAGCCCTCAGGAAATGAGCATTCGCAAACTAGCAAATCCACATTGCTGCATAGATCGACAAGGCCTTCAGGGTTGGCGACATCGCCCGTGTACACGATGGATCTGTTGTCAGCTTCGATCCGAAAAGCCAGGCTGGATTTCGTATGGCCCGTTAAGGCTGATGCTAAAGTCCAGTTTGGGAACCGCAAACTTCCGGCGTCCATCTCAGTGACGTTGAGCGAGAAAGTCTCCGGACCGATATCTTGAAATATATCGAGCTGACGCTCAATGAAACCCTTCAAACCAGTGCAACCAATCAAGGAAAGCTCGTCTTTCCTCGTCCAGCCAGGCGTGGCGCCAAACGCCTGAATTATCGTCAGCAGGTCCAGGGTATGATCTGGATGCAGGTGGGTGATCAGGATAAAACGCAGGTCTCGATAATCGAAGTCATGAACCGCGATTCGACCAAGCGTTCCAGGTCCTGCGTCGAGCAGCAATGTATCCTCACTCAATTCGAGTAGATAGCCCGGTGCGCTAAAACCGGTGAAGGGTAAACATGTTCCCGCACCCAGGACTGTTAATTGCATGGAACTTCCCTTCTTGAATTACAGGTATTCCAAGGCAACACTTTGACAGTACCGCCGATTTATTCTGCTCCCTGCGTTTGCCAATACACTCCCCGTCATCCTCGCGTTCCGCATCAGGCTTGCATCACCTGGCAGGCTTCCGGGGGGAAAATCAGAGATATTTCCTGATTAAAATCAAGCTGGGTTTGTTGAGTGGCCCCGATGTCACACATAAGGCGCAAATTGTTGGCTGAGATCGAAACCCGGGTTACGGGTCCCATGAATGAAATGGTTTCGACCCTGCCGGTGATGATGTTATCCGTCGAGGGCGTTGTGGACGGATGTTCGACCAATCGAATATTCTCCGGGCGAACTAAAACCACGATCTTCTTCTCAACTAAGTTATCGGGGATGTGCGCTTTTAGAATGTAGCCGGGTGTCTGGACGGTGTTGTTGTCCCGGGCAATCCCCTCGAATTCATTGGCCGTTCCGATGAAATCTGCGACGAAACGAGTTGCGGGCTGGCGATATATTTCCGTTGGAGTGGCATCTTGCTCGATGCTGCCATTCTGCATAACGACCACGCGATCCGAGATGGATAGCGCCTCTTCCTGGTCGTGGGTCACGTAGATTGTCGTAAGTCCTAACTCGGACTGAATTCGCCTGATCTCCGCTCGTAGGGAGACACGCACCTTGGCGTCCAATGCGCTCAAGGGTTCATCCAGTAGGAGCAGTTTCGGTTTCAAGGCCAGCGCGCGAGCTAGGGCGACACGTTGTTGCTGGCCACCCGAAAGTTGGTGCGGGAAGCGATCTTCAACGCCATCTAAGTGAACGAGATGTAATAGTTCAGAAACCGCGGCCTGGATCTCAAGTTTGGGGCGTCGAGCGATCTCGAGGCCAAATGCGATATTTCCCTGAACTGTAAGGTTCGGGAAGAGGGCATAGGCCTGAAAAACCATGCCCGCGCCGCGTTTATTGGGGGGGACGTTGATAAGATCTTGTCCCTCTAAAAGAATCTCACCCGCGTCTGGTTTTTCGAAACCTGCAAGCATCCGGAGCGTGGTGGTTTTCCCGCAACCAGAAGGACCGAGCAGCGATACGAATTGGCCTTCAATAACTGAAATCGAAAAATCATGCACAGCATGAACGCCGGCGTAAGTTTTATGAACACGGATTAGATCGAGATATCCCACAAATACCCACCTTCGAAGCGCATGATCTGAGAGTGCGATCTTGCCGACAACAGACTAAACCTTCTTCTCTTCACAGGTCCTCTAGCCACATCGACGATCATACCGTCAGCACTTCTATACCTTTTTGGCGGAGAACTGCGATCACGGCTGTGGGTGATTCATTATCGGTAATGAGCAGATCGACCTCGTCCAGCGGGATGATTGGGACGAACCCGGCCCGCTCCAACTTGCTGCTATCGGCCAGGACGATTACCTTCTCGGCTCGCTCCGCCATCATCCTGCCAACCTCGGCCACCAGCGGGTGGGCTGAGGTGATGCCGCCCTCGATTGTCAAGCCGTCGCAGCCAAGAAAGGCAAAGTTGGCGTTGAACTGCTGCAGGCCATGCAGTGTCTCAGGGCCGACGGTGGCTTGATGCTCCGGCAGGAAGATCCCGCCCAGCATGAGCAGATTGTGAGGCGCCCAACCACCGATCTCCTCCAGGATTGGGATGGAATTGGTCACGATTCGCATTCTCCCCGATCGCTGTACCTGTACCGGGATCTGCCGCGCCAGGTACTGGACAGTCGTGCCCGAATCGAGCAGGATGATGTCGACCGCATTAAGGCGTCCTGCCGCAGCCGCGGCGATACGCGCTTTCTGTTCACGGTTGTGCTCCATGCGAATGTTGTAGGCAGCGAGCTGGATCGAGCGGCTGGTCGAGACTGCTCCGCCGTGGATGCGGCGAAGTAGTCCCCTCTCCTCCAGGATGGTGAGATCATTACGGATGGAGGTGTCGGTGAGTTCAAACTCCTGCACCAAATCCGAGACCTGCACCCGGCCTTGCTCGAGGATCTTCTGGACGATCAGGTCCCTTCGTTGATATGTGTTCATGTCTCAACTATCCTCGTGGTCCGCATCCTACCTTCTGATAATACAACAAAACGAAGTAAAAACAAAGAATAAACAAATAGGATCGTAATTATAAACATTGACGAACCGAAATTTCGAGGCTATCATGGGTTCAGCCTACCATTCCGCGAATAACGGATCAACTCGCACCGTTAACCTGAAGCTGGTCCACGAGGAGAACCCGCGATGACCAAAGTTGGGGAAGATATCCGTTTGGGTCGGCTTTTTTCTGGCTCCGAGAACGCCGTGATCGTCGCCATCGATCACGGCCTTTATTTCGGCCCGCTGCCAGGCCTGATCGATCTACCGAAAGTTATTCGCAAGCTGGCCAATGCCGACGGCATCCTACTGAGCGCGGGCATGATCCGCCATTGTGCAGATTTCTTCTCGCAGCGTGGTGCGCCGGCGATGATCACCCGCTTGAACTGGGCAACGAACTACATGGCGCAGTGGGACTATGACCATTCGTACTCCGTGCCCCTGCTCAGTGTCGACGATGCGCTGCACCTGGGCGCAGATCTGGTCGTGGCCAGCCTGACGATGCAAGCGCCAGATCAGGCTGAAGATGCCAGGAATGTCGAGCTGGTCGCCCGCTATGTCCAGGAGAAGGAGCAAGCCGGGGTGCCTTTGATCTGCGAGGTATACCCGATCGGTGGTGACTTCGCCCAACCCGAGGAGCTGCACGAGCAAGTGCTTATCGGTTGCCGGATGGCTGCCGAGTTGGGCGCTGACCTGGTGAAAACCTTTTACACCGGCAAAGAGTTTAGCAAAGTGACCGCAGCCACCAGCATCCCGATCCTGGCGCTGGGTGCTATGAAGAAACCAACCGGGCTCGATGCCCTGAAATTGGCCGCCGATGCCATCCGGGCAGGCGCACGAGGCGTCGTCTTCGGTCGCAACGTCGTTCAGGCGCGCCGCCCCCAGCATTTGTTGGATGCCTTGCGGGATGTCGTTCAATTTGGCGTCGCACCTGAAAAAGCTGCGAAAAAGCACAGCTTGGCGTGACACTCGCATGAGCTATTTCATCGGCCTTGATATTGGCACAACGTCGGTTAAAGCGGCGATCTACGATCCCGCCGGCGAGTGCCTCGCGCTTCAATCTCAGGACTATGCACTCGATACACCGGGCGTGGACCGGGTTGAACTCGACCCCGAACAATATTGGCGTTCGGCCAGGGATGTCTTGGGAAAGGCTGTGAGCATAGCCGGCCTCCCTCCCGATTCGATTTCCGCGATCGGAATTTCAAGCCAAGGTGAGACGACGATCGCCGTGGATCAAGACGGTTTGCCGATTTACCCGGCGTTAGTCTGGCTTGATAATCGTGCCAAGGCCGAGGCCCAATCACTGGGTGCGCTTCTTGAACCGGAAGTCTATGCCCGAACTGGCATTCCTTCCGTCAACCCTACTTGGACCGCCTGCAAGATCGCTTGGATTCGTGAACATGAACCGTTTGTTTTCGAACACACCCATAAATTCCTCCTTGCCCAGAATTTCATCACCCACCGCTTGACAGGCGAGTACGTCACCGACGGTGGGGTCGCGTGTACAACCCTCCTGCTGGATATCAACAGCCATCAGTGGTGGGGAAGGGCATTGGAAGCCGTCGGACTTTCTCCGCAGAAGTTGCCAACGCTCAAGCGGGTCGGCGAGATCGCCGGCGAACTGACCGCCACGGCCGCGGATGCGCTTGGCCTGCGTTCCGGCATTCCGGTGGTCCTGGGTGGGATGGACCAGATCGCCGGCGCGGTCGGGGCGGGCAACCTTACGCAGGAAATCATCTCGGAAAGCACCGGCGGCGCCCTGACCATCCAGGTGACCGTCGATCGGCCGGATCTCGATCCCCGCTCGCAAATTCCGGTTTACCTGCATGCCTTGCCCGGAAAATTCCTCTTCGATCCGGTATGCGATACAGGAGGAATGACGCTCAAATGGTTCCGGGATGTCTTTGGTGAGGTCGAGATCGAGCAGGCCGAGCATGAGGGCAAGGATGCATACGACCTGATCGCCCGGCTGGCCGACCGAGCCGACCCTGCCTGCGAAGGTTTGATCATGCTGCCCCACCTCACCGGTGCTTTCAGTCCGGAGTATGACCCGTACGCACGCGGCGTTTTCTACGGTTTTACCCTTGCCCATCAAAAACGACACTTCGCCCGCGCCGTGCTCGAGGCCGTGGCGTTCATGCTGCGTCGGAATCTTGAAGTCATCACCGAGGCCGGGATCAGGGTCGACGAAGTCAGGGCGACGGGGGGCGGGGCGCGCAGCCGCCTCTGGCGCCAGATCAAGGCCGATGTGTGCAATCTTCCTGTTATTTCGTTGAGGCATGAGGATACTGCCCTGCTCGGGGATGCTATGCTGGCTGCGGTGGCGACCGGGCATTTCACTTCACTATTCGAGGCTGCTGACGCAATGGTGGTTCCTGTCGAGCGGCTAGATCCGACTCCGGCACATCGCGAGACCTATGACCGCGCTTATTCCAGATATAAGCAGCTCTATGATGCCCTGGCCCCGCTTTTTAAGGAAAACTTCAGCTAAAGGCCGGGATAACCTTGACACCTTGGGCCGTACAAAACGAAGTGGAGGATTTCAATGACAACCCAACCGAAGATTGGTCTGTTTGTAACCGCGCTGCTGGAAGATGATTACAACAAGACCGGCCATATGCGCCCGAAGATGGCACAGGCCACCGACCGTATTGCGAAGATCCTTGCGCCCTATGGTGAGGTGATCAACCCTGGTTTCGTCGAGTATGAACCCGACGCCGATCGGGCGACCCAGGTCTTTAATGCCGAGGGCGTTGATCTGATCATTGCAATAGAGCTTGCCTACCAGAAGGGCATCATCCCGATGCGCACATTACTGCGGGTCCAGGCGCCAATCCTGGTCTGGAATACACAGCAAATCCGCCGCCTGCCCGAGGAAGCCGACTTCGATGTGATCATGGAGAATTCGGGCATGGCCGGTCTGCCTGAATTGACCAGCGCCCTCATCCGTTCCGACCGTCCCTTCCAACTGCTTACGAGCCATATTCAGGATCCGGCTGGGCTGGAGCAGATCGGGCAATACGCCGTCGCGGCCGGAGCCATTCACCGCCTCGAAAAGATGCGTATCGGCATCATCGGTCATCCCTTCGAGGGCATGACCGACCTGATGGTGGACTACCTCAGCCTGCGGGACATGATCGGGCCGGTGTGCTGGCCGATCGAGCCGGAGAAGATCGCCGTCGCCTCAGAGGCGATGGACGCCAAGCGCGTCAAGAGATTCATGGAAGATCAGGCCAAGCTTTATGACGCCAGCGAGATGCCGCCGGAACTATTCGATCGCTCGGTCCGCTTGACCCTGGCCATGCTGGATATCGCTCGCGAAGGCAAGTTCGACGGGTTGGCGACCTTCGATCAGATCTGGCTGACCGATCCCCGGGTCGGGATCATCCCCAGCTATGGCACCGGCATCCTTTGCGCCGAGCATATACCTGTTGCCACCGAGGCCGATGTCACGACCCTGTCGGCGATGATGATCCTGCAGGAGCTGGCCGGCGAGGTCACCTTCCTTGAGAATTACGTGATCGACTTTGATGAGGATGCGATCATCCTCTCCCACGATGGCCATGGCAACCCGGCGATGGCCGCCGATCCAAAGCAGGTGCGGATCAAACCCAGCATCTACTATGAGGGTGTCAACGGGCGCGGTGCTGGCCTGGAGTTCGCCTACGCTCCTGGCGACGTGACCATTCTCTCCTTGATCCCGCTGGGAGACGGCGATTGGCGCTTGATCGTTGGCGAAGGCGAATCGCTCCCGATGACACCCCGTCCAGTCGCTGCACCCCAGATGCTCTTCCGCTATAAGAACGGTTCGATCGTTGACTTTTGCGACAACTGGCTGCTGGCTGGTTCACCGCATCACATGGCGCTGGCGTACGGGCATCTAAGCGAGCAGGTTGAGAAGGTCGCGGATCTCTTGGGGGTTGAGGTTATCTCGATCTAAGAAGGGTTGGTTTCGTAGGACCCGAGTAAAACCTGGAAGATCGAATGGGCGCAAGCGCAGGTCCAGGTCCTGCTAGTGAAAGCAGGAAAGGTAAAAGAGAGGGAGCAGGAAGACTCGCGTGATTGAAATCAACGGCCGTGAAATCCATCTGGACGAGACGGAAGGTTTACTTGCCTGGGCGGACGCCGATCACCTCGTCTGCCTGGCGATGGATTTCATTCGTCGCTGTCCGGTCGACTCACGCAGCGGCCTGCCATGGTATATGACGTACTCGTGCTTTTGGACCGATCCGCTGCGCCCGACTGTGTGGCCTGATAACCCGGCCGGAAAATTCGCAATGGCGGTGGGTACACTCATCCGTTACTATGCCTATAGCGGTGAGACCTGGTTCCATGAGCCGGTCCGGGCCATGCTCGACCGGTTGATCGCCCACCATACACCGGAGCACTTCGCCTGGGCAGGCGTGCCGTATGCATCAGCAGAACCAGGATTTGGCGTTTACTTCGGCGCTAGGGCAGATGGACACTTCGTTACCGAACCGGACAAGATCGCGCAGGCGGCACTCGGATACCTGAACTTCTACAAACTTACGGGAGAAGAGAGCTACCTGAGGCATGCCGAGCATTGCGCGAAAGTGCTGGCCAATATGTGCCAGCCTGGCGACGAATTACAGTCCCCATGGCCCTTCCGGGTCGATGTCCGTGATAACACCCCGGTCGAGACCTATTCAAGCCATGTCATCCCAGCGATTCGATTGTTCGATGCGCTTATCGCCCTGGATCTTGAACACAGTGAGCAATTGGCCGATGTGCGTGAGAATGCCTGGAAATGGTTGATGGAACACCCGCTACAGAATGGACGCTGGAAAGGGTATTTTGAGGATATCCGCCTCGATCCGGATAACCAAAACCGAGAACAGTACAGCCCGATGGAAACGGCTCGCTACCTTCTTCATCATCCCGAGCACGACCCGGACTGGCTGGAGCATGTCCAGGCCCTTTTGCATTGGGTAGAGAAGAACATGGGCAGCGAGCTGTTCTATAAAGCCATGCCCATCCATGAGCAGCTCTACTGCTTCCATGTTATGGGTAGCCATACGGCCCGTTTTGCTTCAATTTGCGCCCTCTTCGCCGAAAAGGCAGGAGCGCCGGCCTATGCCGAGCTCGCCCGGCATTGTTTCAGCTGGGCCAGCTATATGGCGACCGATGAGGGTTATGTCCACGTGGGGGTCGATCGACCGGATTACTACAACCAGTGCTGGTTTACGGATGGCTACTTCGATTATGTGCCGCATTTCATCGACGGCATGGCCGCCCTTCCTGACCTGGCTCCCGCTTCTACAGATCACATGCTGAGAAGTTCTTCCATCGTCAATTCGATATCCTATCAACCTCGCAAAGTGAGGTATCAGACCTTTGACGCTAACGCTGAAGAGTTGTTAAAGCTCACCTTCCAGCCCGTGGAAGTCTTGAGCGATGGCTCGGCCCTGAAGCAGCGGGGCGGGGATGAGAAAGCAGGTTGGGAGTGGGATGAAGAATCCCGGCTGCTCAATATCTGGCACGACGCGCGCGCGATTGAAGTCGTGGGCTGAGTCGAGGATCTGATGCAAATTAGCCGCAGTACACGCATACGGAAAGCGAAAGGTGGGGGGTGGAACTGGGTGCCGCTCATCCCCTTCCTGGCCATAACCGTGGCGGTTATGATTTTGCCGATCGCCTTCATGCTTGAGGGCAGTTTCAAGAACGGGGATGGGTTATTCACGCTGGAAAATTACGCGCAAATGGCCGCGCCGCTCTACACCCAATCTTTCCGCAACAGCATCCTCCTTTCGGGGATTACCGCAATCTTTGGAACGCTTCTGGGCACTGCTGTGGGCTACTTCACCTACCGGTTGCAGAGCACTCGTATCCGCGAGCTGGTCATCACGCTGTGTGACGTCACCTCGAATTTTTCCGGGGCGCCCCTGGCGTTCGCTTTCATTGTTGTCCTGGGCAGTAACGGTGTTCTGACCCTGGCACTATCCCAATATTTTGGCTGGAAGATTTATCCAGCCTTCAGCATCTACTCCTTCTGGGGACTGGTCCTGGCCTACACCTATTTCCAGCTCCCGCTGATGGTGTTGCTGGTCCTCCCGGCAGTGGCAGGTTTGAAACAGGAATGGCGTGAGGCCGCACGGAGCCTGGGGGCAGACTCGCGCACATATTGGCGCTACATCGGGTTGCCCATTCTCGCCCCGGCGATCCTCGCCAATCTGCTCTTATTATTCGCCAACGCATTTGGGGCCTACGCTACGGCCTATACACTAACCGGTTCTCGGTTCAACCTCGTCACCCTGCAGCTGGGTTCGCTGCTGACCGGCGAGGTCTTGCGCGATCCCGGGGCGGGAGACGCCATGGGCATCCTCACCCTGCTGCTGATGGGTCTGACCATCTCGCTCTACCAACTTGCCGCGCGAAGAGCGCGCCGGTGGCGTCAATGAAGCAGCGCAGCCTGGTTGGTCCGTTGAGCATCATTCTCTTTCTGGCCTATATGTTCCTGCCGATCCTGGCCACCTACGTCTTCTCGATCGCCATACGCTGGGATCGCTCGATCCTGCCGGAAGGATTGACGTTTGACTGGTATCGGACGGCTTTTCAGGATCGCTGGTTCCTGATCGTCTTTAAGCATTCGATCACGATCTCGGCCGCCAGCGTTCTTGTGAGCGCGCTCTTGATCGTTCCAACTGCATACTGGGTCCACCTGAAACTCCCGCGTGCTCTGCCTTTATTGAATCTGATCTCCACCCTGCCGTTTGCTATACCGGCGGTCGTGCTGGCGCTGGGGCTGATCAAGCTCTATGGTCAGGGTCCGCTTCAATTGGCCCGTACGCCGGCGATGCTGGTGCTGGCCTACGTCATCTTCACCCTGCCCTTCATGTACCGGCCGATTGCCAGCAGCTTGGAGGCGATCGACATCCAGCGCCTGACGGAAGCGGCGCAGAGCCTGGGGGCCTCCTGGCCAAGAACGCTCGTCCAGGTCATCCTGCCGAACATATTGCCCGGGATCTTGAGCGGTGGGCTGCTGGTGTTTGCCACCATCTTTGGTGAATTTACCCTGGCCACGTTATTGGTCGGAGCGCGCTACAAGACCTTCCCGATGCAGCTCGTTTACTACACCCGCAGGGATGGCAGGATCGCCTCGGCATATTCGGTCATCAGTTTTACGGTCGCCTGGGCGACATCTCTGGTCATCCTGTGGGTCGCGACCTGGGGGACGCGGCGCAGCGCCGGTCCGCGAACAGCACAGGATCTAACTCGGAAGCAGGCCTCGGTAGGAGGGAAGGTATGAGTTACCTGGAGCTGGATGGGCTCGCTAAATCCTATGGAGAGATAGCAGCCGTACACGATTTCAACCTGAAGGTTGAAAAAGGCGAGTTCGTCTCCCTGCTTGGCCCATCCGGGTGTGGGAAGACCACCACGCTGAGGATTATCGCTGGATTTGAGAAACCGGATCTGGGCATGGTGCGGCTTGATGGCCTGGATATAACTGCAGTTCCAGCGCATCAGCGAGGGATGGGGATGGTCTTTCAGGCGTATGCCTTGTTCCCCAACATGACTGCCTGGGGCAACGTCGCCTTTGGTTTGCGTGTGTCAAAACGTGACTCGGACTATATCGAGCGCAGGACGCATGAATTGCTCGAACTGGTTGGTCTCGCGGCTGAGGGTCAGAAGTACCCCGGCGAACTCAGTGGCGGACAGCAGCAGCGTGTGGCACTGGCTCGTGCCCTGGCGATCGAGCCTAAGGTGCTGCTGCTCGATGAACCCTTGAGCGCGCTCGACGCTGTTGTGCGTGTCAGTTTGCGCCAGGAGATCCGCCGCATTCAGACCCAACTAGGGATCACTACCGTGTACGTGACCCATGATCAGGAGGAGGCGCTTTCGATCTCCGACCGGGTGGTAGTCATGCGTCAGGCCGAGATCGAGCAGATAGGCACACCGATCGATATCTACACATCTCCCAGGACGCATTTCGTTGCGACATTTATTGGAACAACCACCCAGTTCGAGGGGGTGCTGGAGGATAAGGTGCTTGGTAGGGTCAGGTGCGCGGATATCGTGCTCTCGGTGGGAACGAACGCGGGAATGGCTGTCGAGAATGGCGATCCCGTTATCGTGTTTGTACGGCCAGAAGCCATTCAAATTGCCCAACCCGGTGAGCAGATCGAGGCTGATAACATGCTTACCGCGACGCTGCAGGCTGTAACCTTGCTCGGCCCGGTCATCAGGCTCTCGCTCACTTCCGGTGGATTGGACCTGGTGGCTGATGTCAATACCAACGAACGCAGCCGTTTCACACGTGGCGAAACGGTACTGCTCCATTTTCCCGCTGAAGCGTGCCGCGTGATGCAGAATATACCCGCATGAAGGTTTGCGTTCGGACGACCATCCGAGATAAAGGAGGTGAGCTGGAAGCTGAATCATGTGAGCCCTGGACCGTTTCGAAGCTATCTGCAAGCGTAAATTGAAACCCCTCAAGGAGGGAAACCATGAAGAAGAGTGTACAGATCGTCGCGTTGCTGCTGATCGTCATGATGGCACTCCTGCCCGCATGTCAATCCGCGGCGACCCCGACAGAAGAGCCGGCGCCTGTAGTTCCTGCGGCGCCCGCGGCAACCGAGCCAGCGGCAGTAGAACCCCCTGCTCCACCAGTCGATCCGATGGTTGCTTTGGTGGATGCTGCCAAGGCGGAAGGCGAGATCGTCAGCTATGGCCTACCCGATGACTGGGTGAACTATGGCGGGATGTGGACGCTGTACGAAGGTATGTATGGCATCACCCACCTCGACACTGACATGGGAAGTGGCGAGATCATCGCTGCCCTGGAAGCCGAGAAGACCAGCGGCGTGGCGGACATCACCGATCTCGGGATCAACTTTGCCAACCAGGTCGTGGTTGAAGGTCTTTCCCAACCCTACAAGCATGGGTATTGGGATGAGATCCCTGACTTCGCCAAGGACGCGGATGGTCTTTGGTCAGCCGCCTACTGGGGCGCCATTGGCTTCTGCGTAAATGCAGATTTGGTTCCAGAAGTTCCACAGAGTTGGGCAGACCTGCTCGATCCCATGTACAAAGACATGGTTTCGATGAAGGACCCGCGCGAATCCGGCACGGCCAACTACGTCGTCCTGGCGGCTGCCTTTGGGAATGGCGGGGATGAGAACAATGTCCAGCCCGGCCTGGATTACTTCGCCCAGATGTACGAACTGGGTCAGATGAGGGCCGTATCACCCAGCACTTCCGCCATCCAGACAGGCGAGGTGCCGATTGCTCTGTTCTGGGACTTTGACTGCCTGAGCAAGGCCAAGGACCTGGGCATGCCGCTTCAGTTGGTCATCCCGAGTGACGGGACCGTTGCCGGCCTGTATATCCAGTTCGTCACGGCCGCAGCGCCGCATCCAAACGCGGCCAAGCTGATGATCGAAACAGAATATTCGGACGAGGGTCAGCTGGCCTACGCGCAAGGCTTTACTCACCCGATCCGGGATATCGAACTTCCGGCCGATCTTCTGGCTGCTTTCCCCGACAAGGCACTCTACGATGAATATGTCAGCTTCCCGCAGGATTTCTCGAAGTTGACCGACGCAGCTACGAATATCGCAGAGGGTTGGAGCCTGATCGTCCAGTAGGTAAGGCTCCTGATCGACAAATATCGATAAAGTGAAGGTCTGCGAGCCGTCGAAATCACCCGATCAGGCTCGCAGACCACCCTTCTTTGAATCGAGGCAGGAATTATTCATGACGCCAATCACCGCAAGCGCACCCGGCCGGATCTGCCTGCTTGGGGATAACGCCGATTTGCTTGAGAAACCGGCGATCGCAGCTGCGATTTCGGCTTTTTTACGTGTGGAGATCGAGCCGCACGCGGATGATCTTATCAGTCTCACCGGGGCTGATATTGGTTTCAGCGAGTCGTTCCGCTTGAGCGATGATGTGGTTCTCGATTCGCCTCTCAAATATGTAAAAGCTGTGTACGCGCGCTATAAGAACCAACTCCAGCATGGATTCGACCTGACGATCCATTCGGATATTCCGGTCAGCGCGGGTTTATCGTCATCCACAGCACTGTGTATTGCCACGATTCGCGGACTTGCCCAGTTGTGCAGCACGAATCTGACGCCAAAGGAAATCGCCGAGCTGTCGTTCCAGATCGAGCGCTATGACCTGGATATCGAGTGCGGGCGGATGGACCAATATGCAATCGCCTTTGGAGGCGTGACCTATATCCAGACCGGCGATGAAGCAGGTGTCGAACAACTACCGCTCGAAACGCTTCCTGTCGTTGTTGCGGATACGGAGGAAAAGCACGACACGCAGGCGCTGCAAAAATGGCTGCGTGATCGAATTGCCCGGCAGGATCCAGCTGTCATGGTGCCCTTGCTGGAGGTGGTAGAGCTGGTTGAGTCAGGCAAACAGGCCATCCTGGAAAGGGATCTTATAAAGCTCGGGGAGGTCATGAACCTTCAGCAGATCCAGGAATTGGCCATGGGAACATCTACAGAACGCCTGGAATTATTTTGTCGTAAAGCCAGAGAGGCGGGGGCCTGGGGGGCGAAACAAATGGGGGCGGGAGGCGGTGGATGCATGATTGCGCTCTGCCCTCCAGACCATATTCAGGAGATCTCACAGGCTCTGCAAACTTTGGGTGCGCCAGCCTGGAGCTTTGACATCATCCCACCCTCTATTTCTGTGTGAGAAAAGCCTGATGGTTCAGGATTTTCAACTTAAACCGCCTTTCTTCGAACTGGGGCCGAAAGCCTACCTTTTTGGGGCTGGAGTCCTGGATCTTGCCCGCTTTGCCGATGGGGTGAGCGCGAAATACGAAGTACCGATCATCCTGACCCCTCAATATGTCGACATCCCTCTTCTTGTTAAGGAAACGAACAACCTGCTAATCTTTGCACAGCACATGGATCCATTAATGATCGGCCGCGGGATCGGATCAGTTCTCCCCGAGGCGCTCAAGGCTGCTGGAGCCGTTGGAACGCTGCTGAATCATGCCGAGAAGCCTTTGCCGCGTAAGATCCTTCAGGAGACTATCCAAAGAGCGGATGAGGTTGGCCTGGCAAGCATGGTTTGTGCTGCCAATATGGATGAGGTTGAAGCCATCAGCCGGATGAACCCTAACATCATCATCGCCGAAGCCCCGGAATTGATCGGCACTGGAACGCGCTCCGGAAGTGACCGGGAGAATATTCTAAAGATCAACCAACTTGTCTGGAGCATCAACCCCGAGATTCTCGTTCTGCATGCCGCCGGCATCAGCAGCGGGGTGGATGTTTATAACGTTATTGCATCTGGCGCGCAGGCGACCGGATCGACAAGTGGTGTCCTGATGGCGCCTGACCCATTTACGATGCTGGAAGATATGATCCGTAACGTTCGAAAGGCGTGGGAAGACACCCACCCTCAAGGATAAGGAAGGCAGACCCATGACCGTATTCCATCATACCTTCAAGATCCAATCCGGGATGAGACCGAGCATTCAAGATGTGACCGAGCAGGTCGAGCAGGCGTTGGCTGAATCCCGCATCGTCGACGGCATTCTGGTCGTCTTCTCGCAGCATACTACCTGCAGCGTATTGATCCAGGAAGCCTCCGATGACCTCGATTATTGGGGAACCGACTTTCTGATGCAGGACCTGGTGGGAGTGCTTGAGAATATCATCCCAACCTGTCGGACGCAGGGGCAGTATCTGCATCCTGGTCCGGAGCATATCAAGGCTGCGCTCGGCAGGGATGAATTACCTTCCTGGTCCCTCAACACCGATGCCCACTTACGCTCAGTTCTCCTGGGACGCTCGGTCACGATCCCCGTCGAAGGTGGAAAAGCTGTATTGGGTGATTTTGGACGGATCTACTTTGCGGATTTTGACCAGGTACGCGCGCGAGAGCGGAACGTGAGAGTACAGATTATCGGGGAGTGAAAAAGGGGGTGAGTCGCAAAGTTCAAGAATTGAGTTAGTATTGCCTCAATCGCCAATCACATCCTGGATCGGCTAACGCTTGGATGTGCTTGACCAAGCACCTATCGCATATAGAAATATCGCAACCAAGGCAATGAAAGAGAGGCTTTGATGTTCGCTTTGGCAGCCCCGGCCTGGGACATCATACTGCGCACAGCGTTAATCTACCTCGCACTCTTGATCGGGCTGCGGATCGCCGGAAAGCGTGAGATCGGCCAGATGACGGTATTTGATCTGGTGGTCCTGCTCCTGCTCTCCAACGCCGTACAAAATGCAATGCTCGGCCCGGACACATCACTGGTAGGGGGTTTGCTGGCAGCAGCCGTCTTGCTGGCGCTCAATGCGATCCTGGCCCGGCTGGGCCGTGGTTCACCCCGTCTGCGGCGATTGATTGAAGGCTCCCCCACGTTGTTGATCCTGCATGGTGTCCCGATCTCCAATCACATGCAGAAGGAAGGGATCAGTGAGGAGACGCTGCAGGCGGCCTTGCGTGAGCACGGGGTTAAGGAATTGGAGGACGTTGAAATGGCGGTGCTGGAGATCGATGGTTCGATCAGCGTCGTCCCGACAGGCGGGACGACGAAACACATCAAACGGCCCATCAAGTTTCTCCGGCATTCCTGAATATATAGGGGCAGCATGCCTGATTCGAACAACCTTATAACCTATTGGAATCGAACCCCTGATGTACTGTTCGACAGTCTCGGCAGCACACAGGATGGCCTGACTACCGATCAAGCTGCCGATAGGCTTCAGGCCTTGGGACCCAATGCGCTCAGCGAACGAAAGCGGTCAACTGCGCTTGCCCTCTTCCTGAACCAATTCAAGAGCCCTTTGATCCTGATCCTGCTCTTCGCCACAGCTGTCTCTGCAGCCACACAGGATTATGTCGATTCGCTCATCGTGCTGGCCATCGTCGTGGGAAGTGCGGTCCTTACCTTCATCCAGGAATACAACGCCGGGGTGGCGCTGGAGAAATTGCGCGCCCGCGTGCATGCCAAATCATTCGTCTTACGCGATGGATCTAGGCAGGAGATCCCGGCGGAGGGAGTAGTTCCCGGTGATATTGTCCTGCTCTCGGCGGGCAGCCTGATCCCTGCCGACGGCGTCTTGCTGGAGGCGACGGACTTCTATGTCAACCAGGCCATACTCACCGGCGAGACCTACCCCGTTGAAAAGCAGCCGGGGGTCGTGCCGGCATACGCCGACCTGGCAAAGCAGACCAACTGCGTCTTCATGGGCACCAACGTTCGAAGCGGGAGCGCAAAGGCCCTCATAATTCAGACAGGAACCCGCACCTCTTTCGGGCAGATCGCCAAGCGCCTAACCGTGCGGCAGCCGGAGACCGACTTCGAGCGTGGCGTGCGCCGTTTCGGGAATCTGCTCAGTCGGATGATGCTTGTGCTGGTTGTGGCGGTCTTCGCGATCAATGTCTTCCTGAATAAGCCCGTGCTTGATGCACTCATTTTCTCGATTGCCCTCGCAGTCGGCATAACTCCGGAGCTGCTGCCGGCCATCATCAGTGTCACGCTTGCCAAAGGTTCAAAGGAGATGGCTGCACAGGGTGTTATCGTCCGGCGCCTGAACGCCATTGAAAATTTCGGCAGCATGGATGTGCTCTGCACGGATAAGACAGGCACGCTGACCGAGGGCATCGTGCAGCTCGATGGTGCGCTTGATGTACAGGGGGAGGCATCGCAGGACGTGCTGCGCTGCGCTTACCTGAACGCAACGCTGCAAACCGGGTTGGACAACCCGCTCGATGAAGCGATCGCGGCATTGCCGGCACCCGATACACGAGGTGCCGTGAAGATCGATGAGATCCCCTACGATTTCATCCGCAAACGGCTCAGCGTCGTCGTGGCGGAGGGTGAACAGATCACGATGATAACAAAGGGGGCTCTCGAGAACATTCTTGAAGTGTGTACCCACATCCGGGATCACGATCAACCGCTTGACCGTCAGCAAGCAGCGTCGATCCGTGAGCGATCCTCGGGTTGGAGTGGACAGGGCTTCCGGGTGCTGGGTGTTGCGATGCGCGAATTTCCACAGCAACAGGTCTTCACCCGGAAAGATGAAACCGGGATGACGTTCACCGGCTTTCTGCTCTTCTTCGATCCACCCAAGCCCGAGGTGAAGCAGACCATCCTCGATCTCGCCGCCAGCGGCATCGAGCTGAAGATCATCACCGGTGATAACAAGCAGGTGGCGCTGCATACAGCCGAGACGATCGGTTTGACCATCAGCGGAGTGCTGACCGGGAGCGAGCTCAACAAGCTGGGTGATGAGGCGCTGTGGCAGCAGGTTGAGACGGTCAATATGTTTGTTGAAGTCGATCCCAACCAGAAAGAGCGCATCATCCTGGCACTGCGCAAGAATGGTCGGGTAGTGGGCTACATGGGGGATGGAATCAATGATGCGCCCTCGCTCCACGCGGCCGACGTTGGTATCTCTGTCGACCAGGCGGTGGACGTGGCTAAGGAGGCGGCCGACTTCGTGCTGCTGGGGAAAGGGCTCGATGTGCTGGAGCGGGGGATCCGGCTCGGAAGGAGCACCTTTGCCAACACCCTGAAGTACGTCTATGTCACGACCAGCGCCAATTTTGGGAATATGTTCAGCATGGCCGGCGCTTCACTCTTTCTACCGTTCCTGCCACTCCTTCCCATGCAGATCCTGCTGACCAATTTCCTGACCGATTTTCCGGCAATCACGATCGCCAGCGATCTAGTCGATCCGGAGATGATCGAAAGACCGCGACGCTGGGATATCCGCAACATCCGCAACTTCATGATCACATTTGGCTCCGTGAGTTCCGTCTTCGATTACCTGACGTTCGGGCTGCTGTTGCTAGTGCTGCATGCGACGACGGACGAGTTCCGCACTGGCTGGTTCATCGAATCGGTCATGACCGAGCTGCTGGTGATGCTCGTGATTCGAACGCAGCGTCCGTTCTTCAGGAGCAGGATCGGTAGGATGCTGCTCATCTCCACAGCTGCGGTCGCGCTGGTGACGATCGCGCTGCCCTACCTACCGATCAATGCCCTGCTTGGAATGACCCCGCTTTCTCTCGATCTTGTCCTGGGTTTGTTTGGGATTACACTGCTGTACCTGGTGGGGACGGAGGCGACGAAACGCATCTTCTACCGGCGGAATATACGCCCCAAGCTTCTTCGGAGGTGAGGGAAACGTTCGAGGCGAAACCTGGCTAGCTTTGGTATACAGTGATGGATTTAGCCAGGCTGTTGGCCAGGAGGGGAGCCGCGACACGTTCAAGTGTCCCCGGATCTGCCGGATCCTCAACTGGCTCTCCCAGCTCCAATCCCGATAACCAATCTTCAGCTAGTTCAATATAAAGACGGAGGGTCTGAGGGTGTGCTTCGATGAACGCCAGCAGCGTGCCTGCTCGATCCATCTCGCCTTCCAGTGCCATACAGGCCGTCAACCCGATCAACGCGTAAAGGCTGACTGGGACCAAGTTGTGATCCAACAAAGCCTGCAGCGCTTGCAGCAATTGCTCCCGAGCCTGCTCATTCCCCCACTTGCCAGGAGGGCGAACGCCAAACGGCAGCGGGAAACCTGAATACCCCAGCGATGCCCGGTTTCTAGAAAGATTTCATAGTCCTGTGTAGCCAGGCTGACTGAGTCATCGTGATCGCCTAGAGCAAAGGCGTCGACGCTCATGCGACTCAGATAATATGCCTCACCGACGCGATCGCCGTAGCTTCTGAAAATGTCAAGCGCTTCTCGTTGAAAGTCCATAGCCTGTTGAAAAGCCTTCTTGCCCTCCATGACCAACCCAAGCTTGCTGAGAGCGAAGGCTGCACCCCATGGACTGCCTTGCTCGAAAAACAGCCGCTGTCCTTCCTCAAGAACCTGGCGGCTGTGGTCGAAGTCTCCCATTTGGTAGTAGGTATAGCCCAACCAGATGTAGTAAGAAGGCCAGCCAACATAGCGGGTGGCTTGCCAGCGTGGCGATACCCAGCTTGCACACCTGGGTGAGCGCTTCCTGATGGCTCATCTATTTCGGGCTGGATCGTTGTAGAGAACCAACGATACGAAATAACCCGAAAGGATAGTGATCCAAACCCAGGCGCTTGGTATAATCGGAGCAGTGAAAACTGTCACAATGGGGAGTATCCACCATCGCAGATGTGTGATAGTTAAGGAGATGTGACCATCCACTGAGCGAGACAAAATACATCAATTGAATCTCCGATCTGCACCGCCTAAACCGTCAAGGCATGGCGTCGCGGACGAACCTCAATGTTGAGGCGCCTGAGTACGAGGATGTAAGTTGTGGCTCCCTCAGGGAAAGGGTCGATAGTGGAAACACGCCGGCCTCCCGAAACCCCGAATTTCAGGGTGGACTTGGAAAGGAGAGACTGAGCTGATCCTTCTGACTCGCCAGGCTCTCATCTGGCGAGTTTGTGTGTTGGAGTCTAATGACTGAGTTGTACTTGATCACGGGAGAACGCGGTGAAGGCAAGACTACCTGGTGCCAGGCCCTGGTCGAGCGCTTGAGACGGGAAGGTGGTCAGGTCTGCGGGGTGCTCTCACCGGCCGTTTTTGAGAACGGGGAGAAAGTGGGGATCGACATCGTCGACTTGGAGACCGGGGAGCGCCGCCGTCTGGCGAATCGCGGTCGGCTGGCTGAAGAAAGGCTGGAGTTTCACTGGAGTATGCAGGAGG
>Ga0315553_10000532_pt1 | contig 33627 bp, 30 predicted proteins | sample SalMarSW160140MG_FD_203099 | JGI IMG/M metagenome (GOLD analysis project Ga0315553, IMG submission 203099) | Salt marsh sediment microbial communities from the Plum Island Ecosystem LTER, Massachusetts, United States - Salt Marsh Sediment SW1601-40 ... | reverse complement strand
TGCCGAGCGGCGCCTCGCCGCGCCAGCGTGACAGCAAGAAAGAACGCCGCGCCGGGGACGGGTCCGGGCGGGGAGGCGGCGTGTCTTCGCCATTTGCAGAAGGACGGCGCGATGTCTGCTCGGGCATGGATGCGTTCATTTTTTCGTGATCGATGCTTTGGTTCCATATGGCGGACCAGCCGGCCGATGTGAGCACAGCCTGCCGGCTCGGACAAGGAGCTCCCGGTCAGTCACAATCCTTTTGGACGGCAAAAAAGAGCCCCGCTTTGAGCGGGGCTAGAGGTTTTGGGCTTTTGAAACAACCAGCGATCCCCGGGGGGGGAGGGTAGGAAATCGCTGGCTGATACCACAACGCGGGAAAACGGCTTCGGTTCCATATGTGCGCAAACGTTCGCCGCCTTGTCCGCAAATGTGCGCGGGCCAGCGGCGCCTGCGCCCAGGCGATCAGCGCGGTCCGCCCTGATGATGCTTGTCCGGCCTGACCTTGCCAAATAGCTGTTCCCGCTCGAGAAATGCGCGCTCCGCGGTATAGAAATCGCGCAGGAAACGCTCCTCCAGCGCGAGCGGGACCTCGCCCGTCCAGCCGATCCTGTGACGGATTTTCTCACCCACCTGACGCAGCATCTCGTTGGAATAAAGGGACGTCTCGGCACCGCGCAGCACCTGTTCCAGCACCTGCAGCTCGTAATTCCCGTAGGCGAGGAGCTGACGGTCGGTGAAGCTGTAGCGGAACTCGTTCTGAGCCTGATCGGCAAGCAGCGCCCGGCGGGGCAGAGAAATCACGATCGTTCCCGCAATGAGATCGCCGCCGCGCATACGGTCGCGGTTGAGGAAAGGGATCGCCCCGATCGCGAGCAGCCAGGCGAAGGAAAGCCATTGGGCCCATTGCCCGACGGTCACTTCTTCGAGCGACAGCAACACCACGATCGGCATGAACACCTCGAACTCACGGGTGAGATTGCGCGCAATGACCGCCGAGGGAAGGAGCGGGCCGCCATTCCGGTCGACGACGCGGAGGCCGACGATCCGCTTGCCGGGCGTCGCCCCCCGCCAGGCCAGTTCGAAATGCAGGAAATAGGTGTTGCGGATGATGAAGCTGACAAGCAGCATCAATCCGACGACGATTTCAGGCGTAACGTCAACGATCTTCAGAAACGAGATCGGGAAGACGATCAGAAAGACCGCCAGGTTCCAGAAGACGAAATCGATAATGAAGGCGGCGGCGCGTTCGCTGAGCGGCGCCAGCTCGACGATCAGCGGGACGGCCTCCGGCGTTATGATCTCGCGGGCGCTTCCTCCGCGATCCTGGAAGATCCTGACATTCGGCGCGATCCCGGCCATCAGCTCTCCTTCCGCCGCCCGGCGCGGACGAAATAGAGCAGCCAAAGCAGACCGATGCCCCAGCCGATCGCATAGCGCAGATCCGTGCTCGAGACGAGTTGACGAAAGCCGCCTTCCAGAATGGCCGCCACGAAGAACAGGAAGACCGCGCCAAGCGCAATGCGTCCGGCAACCCGGCCGTGAATGGCAAGGCTCTGAACCCTGGAATAGCGGTCGGGAAAGAGGATCTTGTCCGCAATCAGAAGCCCTCCCGCCGCGCAAAAAAGGATGGCGGTGAATTCGGTGACGCCATGAATGGAGAGCCAGCCGATGAATTCATAGGTGAGACCGCGATTGTAATGGAGCCCGACAAAGGCGCCCATGATCAGGCCGTTATGGATCATCAGCAGGACCGTCGGGATGCCGGCGGCGAGCCCCAAACTGAAGGCGAGAATGCCGACCATGGTGTTGTGTTGAAAGAGCGTATTGGCAAAGAGCGCGAATGCGTGCGCCGCCCCTTCCCAGGGACCGAATATCTCGCGGTTCAGCAAGGCCTCGCGCGTGCTGTCCGCTCCCCTGTCGCCGGCAAGGCCCGAAGGGACGAGCGATGAGAACCATTGCTCATCACCCACCGTCAGAAGGAAGCCGGCGAGCCCTCCCGCCATCAGGGCAAGGAACGCGATGAGCAGATGCGGCCAGGCGCCCCGGACGGCCGCCGGGAAATCATGAGCAAAGAAACGGCTCATGCCCTGCCACAATGTGGTTCGCGGCCCGTAGACGACGAGGAACGCCCTGAGCGAGAGATTTTCCAGATAGGCGAGCATATTGCGGTCGAGCGCGATGCTGCGCGCGACCGAGAGAGAGGAGACCACCGATCGGTAGAGCAGCGGCAGCCGTTGCAGTTCCTCGGCGCTCAACGACCGGATGCCGCGTTTCTCGGCCTTGCCAATGAGGATCTCCAGCGCGCGCCAATCGTCCTCGCGAACCCGGCGGAACTCGCTGCTGCGCAGCAGAACGCGCGGGCGCGGCTCGTCGATGCGGTTCTCCACGCCTATGCTTTCGACTTGCGCTACCATCAGATCAGCCCACGCTGCTTGATTTCGAGATAACGGTTGATGAGCGCAACCGGAAGCGCCGCGCTCGGCACATCGAGGCAATGCACGCCGATCCGGGACAACCTCTCCAGAACAATGCTGCGGTCATGCAGAAAATCCTGCGCGATGACGGATCTTGCCACATCGTCGAAACTGCCGGGCGCACGGTCGGCGGCTTCACGCAAATAGCCGTCCCGAAAGGTCACGAAGACGGCGACATGGCGGTTCGCGATGCGGTGCATGCTTTCCACCAGCAATTCGGCCGTGGTGGTATCGACAAAATCCGTGAACAGAATGACCAGAGCGCGCCGCTTGAGCCGCGCATTCAGCTCGGCGAGACCCAGGGTGAAATTGGTCTCCTGCGTGTGATAGGCGAGCTGCGCCGTGGCGCGCTGCACGCGGGCGAAATATTGCGTCCCCCGCATCGGGCCGGTGTAGTGGCGGATGCGGGCGTCGAAACCGAACACACCGACGAGATCGCCGCTGCGGAGCGACAGCCAGGCCAGCCGCAGAGCGGCGTTGATGGCGTGGTCGAGCCGCGGAATGGGCCCGAGCGGGTCGACCATCAGATGACCGGTATCGAAGGCGAGCACGACCGGGTGATTGCGCTCGGTGCGGAATTCCTTGCAGAGCAGCTTGCGATGGCGCGCGGAATGTTTCCAGTCGATGAAGCGGATGTCGAGGCCGGGCGTGTATTCCCGTAAAGCCTCGAACTCGGTGCCCTCGCCTTTCTGCTGCTGCAGCTTTTCGCCGATGAGCGCGTCATGCGGGAAGAACCGCAGCTCGGCCCGCTGCACGCCCCGAATATTGGGCACGACTTCGATCTGGCGGCCGATCTCGGCGATTTTACCGATTTGCGCCAGCCCCAAGGGGCCGCGCCAGCGCAGCCAGAGCCGGTCGATGCTGACAATTCCCCGGCGCAGAGGAATGACCGGGAGCTCGGCCTGCCCCTCTTCCTGGGGATGGAGATCGATAGGGACGAGGACAGGACGCTCCGCATCGCCGCGTTGCTCGAGCAGCATTTCGATGCGCATGCCGCGCGGATAGGGCAACGGCGCGATCCGGACCGCCACGGCGCCGGTCTCGCCGATATACAGCCTGTCCGGCACATCGACCTTCGGCAGGAGCGAGCGCGAGGGCAAGGCCAGCGCGGCATCGGCGAGAACGGCAAGGATCACCAGCATGCTGAAATAGAGGCCCAGCGGCCAAAGCGCCTGGTCGGAAGCCATCGCAATGAGCGCGACCGGGATGCCGCCGGCAAAGATCAATATGGCTCGGCGGGTGGGCCGGATCATCGCGGCGCGGGGACCTGTTCGAGGATGTCCTGCAGGATCTTGTCCGCCGTCAGGCCCTCGATCTCGCCGCCGGGCGAGAGCACGATGCGGTGGCGCAGCACGGGGAAGAACAGCATCTTGACGTCGTCGGGGATGACGAAATCGCGGCCCTGAAGCGCGGCGAAGGCGCGAGTGGCGGCGGCCAGCATGTTCGCGGCGCGCGTCGAGGCGCCGACTTCCAGCGAGGAATGCTCGCGGGTCGCGCGGATCAGATCGACGATATAGGCGATCAGCTCATTGGAGAGGCGGATATGGGCGACCAGCGCCCTGAGAGCAGCGAGCAGGCGCTCATCCGCCACGGGACGCAGGTCGAAATCGGCGAGGCGCGGCATGGCCGAGCGATGGCCGTGGCGGTGAACGATCTCGCATTCCGCCTCGCGGTCCGGATAGTCGATCAGGATCTTGAGCAGGAACCGGTCGAGCTGCGCCTCGGGCAGCGGATAGGTGCCCTGCTGTTCGATCGGGTTCTGCGTTGCGACGACCATGAATGCGTCGCCGAGCGAGTAATCTTTCCCGTCGACCGTGACGGCCCGCTCATTCATGGCCTGTAGAAGCGCGGCTTGGGTTTTCGGCGGCGCGCGGTTGATCTCATCGGCAAGCAGGATCTGAGTGAAGATCGGGCCTTTGGTCAGAACGAAGCTGTTCGTCTGAAAATTGAACAGATTGGTCCCGAGCACATCGCCGGGCATCAGATCGGGCGTGAACTGAATGCGCCCGAAATGCAGCGCGAGGCTGGAGGCGAATGATTGCGCAAGAAGGGTCTTCGCGGTTCCGGGGACGCCCTCGATCAGGACATGGCCGCCGACCAGGAGACTGGTCAGCATCAGGTCCATCACCTCATCCTGGCCGACCACCGCTTTCCGGACTTCTCCGCGGACCCCCTCCGTGACGCCGCGAATCTCTTGAAGGTCCATCGAGTATCTCCTGCTTCCATCGGAATATGTCACGGGCGATCTGCGCGAACTGCGAAAGCTCGCTTCCTCCCCGGCTCTGGAAAAGCCGATCGATGCGCCGCATGATCTCGGCGGGATCGCGCGCTACATTGCGGGTCTTGCCGATCCGCCGCAACCATTCGATCTGCTGCGATTGCGAAAGATCCCTGGGTGCGCGAAGCTCACGGGCGGTGTCGCGGAGCGTCGTCTCCACATAGCGCGAAATGATCAGCCGCTCATGGCCGGCGAACGCCATGAGGTGGGCGACATTGGCGACCAGCCCCGCCTTGCCCGCAAGAAGCGGGGGCGGCGGCGTCTCCGGCGGACCGAAGCGGCCCATGGTCGCCCAGGCCAGGAGAGCGATCCCGACCACGACTTGCAGCGCTATGATGCTGTAGGGGAACTGGAACAGAAGCCGGGCGGTCGTACTGGGCCGCGACAGAAAGCCGTGAGAGGTTTCATCGAAGATGACGGCGCCCTTGCCGCCACGCAGCGTCTCGACCAGCTCGACCGCGAAAAGAGCGCCTTTGCCGTCGGCGGTGAAGGCATGGTTGGTGATGACATCGGGATCGGAAAGCACCCAGATCACCCGGCCGTCCTTGCGGATCTCGCCGAGCAGAACGCCTTCATCCGAGGCGACGAGCGGACTCAGCTGGTCCGACTTGACGAGCTGGATGCGTCCGGTAAGCGGCGGCGGCGGCCCGATGCGGTTGACGCTCCAGCTCTTGACCTCATCCACGCGCTCGACCTTCGCCGATTCCAGCACCAGGCGCAGCGTTCGCTCGGCATCGTAAATCGACTTCGGCACAACACGGCGAATCCAGCTCCGCCGCTCGCCGCCGGGATAGCCCACCCATTTCGGCAAAACCAGGAGCATCTTTTGGGCAAGCGGCGGGATCGGCGCGGCGGTTTGCGCAAGAAGCGAGATGCGCGGCTCGGCGACGATCACCACGCCGTCCGGGAGCGTCGACTGCAATTCGCGGCGGCTCTTCACGACCGGAGTGCCAAGCCGCTGCAGGAGATCCGCGATCCCGGCATAGCCGAGCGCCGACACGGAATAGCTGCTCGGGCCATGGCGGTCGGCGCCATAATCGTCGCGCGACATCAGGTAAAGCGACAGCACGAACGTCCCGATCGCGGCGGCGATGAGGGCAATGAGCAATCTGCCTGAAAAGACGGGCCTGTCCGTCATGACCCGGCTCGCGACGGGCTGGACGGGGCGTAAAGCAGATTCATCAGAGCGTCATAACTCCGGCGGCAGGCGCTATAGTCCTGCGCCCCCGCGGGATAGGCGCCGAAATGGCTCAGCTCTACACGGGTGATGATGTCTTTGAGGGACGCCCTGCCGGTTTCCGGAAGATTGGTGCGGCGAAGGATTTCGCGGCTGGTCAGGGAATCGGCGAAATTGACGCCCAGCCTTTCCCGGAGTTCGGCGAAGGCCCGAAAAAGCAGCAAATGCATCGCCTCGACATAACGCCCCTGCCCGGCAAGATCGTCGGCGGTCGTCGAAGCCTGAGTCGGGGAGCCGGCAAGCCCATCCTCGACCGCTCCGCCGTCCGAGGTCCATTCCGCGGAGCGTCCAAATCCGATCATGGGCAGATAGTCGCGAAACAGATAGAAGAAGAAGACGGCGGCGGCGGCAAGCGCGAGCCACAGGGCCAGCGTACTGAAGTCGATATAGGGCAGATTGATCTCCCAGCCCCAACCATCCGGCTCGCCGGGCAGCTCGATCTGCAGACCGAGCTCGGCGACCGTTTCAGCAGCCGCCCTCTCGATCTCACCTGTTGTCTGGGACAAGGCCGGACGCGCCGGCAAGACCAGCGCGCCGATGATTGCTGGGATCCCACTTGCCGAATGCCTCAAAACGCTATCTCCGCTTCAATACGGATGGACGGCCGGACCGGCCGCCCACAGATAGCATCCATCAGTCGAATACGGCGGCGATCCCTTCAATGTCCATACCCTCCTTGGCAACGCGAAGATAGTAGTAAGCCACGACGATCAGGACACTGCCGAAGGCCTGCGCCAAGCCCTGCCAGACAAGCTGCACGGCGATCTGCCCCCAAAGTCCGGCCAATGCCTCGCCGACGACCGGCAGGATGGATCCGCCGACCGCGCCGATGATCAGCACGAGCAGGTAAAGGCCGAACAGCTTCCAGCGGAACCCCTTGGTCAGTTCCTGACTGCGGCTCAGGCTCTCGACCGGGCCGGTTCGCTCGACGACGCAGACGGGCACCGCGACATACCACATCACCATGAGGATGAGGCCGGGGATGATCAGCAGGATCGAGCCGAGCAGGATGCCGAGCGTTTGCAGGAACATCAGGCCGAGGAGCGGCAGAAATCTCGCCAAACCGCGGGAGACCGACTCGCCGAGTTGGACCGGATGCCCTCGCATATGCTGAAAAGCGCCGTAAAGGATGACGGCCGTCGCAAGCGGTGCAAGGAATAGATAAAGAACGAATGCCATGAGAGTCATAACGCCTCTTTGATCCGGCGGCGCCTCACTCCCGAGGGCGCCCAGAAGCACGAAGGGCAGGACGACGCCGGTGGCGATTAGACTAAAAGTTGTGATGTGCTTGAAGAAGATGTTGAAGGCTCGCGAAAGAACTTGCCCGATCCGAAACTCTCGGTGCGACAATGCATCATCTGTGGCGGCTGTATCGACCATTTTTCCATTCCCCTGAAGTCAACCCCGGATTTTGACTATGCCGCCATTGTGGCGGCGGCGTGAACGGACTGTGAAATGCCAGACGCATCTCCTGTTCCCGCCAAGTCCATAATCTTCCGGTCAGAAGGCGCCTGCCCCATCGCGGCGCCTTCCAGACATTCCGGACCAGGATCGCTTGCACGATTCAGGCCGGAAAGAGCAAGCGTCAGATCGAATTCGGCGATGATATTGCCGATGACCTCGCGAACGCCCGCCTCGCCCCCGGACCTGCCCCCCTTCATCGTTTTTCCTCTCGATAGCAGGCTCTTATGCTCTGCACAGCACGCTTGGCGAAAAGGGAAGAGGACGGCCCCATCGCCTCCGCCAGCCGGTTTACGGGCAATCAACACAAACCAACCTACCGTGAACAGACATCCTCTTTCATCAATGATACACTCGCCCATCAACGACGCCTATCCAGAGGAACAAACCGCTTAAGCGGCTGTTTTAGAAAGCATGACGCAGGCCGGCACATGGCGCGTCCGACCGGATAAAAACAAACACGTCCGGCTCGGGCTGCTGGGTCTTTTGCTCCTGTCCGCGGGGTGGATGATATCGGTCGCGGGGGCCTACGGACAGGCGGAAAGACGTGTCGCGGTCCTGGTCGATGTCGAGGGCGCGATCGGCCCCGCAACGGCCCGGCATATCGATCAGGGGATCGAACTCGCCGCTTCGCGCTCCGCCGAAATTCTCATCCTCCGCATGAACACGCCGGGCGGTCTCGTCACCAGCATGCGCGAGATCATCGCCTCCATCATCGCCTCCCCGGTGCCGGTGGTCGGATTTGTCGCTCCTTCCGGCGCGCATGCGGCAAGCGCGGGAACCTACATCCTCTATGCGACCCATGTCGCGGCGATGGCGCCCGGCACCAATATCGGCGCGGCCACACCGATCCAGCTCGGTGGAATGCCGAAACTGCCTTCGCTGCCGAATGATGAGGAAAAGAAGACCGAGAAACCGAAAAACCCGGCCGAATCGAAAGCCGTCAACGATGCGGTCGCCTTCATTCGCAGCCTTGCCGAGCTCCGCGGGCGCAATGCGGAATGGGCCGAAAAGGCGGTGCGCGAAGCGGCCAGCCTGTCGGCGAACGAAGCTCTGAAGGAAGGCGTGATCGACCTCGTGGTCGACAACGTCAGCGCCCTGCTCGATGCGCTGGATGGCCGGACGATCACCTTCGGCAAGAAGGAGCGCGAGCTTCATACCCGCGACCTCACCGTTGAGCGATTCAAGCCGGACTTCCTGACAGAGCTGCTGAGCGTCCTCTCCAATCCCAATGTCGCGCTGATCCTCTTGATGATCGGGACCTATGGGCTGATCTTCGAGCTAGCGGCGCCCGGTGGTTTCGGCGCCGGCATTATCGGCATCATCTGCCTTCTGCTGGCTCTTTATGCGCTCAATCAGCTCCCTTTGAGCCATACGGGGCTCGCATTGCTCGTCCTCGGCATCGGCTTCATGATCGCCGAAGCCTTCACGCCCAGTTTCGGCGTGCTCGCTCTCGGCGGGATCGTCGCCTTCATGCTCGGTTCAGCGATGCTGATCGACACAGATATCGAGGCGTTCCAGCCCTCCTGGTGGGTGATCGGAACGGTTGCTGCCCTGAGCGGTTTGATCCTGTCGTTCGTGCTCGGCTATGCCTGGCGCGTCTATCGCCGGCCCGCTTCCCTGGGACGAAAGGGTCTCCTGGGAAGCCAGGGCACGGTTCTCGACTGGAGCGACGGCCATGGCAATATCTGGATTTTCGGCGAACGCTGGCGCGCCCGCTATGACGGCAATCTCGAGGCGGGCCAGAAGGTCAAAGTCACAGCGATGGACGGTTTAACGCTTACGGTAACCCCCGTCAGAGCGGCGAGTGGCGCCGCGGGTGAATTGCGGGGAGGAGGGACTTAAATCATGGGAATTGATGTCAATCTGGTCATCGGCGCTCTCGTCGTCGTCGGCCTTTTCTATCTCGTCGCTTCGGCGATCTACATCTTCCGCGAATATGAGCGGGGCGTGGTGTTCACGCTCGGGCGCTTCACCAAGGTGATCGGCCCTGGCCTCGCCTTCGTCATCCCCATTATTCAGCAAGTCGTCCGAGGCGATATGCGCATCCGGGTGGAGGACGTGCCGAGCCAGGATGTGATCTCGCGCGACAATGTGTCGGTCAAGGTCAATGCCGTGATCTATTACCGCATGGTCGATCCGGAACGCGCCATCATCAATATTGCCGACTTCGTCGAGGCGACGAGCCAGCTTGCCCAGACGACGCTGCGCTCCGTTCTCGGCAAGCACGAGTTGGACGAGATGCTCGCCGAGCGCGACAAGCTGAACGCGGATATTCAGGCCATTCTGGACGAGCAGACCGATCCGTGGGGCGTGAAGGTCGCCAATATCGAAATCAAGCATGTCGATATTGACGAGAGCATGGTGCGAGCGATCGCCCAGCAGGCCGAGGCGGAGCGCTTTCGGCGCGCCAAGATCATCAATGCGGAAGGTGAGCAACAGGCCGCCCAAAAGCTTGTCGAAGCGGGACACCTGCTTTCCCAAGAGCCAGGCGCAATGCAACTACGCTATTTCGCGGCCATGCATGATGTCGCGAGCAACCGCAGCGCAACCGTCATCTTCCCGATCCCGATTGATCTGCTCGGCATGTTGAGACCGAACACAGACTGATCACAAACTCTGTTGAGGTGCTTTATGACGCTGAAATCCATCAATCCGGCCACAGGCGAGCTGATCGCCGAATATGAAGAAATGTCGGCTGAGGCAGCATCCGCCGCCGTGGATGCTGCGCATCGCGCATTTCTCGACTGGCGCCGTTTGAGCTTTGCCGAGCGTGCAAAGCCGATGCGCCGGGCGGGGCAGCTGCTCAAGGAGCGCGCCCGCGACTATGGCCGGCTGATGGCGGAGGAGATGGGCAAGCCGGTCAGCGGCGGCATCGCGGAAGCGGAAAAATGCGCGCTCGCCTGCGAGTATTTTGCCGAAAATGCCGAGCGCTTCCTGGCGCCCGAGCCCATCCCTTCCGGCGGCGGCAAGAGCTTCGTCACGTTTCAGCCGCTGGGCGTCGTCCTGGCCGTGATGCCGTGGAATTTCCCGTTCTGGCAGGTCTTCCGTTTCGTGGCGCCGGGCCTTATGGCGGGCAATGCCGGCGTTCTGAAACATGCCTCGAATGTGCAAGGGTGCGCCAAGGAGATCGAGACCGTGCTGCGGGAGGCCGGCTTCCCGCAGGATTTGTTCCGGACGCTGACGATTGGCAGCCGGGCGGTCGAAGCCGTGATCGAGCACCCGCGCATTCGTGCGGTGACGCTGACCGGCAGCGAGCCGGCGGGCCGCGCGGTCGCGCGCAAGGCAGGCGAAGTGCTGAAAAAGACGGTGCTGGAGCTCGGCGGCAGCGATCCCTATCTGGTGCTCGAAGACGCCGATGTGGAGAAGGCCGCCGAGATCTGCACCAAGGCGCGGCTGGTCAATTCGGGACAGAGCTGCATTGCCGGCAAGCGCTTCATTGTCGCCCGGCCGCTGCGGGAGCGCTTCGAGACGCTGTTCGTCGAAAAAATGCAGGCCGCCAAAGTCGGCAATCCGTTCGATGAGTCAACCGAAGTCGGTCCGATGGCGCGTCACGATCTGCGCGACGATCTGCATGGCCAGGTCGAGGACAGCGTCGGCAAGGGCGCGCGGCTTCTTTGCGGCGGCCAGATCCCGGACGGCGCCGGCGCGTTCTATCCGCCGACGGTGCTGACCGATGTCCGCAAGGGCATGGCGGCCTATGGCGAGGAGCTGTTCGGCCCCGTGGCGGCGATCATCGTGGCGGAGGACGAAGCGGACGCCGTCGAGATTGCCAATGACAGCGACTTCGGGCTCGGCGCCGGCGTCATTACCAGCGACGCGGCGCACGGCGAGAGGCTGGCGGCCGAGGCCATCGAGGCCGGCGCGGTCTTCGTCAATAGCGCCGTTGCATCGAACGTCGCCCTGCCCTTTGGCGGCATCAAGAATAGCGGTTATGGCCGGGAGCTGTCGCATTACGGCATCAAGGAATTCGTCAATATCAAAACCGTCGTCGTCGCCTGACCCCGTGTGAGCATAATGGACAAGGGCTCCGATATCTTCGTAAGGGCGCTCGAAAATGAAGGCGTGGATTATGTCTTCGGCGTGCCGGGTGAAGAGAATCTCGATTTTCTGGAATCGCTGCGAACATCCTCGATCAAGCTGATCGTCACCCGCCATGAGCAGCCCGCGGCCTTCATGGCGGCCACCTATGGACGGCTGACCGGAAAGCCCGGCGTCTGCTTCAGCACGCTCGGGCCGGGCGCGACCAATCTCGTCACGGGCGCCGCCTATGCGCTGCTCGGCGGCCTGCCGATGCTGATGATCACGGGCCAGAAGCCGATCCTGCAAAGCCGTCAGGCGCAGTTCCAGATCATCGACGCTGTCGGCATGATGGAGCCGCTGACCAAGATGGCCAAGCAGGTTATCGACGCGCACAACATCCCGACCCTGGTGCGGGACGCCTTCCGCATTGCGCAAGGCGAGCGTCCCGGCCCGGTGCATCTGGAGCTGCCGGAGGACATTGCGGCGCAGCGGATAGACGGTTATGAGGTCGTGCCGGTCACGCCCTCTCATCACCCGATCGCGCCGGAAGCGGCAATCGAAGCGGCGGCGGAGGTGATCGCGAAGGCGCAGCATCCCCTGGTGATGATCGGCGGCGGCGCGAACCGGCCCGGCCTCTGTGCCGTGCTCTCCAAGGCCATCGGCGAGCTCGCCATCCCCTTCTTCAATACGCAGATGGGCAAAGGGGCGATCGACGGAAATTCGCACCTCTTCCTCGGCACGGCCGCGCTCTCGGCGGACGATCTCATCCACGACCTCATCGACCGCGCCGACCTGATCCTCGCCATCGGCCACGACACGGTCGAAAAACCGCCCTTCATCATGCATGCGGGCGGGCCGACCGTCATTCACATGGATTTCAACCCGGCCGATATCGACACGATCTACAAGCCGCAATTGGAGGTGATCGGAGATATTGGCGATGCCGCCTGGCGCCTGTCGCAAAAGCTGAAGGGCGGGCATTTCGATGCCGGCTATTTCCTCGACCGGCGCGAGGACCTGTGGACGCGCATTGCGGAAGGGTCGGACGATCCGCGCTTCCCGATCATCCCGCAGCGCATTGTCGCCGATGTGCGCAAAGTGCTGCCCGATGACGGCATTCTCTGTCTCGACAACGGCATGTACAAAATCTGGTTCGCCCGCAATTACCGGACGCATCTCTCCAACACACTCCTCCTCGACAATGCGCTCGCCAGCATGGGCGTGGGCCTGCCATCGGCGATGATGGCAGCCTTGCTCTATCCGGAGCGGCGCGTCATGGCGGTCTGCGGCGATGGCGGCTTCATGATGAATTCGCAGGAGCTCGAAACGGCGATCCGTATCGGCGTCAATCTGACCGTGCTAATCGTCGAGGACGCCGCCTATGGCATGATCCGCTGGAAGCAGGAGGCTGACGGCTTTCCCGATTTCGGCCTGACATTCCAAAATCCGGATTTCGTCTCCTATGCGGCATCCTACGGCGCGAAGGGCGTGCGGGTAAACACCGCCGATGAGCTCGTTCCCACGCTTCAGAACGCCTTTGCCTCGGGCGGCGTTCAGCTCGTCGTCGCCCCGATCGACTATTCGGAAAATCAGCGCGTTCTGAATGGCGTGGCCTCGGCCTCCGCCTGAGGAGAGGTCTGCGAAACGGGCTCTCAATTCGTCATCCCGGAAGCCCGAAGGGCTGTCCGGGATCCAATCGCCTGTCGACAAGCGCTTCGGCGAGTTGTCAGGCGAATGGGTCCCGGCTCTTCGGCCGGGGCGACGCGGAACATGTCTGTTTCGCAGACCTCTCCTGACACAGATCAGTCCCGCAAAATTCGATGCGGAGGCCGGTCAGACGGTGGCGATCGGCGTGACCGGCGAGCCGACCGCGCCCGGCAGCCGCAAAGGCGGCGCGGTCAGGAGAAACCGCGTCCGTCCCGCTGCACGCAGATAATCGGTCAGTTCACTGAGCCACCATAATTCGCCGAGATGGATGCCGAGCTTGAACAGGCACAGCTCATGCAGCGGCAGAAGCGCACGCCGCCCCTCGACCACGCGGCCGGGAAACCGCTCAACGGCGTAATTGTCGGCGATCAGCACGGCGGCGCCGCTATCGCGCACCCATTCCTGCAGGCGCGGATCGCGGCCATCGAGCGCCGCGCAGGAATTATGCAGCACCTCCTTGCTCGGCTGACGGTTCATTTCCAGGATCTTGCGTGCAAAGCCGGTGTGAAAGCAGACCATGTCTCCCGGCTCGACGGTCACATTCTGCGCCCGCATTGCTTCGTTAAGCCCGTCAAAGCCGATATTGAACTTCGCGTCGCCATGAATGGCGTGGAAGTCGATCAGAACCGCGCGGCCCTGGACGCAGCGTTCGGCCATCTTTTCGATGCCGAGCCGCCTGGCTTCCGCGCCCTCGAACGCGCCGCACTCGCCGTCACCGCCCTCGAGCACGATGTCCTCGCCGCCCCGCCATCCATTATAGAAGACCGGCTCTGCCACGCCGTCCCCATCCGCATCGAATTCGGAGCCCATGTGCGAGAGCGCGTCCCATTGCGTCGAATATTGCGTGTGCATCACGACACGATCGTCACAAACGACATCGGTGAATTCGGGATTCGTCGCCGAGAGCGGCAGGAGATAGCGCGGCCCGCCATCGGCCGAGACGGTTGCGAGACGCTGCGGCGGATAGCGCACGGCATTGAGAACATTGCCGCCCGGATAGTCGAGCGGCAGCGACAGGCAGAAGCTTCGCCCCTCGCGGACTTCGGCGATGCCCTGGCGCACTTTTTCGGGCGTCAGCAGATTAAGCCTGCCGACCTCGTCATCGGGGCCGAAATCGCCCCAGTTCGAGCCTTCCGGTCTGTTCTTCCAGCGCATTGGCGTTCGTTCCCTGTGTCGTTCATTTGCTTTCCATGAAGCGGGCCTCAGATCGCCGTCAATCCGCCGTCGATGGACACCGCCTGGCCTGTCATGAAGCTGTTCTCCGGCGAGACAGTCCAGAGCATCGCCTGCACGACCTCTTCCGGTGTCGCGACGCGGCGCATGGGCACACGGCTGGCAATGCGCGTGAAAGACTCTTCGCGGCTGAGATTGCGTCCGGCGGACATGGCGTCGGCAAGGCGCTCCACCATCGGGGTGGCGGCGAAGGAAGGGCAGATCGCATTGACGCGGATATTGTGGCGCGCGCATTCATCGGCCGCCGCGCGCGTCAGCCCGACGACGGCATGTTTCGATGCGGCGTAAGCTCCGAGATGACCCGCGCCGACCAGACCCGCCGCAGAGGCGGTATTGAGGATCGCGCCGCCGCCCGCTTCGGCCATTTGCGGGATCTGGTATTTCATGCCGAGGAAGACGCCCCGCGCATTCACCGCCATGATCCGGTCGAAGGCGTCCGCCGTGATGTCGGGAATGGTCGCCATGCCGCCGGCGATCCCGGCATTGTTGAGGGCGATATCCAGACGGCTGTATGTTTTGGCGGCCAGCTCGACCAGCGCCTTCGCATGGGACTCCTCGCTCACATCGCCGACGAGCGTCGCCACTTCGCCGCCGCGCGAGCGCACGCGCTCGGCCGTTTCGGCAAGGCCGTCCCCGGAAATATCCTGCAGCGTCAACTTCGCGCCTTCCTCGGCGAAACGCTCCGCCGCAAGACGGCCGAAACCACTCGCCGCACCCGTGATGAGCACGCTCATGGTCTTGAAGCGCATAGGGTTTCCTCTCCTGGCTGCCGCCTCGAGGGCGCTTCCTCCAGCGCAACGCGCGTCCAATTGGACGCGGACAGTTGCGCTAACCTATTGATGTAGATCAACTTAACCTCGTTCAAGCGATTCCACTTGAACGAGGGTTGATCTAGCGCAACGCGCGTCCAATTGGACGCGGACAGTTGCGCTAACCTATTGATGTAGATCAACTTAACCTCGTCCAAGTGATTCCACTTGAACGAGGGTTGATCTAATCTGCGCGGAAATATTGCCGCGATATCCATTCGGCCATGAGCGCGGGGCGGTCCCTGCCTTCGATCTCGACCTCGGCCTTGTACTTCATCGTCATCTCGCCAGGCTTCAGCTCACGGGCGGAGATGACCGTGAACCTTGCGCGAATGCGGGCCCCTGAAGGCACCGGCGAGAGAAAGCGGATCTTGTCGAAGCCGTAATTGACGCCCATCACCGCATTCTCGAGCCGGGGCACGGCATCCACGGCCATGGCGGAGAGCATCGACAGCGTCAGAAAGCCATGCGCGATCGTACCGCCGAAGGGCGTGCCGGCGGCGCGTTCCGGATCGACGTGAATATATTGCCAGTCTTCGGTTACGTCCGCGAAGCCGTCGATCCGCTCCTGGCTTATGTCGAACCATTTCGAAACGCCGATCTCCTGACCGGCCATTTTCTTTATATCGGCGGCCGGGATTATGCGGCGCTCACTCATCGAACGGTCTCCTTGCGCGGGATTTCGGACATCCTCATGCGCCAAGCGACCCGCCGCAGCGAAACGTGGCGGCGGGCGGCCTCCTTCAATCCCATTATGGAATGCGCCCTGCGCCGTCCCCTTACTGGCCGGCCGCCGTGACGTCACCTTCACCGGCCTGCCCTTCATAGAGGCTCTGATAATCCTGGCGGATTTGCCGTTTCAACACCTTGCCGGTCGCCGTATGCGGAAGCTGGTCGACGAAGACGACCTCGTCCGGCAGCCACCATTTGACCAGCCGCTCGCCGAGATAGCTCAGAATGTCGTCCTTGCTCGCGCTTGCGCCTTCCCTGAGCACGACGACGAGCAATGGCCGCTCGGCCCATTGCGGATGCGGCAGGCCGACGACGGCGCATTCGGCAATCGCCGGATGGCTCATCGCGACATTCTCCACATCGACCGAGCTGATCCACTCGCCGCCCGACTTGATGATGTCCTTGGCGCGATCGACGATATTGAGGAAGCCGTTCGGATCGATCGTCGCAATATCGCCCGTATCGAACCAACCATCCTTCCAGGCCGCCGCCTCGCTCTCCTTATAGTAGCCACTGGCGATCCACGGTCCGCGAACAAGCAGGCGCCCGGACGTCTTGCCGTCATGGGGCGCCGGTGCGCCGTCCGGCCCGGCAATCCGCATTTGCACGCCGAATACCGCGCGGCCCTGCTTCGTCTGCAGCTTGTAGCGCTCTTCGAGCGTCAGGCTGTCGCTGTAGCGGCTCGGGGAATTGGTCGTACCGAGCGGGGACATTTCGGTCATGCCCCAGGCGTGAATGACAAAGACGCCATGCTTTTCCTGGAAGGCGCGGCTCATCGCCTCCGGCGCGGCCGAACCGCCGATCACGGCCCGCTTCGCCGATGTCAGCGTGAGGTTTTCCTTATCGCAATAGTTCAAGAGGTTCAGCCAGACCGTCGGCACACCGAGCAGCAAGTCGACCTTTTCCCCGTCGATCAGCTCATAAAGCGACTTGCCGTCGAGCCCAGGCCCGGGAAGCACTAGCTTGGCCCCCGCCATAGCGCCCGAATAGGGAATGCCCCAGGCATTGACGTGGAACATCGGCACGACAGGCAGAATGCAGTTTTGCGAGGAAATGCCGATGGCCGCCGGCGTACAGGCCGCCATCGCATGCAGCACCGTGGAGCGGTGGCTGTAAAGAACGCCCTTCGGATTGCCCGTGGTGCCGGAGGTGTAGCACATGGCGGCGGCGGTATTCTCATCCAGCTCCGGCCATTGATACTCATCCGACTGATCGCCGATCAGCTCGTCATAGGAGGTCAGCGGCAGCGGTGAGTCGTCCGGCAGGTCCGATTTCGGCGACAGGACAATGACGTGCTTCAGCGTGGTCAGCTTCGGATGGACCGCCTGAACCAGCGGCAGGAAGGTCTTGTCGACGAAGAGCGCGACATCTTCCGCATGGTTGACGATGTAGATGAACTGCTCGGGATGGAGGCGCGGGTTGAGCGTGTGCAGGACGCAGCCGCTGCCGGAGACGGCATAATAAGTCTCGAAATGGCGATGATTGTTCCAGGCAAGCGTTGCGATGCGATCTCCGGCATTGATGCCGAGCTTGTTGCGAAGCGCGTTCGCCAGCTGCCGGCTGCACCGCGCCGCGTCGCGATAGGTGTAACGGTGGATGCCGCCCCCTTCTGTGTTGCGGCTGACGATCTCGCTATCATGGCTGTTGATTTCCGCATGTTCCAGAATTGACGAGATCGTCAGCGGAACATTCATGATCAAGCCATCCATTGCTTCCTCCTGTCTGCACATGCCGCGCTTGCCCTTCGCGGCCTCATTTTTGGCGTCCGTCCCGGTCCGGCCGGAAACGGGCGCGCATTGTTATGGCTTCAGGCCTATGGTCGCCTGGGTTTGGCGAAGAATCGAGGGAAAAATGCGCGCCGCACTCATGGCCCGATACGCACGCCATCAGCAGCAGGCCGCCTATCCGGCCACGAGGCCAGGCATGGCAAAGCCGGCTGACTTAAGCTCGCCGCCGAGCTGCGCGATGACTGGCTCGTCGAGCGGAACGAGAGGCGGCCGCACATGCCGCCAGTCACGATCAGCGGAGAAATGGGCGATGGCGCCTTTGAGCGCCGGGATCATCGGGTAGCGCATGACCTGTTCACGCAGGCGCGTGCAGGCCGCCTGCCGCTCTTCCGCGTCCGGCTCCCGCCAATGGCGCTCCAGATCCACAATGGCGGGCGCATTGATGTTGCAGGTCGCGGCGATACACCCTGCCCCGCCCTGGCGCAGCGTCTCCAGCAGGAACGTCTCGCTGCCGGCGAAAATGCCCCAGCCCGGAAAACGCTCGAGCATCGCCTTGGTGTTGGTCCAGTCGCCCGAGCTGTCCTTGATGCCGGCGATCGTGACGGGGAAATCCTTGATGAGCCGCTCGATCAGATCGAGGCTGAAGCCGACCTGGGCGACGGGCGGGATATGATAAAGATAGATGCGCAGCTTTGACTCGCCGACATGTTCGATGGTTTCGGCAACGGCCCGGTAGAGCCCTTCGTCGCTCACATCCTTATAATAGAAGGGCGGCAGCATCAGCACGCCGCCGCAACCGAGCGCGGTTGCGTGCTTGGAGAGGCGCACCGTGTCGGGTAATGCGCAGCATCCGGTGCCGGGCATCATGCGCGCCGGATCGATCCCGGCGGCGACCAGCCCGTTCATCAGCTCGATCTTTTCCTCCACCGACAGCGAGTTGCCCTCGCTATTCGTGCCGAATACGGCAAGACCGCAATCATGGGAGAGCAGCCAGCGGCAATGGCGGATGAGCCGGTCGAGATCCGGCTCCAGATTTGCCGTGAACGGCGTGACGACGGGCGCGAGAACCCCGCGCATCGGTAATGTATCAGCCATAGCTCAACTTACCTGCTTCGCCGCCCGCCTATCAAAGGATATTCGCAGCCGGCGCTTTGAAACTCACTTCGTTCTATTATCCGAACATTCCGATCAGCAGATAAGTGATGCTGGAGAGGGCCCAGCGATCAAGGGGCAGCTTAGATGAGGCCAGCTTCAGGCAAGGTTCATTTGCACGTATACAATTCGAATGTCGGCGTCAATTCGTCCTTATTGGTTTGCGACTAAACATCGGATCGTGGCCCGTCTCCTACGCGACCGGCGGAGAGGTCTATTGCGCCCAGACCGAGACGTTGATGAAGCTATTTCGACCGAATCTGTCCTTATGCTCAAAGATCATATTGCTCGTCAGCGGCACGGCATTCTTCGGCACCGCGCTGATCGGCGGTCTCAATTTTCAGCTCACACGAGAGATTGCCTTGGAAAAGGCGATAGCCAAGCTCGCCGGGCAGACCCGCATTGCCTCGCTCAAGGTCGAGGCGGCCTATAACAAGATGAAGAATGACGCCTTCGTTCTTGCACACAGTCCCCCTGTTCTCGGCGTGATTTATGCAATGAGGAACGGCGGCATCGATCCGCGAAACGGTTCGACGCAAAAGCTCTGGGCCAGCCGCCTGAGTGCGAACTTCGTCTCACTGATCAAGGCGCGGCCCATCTACACCCAAATCCGATATATCGGCCTGGCCGATGACGGGCGCGAGCTGGTCCGCGTGAACAAAGATCAGAATGGCAAGATCGAAGTCGTGGCGCCGGAAAATCTGCAGCAGAAGGCCCAGGAACGCTATTTTCGTCCCGGCAGCGAACTCCTGCCGGAAGCGGTCTATTTCTCCGAGGTCACCTATGACCGGGAACGGGGCGCGATCACCCCGCAATTGATCCCGACCATTCGCGCGATACTCCCGGTCTTTGACGATCTGGGTCGCCGCTTCGGCATGATCGTGATCAACGCAAATTATGAGCAGATGCTCAGAAATGCGGTACGGTCCCTGGACGTCAAAGACGAAATCTATATCTCGGACAATTTGGGCAATTATCTATTCCGGGATCGCCCGGGCGTCATTTCCGACCTTGAAGTTGCGGGACATTGGAGCGGACCGCCTCCCTCTTTCCTGCAGGACTTCCTGACCAATGCCCAGATTGAGGGCAGAATTTCGGAAAAGGACCGCATCGGATATTTCCATCGCCGGGAAGTCGCCACGCCTCCTTCGAAGGCGTCCATCGGCGCATTTCTTATGGTGCCCAAATCCGAACTGCTGGCCGAGACCCTCCTGCTTGCCGATCGGAATGTGACCCTGGTGGTGCTGCTTGTGATTGCCTCGATCGCGGCGGCTGCTCTGTTCAGCAATCACCTGACCAAACCCATGGTCCAGATGACCGAGGGCATGAAAGCCCTCGCTGCGGGGACACGCGACCCAGCCAAGATCAGACTCCCGGTCGAGCTTAATGACGAGGTTGGCGAAATGGCGCGAGCCTTCCGTCACCTGATCGAACAGCTCGATCTGTCCCACGCGGATCGAACGAGACTTTCGGCACAGTTCGAGGCCTTCATCGCCACTTGCGCGGACGCTGTCGTCATCATCGATGACCGTGGCACCATCGAACAAATAAACCCGGCCTGCTCGGAGCAGTTCGGCTATGAGCGCGATGAGCTGATCGGCAGCAATGTGTCGATCCTCATGCCGGACGCGGTCGGCGAGAAGCATGATGATTATCTTCGCGCCTATCGTGAAACCGGGGTGAAAACCTATATCGGCACGATTTGCGACGAGGAAGCCAAGCACAAGGACGGTACGATTTTCCCGGTGGCGCTTGCCATCGGTGAAGGGCGTATCGGAGACCGGCGGATATCCACCGGCATCATCCGTGACATGACCGCGGTCATGAATATCCGGCGCAATGTCGAACATTATGCGGCGGAGCTTAAGCGTTCCAATCAGGAACTGGACCAGTTCGCCTATGTCGCATCGCATGATCTCAAGGCGCCGCTGCGGGCGATCGACAATGCCTCACGCTGGCTGGAGGAGGATCTCAAGGACAAGCTCGGCGATGACGATCGCGAGAACCTAGCGCTGCTCAGGAACCGCGTGAGGCGGATGGAGAAGCTGCTCGACGATCTTTTAGAATATTCCCGTGTCGGCAGGACGACCAAGCTCGACGAGGAGATTGTCGACGCCCGCAGTTTGATCGAAGACGTGCTGGTCATGCTGGCACCGCGTGAGACGATGAACGTCACGATTGCGGACGCTCTGAGCGCCATTCAGGTCAGCAACTCGCCGCTGCAACAGATATTCCAGAACCTCATCGGCAACGCCATTAAGCATCACGACCGGGAAAACGGAACCATCGAAATCGACGGCGCGGAGACGGGGCAATTCTTCCGATTCACGGTCAAGGATGACGGCCCGGGAATTCCGCCCGAGTTTCAGGAGAAGATTTTCGGAATGTTCCAGACATTGAAGCCGCGCGACAAGGTCGAGGGCAGCGGCATGGGATTGGCGCTCGTGAAAAAAATCCTCGAACGCTTCGGCGGCGAGATCTCTGTCGAGTCCGGCCCCGGCCGCGGCACGGCGTTCATATTCACCTGGCCGAAGGAACAACATGTCAACACCAGTTCAGAAAGGGCCGCGTAAGAATGTCCGGCAGAGAAGTCACGATCCTGCTCGTCGAGGATGACGACGGCGACAACAAGCTGATCCGGGCGATCGATGGCGTGGAAGCGCTGGAAATGCTGCGGGGCACAAACGGAAGAGAGCCGATAAGGGGACCTTTGATCCTCCTGGTGGATATCAACATGCCCCGTATGGACGGGCTTACGCTTGTCGGGCATCTGCGGGAGGATGAGCACCTCAAGAGCGCGGTCGTCTTTATACTGACTACCTCCAAGCACGAATCGGATATGCATACCGCCTACGATCTCAATGTCGCGGGATACATCATCAAAGAATACGCCGGGGTGGACTTTCTCGATCTCATTCACCTCCTCGGCGGCTATTCGCGCATCGTGGAACTTCCCAAGGACTGAATGTCGATGGAGCAGACCCCCTTAAAGCTCCTCATCGTTGACGACGACGAAGGCGATCGCAAACAGATCCGCAGGAGCGTGAAGCGGTCCGGCCTCAATTGCGATTTCGCCGAGGCCGAGACAATGGATCAGGCCCTCCAACTGTTTGAGACCCACCACTTCGATTGCGTCATTCTCGACCAATGCCTGCCTGGCGAGGACGGGCTCCACGGCATCTCCGCGATTCTCGAAAGAGACGCCTGCCTGCCTGTGATCATGACCTCCGGCCAAGGGAACGAGCGCGTGGCCAGCGACGCCATAAAGCTCGGCGCTATGGACTATATCAGTAAGGCGGAATCGAACGAGTCGACGCTGCGTGCGGCCATCGAGAGCGCGCTCAAACGGTCGCAGATCAATCGTAAAATCGCGGAACAGAAGACGGCCATGGAGCTGTTCGCGCACGTCCTCGTGCACGATTTGAAAGCGCCGACACAGTCCATTCTGGGCTTCGCGAAGCTGATCGAGGTGTTCCTGAGTCAGGAAAAACTCGAGCGCGAGAAAATCATCCACCAGGCGGAGCGCATTGCCGAGGGCGCACTGCGGATGAACGCGCTTCTCGACGAGTTGCACAGCTACACCGATGCCAGTGTCCAGCGGCAATTCGAAGATCTGCATCTGGACGAACTGATCCGTGATGTGCGCGGCAATCTCGACGCCGCGATCAGCAAGGCCGGTGCCAACCTGGTTTACGGCAAGCTTCCGGCCATCTGCGGGGACCGCGCCCGGCTCGTACAGCTTCTGCAGAATCTCGTCGGAAACGGCATCAAATATTCGACAGCCGAGATTCCGGAGGTTTGCATCCGCACGCGACCGCAGCTCGATGGATTCATCTTGGTCGAGGTCCGCGACAACGGCATCGGTGTTCCGAAAGACGAATACACGCATATCTTCGAGCCATTCGTTCGGCTGCATTCTCAGGGCGAATATGAAGGGACCGGGCTGGGGCTGGCCACCTGCAAAAGGATTGTCGAGCAGCATGGCGGCAAGATCTGGTGTGAATCGGAGGTTGGAAAGGGAACCAGCTTCTTCTTCACGCTTCCGGCTGTTCCCGATACGGGCAAGGAAGCAACGCCGGAGGACGGCGCCGCGTCCGAATCGAGCCGCCTCAAAGCCTGAGCGAGACTGTCACTGTTCAGGCGCCCCTTTCATGGGCGTGATCGGTGCGTCATACCCCGCTTGCCGATAGAAGCCTTTCCACCAGCGGGCGGTAGCCGCCACCGAACAGCCGCAAATGAACCAGAGCAGGCCATAGCTGATAGATAGACAGGCGCTCCTCATGGCCAGGTTCGAGCGGCGGATAGGCGTCGTAAAACGCCGTGTCCGGACGGTCGAAAAGCGCCAGCATGGCAAGATCGACCTCGCAATGGCCATAATAGCAGGCTGGATCGATCAGCCCGCTGACCTTGCCGTCCGCGATCAGGACGTTTCCGCCCCATAGGTCGCCGTGCAGGAGAGCGGGCGCCGGACATTGCGGCAGCCGATTGGCGATGTCATCGGCGAGCCTTTCAAGACGCCGGGCGAGCGCGGGCGGGATCGAGGCGATATGAACGAGCAACCGGCGCTCGGCCCAGAAGCGCGGCCAGTCCTGCGTCCATCCGTTCGGGATCGTCAGCGGGCCAAATGCATAATCCTCCGGCCAGCCATAGATCAACCCTCGTTCGAGTGGATCCACTTGAACGAGGTCAGGTTGATCTGCTTCGAAAGACGAGCGCAACTGTCCGCGTCCATTTGGACGCGCGTTGCGCTGGCGTTCGCGCGTCTCGGAGTGAAGCTTCGCGAGCACCGAAGCCAGACTCGGCCAAGCCGTGCCGACCGCGCCGCCGGCCGCAAGCACCTCGATGACCAGCGCCTCTTCGCTCGCGGCCAGAACGGCGGGCGCCGGCGTCCCCGCGGCGGCAATCGCGCGCAGCATCGCCGCCTCCGTCCGAGGCGCGGGGCCGCCTTTCACAATCGCCTCACGGCCATCCTTGAGGGTGATATGGAGGATTTGCGATAAGTCGCCGCCAGCAACAGGTGTGCTCCGCACCAGCTCGCCGCCCAGAAGTGCGGCACCGGCTTCTGCCAGCCTCGTCATAACGCCTCCGACATTGCCTTATTCAGCGGTGGCTATTCACCTAGATCCGCGCCCGAGACCAGACCGGAGCGCATCAGCTTCAGCCGCGCACGCTGCGCGTTTCGGACATGGTCACGGCCGGCGCGCTCGGCCTTTTCCACGTCGCGTGCGGCAATCGCGGAGACGATTGCGGCGTGCTCGGCATGCGCGGCCTCTAATCGCCCCTTGACGCTGAGCGACGTTCCGCCGAGCAGCGCCATGGAGTCGCGCAGGCCGATAAGGGCACGTTCCAGAAAGCGGTTATGTGCGGCGCGGTAAACCGCGGTATGAAAAAGTTGATTGAGGGCGGCGAGCTGGTCAGGCTTATCCGCCAGTTCGGGCCCGGCGGAAACAAGCTCCTCCAGCTCCTCAATCTCGGCATGCGAGGCGTGGCGCGCGGCGAAACCCGCAGACGATCCTTCGAGGATTTCGCGAAGATCGTAGAGTTCCATCGTCTCCTGATGGTCGAGCCTCGAAATCACTGCGCCCAGATGAGGGACAAAGGAAATCAGACCGTCACTCTCGAGCCGCCTGATCGCATCGCGGGCCGGGGTCCGGCTGATGCCGAAACGCTCGGCAATCTCCACCTCGCGAACGCGGGCCCCCGGGGCCAGCCGCCCTTTTCGTATCGCCTCCTTCAGCCGTCGATAGGCCTCCTCACTGAGCGAGATGTTTTCGTTCATGATCTTTGGCCTCAATCCTTCGCGGATAAAATGAGACGCATTTCCATTTTTGATCGCTGTCCTTGATACAGCATCGCCGCAAATCGAGTCCACGCCGCTTTGCGAAGCCGGATGCTCCGTCGGTGCAAGCGGCAATCGCGGCAAGCTCGCCAGAACGGTTTGGGAAGCCTTTACGGCCGCTTCAGCGTGTAAAAGACCCAGAAACGGTTCAGCACGAAACTGAAGATCGGTGTGATGCCGACAATGACCAAGAGCGGGGTCCAATCCGGCAGTCTGAGATAGTTCACCAGAAGCAGAACCGCGGCGGAGTTCAGCGCCAGCCCGGACAGCGACACGCTCAGGAAGCGGAAGACCGCCGTATTGTTCCGCCCGCCTTTCGGGGCGTCGCCAAAGGTCCAGTGGCGATGCCCAACGAACGACACGGCGAAGGCCAGACCATAGGCGGCGAAATTGGCGAGGATCGGCGCCAGCAGATTGGCCGTCACAATGTATAGATAGACCCCGGCATGCGTGGCCGTTGCAAGGCCGCCAACCGTTCCGAAGCGCATAAGCTGGAAAATCCAGTGGCGCGTAGTCTCAATCAGCTGATCGAGCGGATAATCGTCGCTCTTCATAAGCATGGTCTCTGGCGGACGTTCTTCCCCGGTTTGATAACCCCGCCCCAGCCGATGTCAATTTTCCGCTTGTAACAATTGCACGCCGCACGGGAAAAACGAGCTGCCGACAGGTTCAAAACAGACAGTCTCATTGTTTATTAGCTTGGCGGCGCGTCATCGTCACGTCTTACACCAAAGAGAGGGTTAATCCTCGCAACTCGTGCGGGCATTGCGAATCGGATCGCGAAAAAGCTTGCTTCGGGCGCAATCAGAATTGCATGATTTGCTGCAAACTTAGGCAAGATCCGTGCTTGGCAAAGCCTCGATTTTATCTATCATTCCAATCATAGGACGTTTAGCGTCCGTGGAGGTGCAGTGAACCAGTCCAGTGCCCGATCAGCTCGGCGCTGCGATCGTTGGAGAAACGTCCCCCCAACATTCGTTAGGTCTGGTTTTTGCATGAATCTCTATCGCGACGCGCGTCTAATTGGACGCGGACAGTTGCGCTACTTATTGATGTAGATCAACCCTCGTTCAAGTGACTCCACTTGAACGAGGGTTGATCTAGAGCCAAGCTCGGATGGACCGACAGCAGCCTGCACTCATCACTAGGGAGTAAGAATATGATCAAACAGACTTTTCGAATTTCCGGCGTTCTGGCCGCCTTGACGTTGAGCTTCGGCGCAGCTTCGGCCCAGGACACCATTAAGATCGGCGTGACGGAGCCGTTGACCGGCGCCGTCGCCGCCTCGGGCAATTATGTGACACAAGGCGCAAAGATCGCGGCTGACGAGCTGAATGCGGGCAAAGGCGTCCTCGGCAAGAAGGTCGAGCTGATCATCGAGGACAATAAGAGCAACCCGAAAGAAGCCGTCGCCACGGCCGAGAAGCTGATCATCAGCGATAAGGTGCCGGTTCTCATGGGCGCCTGGAGTTCGACCTATACGCTCGCCGTCATGCCGAAGCTGATGGAATATGGCGTGCCCATGGTTGTCGAGACATCGTCCTCGGGCAAGATCACCACATCGGGCAATCCCTGGATCTTCCGCATCAGTCCGACGTCGGAAATGGAAGCCAAGGCTTTTGGCGACAAGGTTGCTCCGTTCGGCATCAAGAAGGCCGACTTCCTCGCCGTCAACAATGACTGGGGCCTCGGCGCCGCCCAGGAATTCTCCAAGATGCTGAAGTCGAAAGGCATCGAGGTCGGCGTGATCGAGACGATGGACGCCAAGGCGACCGATATGAGCGCACAGCTCGCCAAGATCAAAGCCTCCGGCGGCGACACGCTGTTCCTCACGACCGGAGTCGAGCAGATCACGCTGGTGCTGAAGCAGGCGAAGGAGCAGCAGCTCCCGCAAAAGATCATCACCACGGGCGGCTCTTCTTCGCCGGATCAGCTCATCAAGCAGGCCGGCGACGCGGCGAACGGCTCCTATCACCTGCTCTTCTTCGCGCCCTGGTTCCCGGAGACTGCGCCGAACCCGGACATCGCGACGAAATTCGTCGAGGAGTGGAAAAAGCGTGACTACAATTTCGCCGGTCTGACCGAAGGCTTCCGCGGCTATGACGGCATCATGACGATTGCCGCGGGCATCGAAGGGGCCGGAAAGGCCGACCCGAAAGCCATCCAGCAAGCGCTCTGGAATGTGAAGGTCCATGGCGTCAATGGCGACATTTCCTTCATCAAACAGGGGCCGAAAGGCAAGGAAAGCGGCCAGAACATACCGAATGTGTTTGTCGTGACCATCAAGGACGGCAAAGTCTCCAAGTTTTGATGTCCTGAAGATTAGCGGAGACGCCAAAATGCCTTGCGTCTCCGCTTGCCCGCCTCTGGCAATCCCCACGGAGCCCGATCGCCGCTCATGGAGCAGCTTGCCCAGCATTTCGTCAATGCCCTGATCCTCGGCGGCACTTACGCCCTGCTCGGCATCGGGCTGACCATGATCTTCGGTATCATGGGGGTGGTGAATTTCACCCATGGCGAGCTCTACACCTTCGGCGCTTATATGATGTTCGCCTTCGTGATGCTGCTGGGGCTGAACTTCTTCGCCTCCATTGCCGTGGCGATCCTCCTCGGCGTCGCTCTCGGCGCGCTGATCGATTTCACGCTGCTCAGGCCGCTGCGCGGCGCCGACATCGACACCACCATGCTCGTGATGATCGGCGCCTGGATCGCACTCCAGAACGCGGAACAGTTCGTGTGGAGCGGCATCGCCAAATCGGTCGATACGCCCTTCCCGTCCGAACCGCTCGTGATCGGCTCGGTTTCGGTCGCCTGGATCCGCGTTTTCGTATTCGTCGCAGCCATTGCCCTAATCGCGGCGACCTATCTGCTGATCAACCGCACCAAGCTCGGCAAGGCGATGCGCGCAACCTTTCAGGACCCCGAAACGGCGGCCCTGATGGGCATCCGCGTGCAGCGGATCTACACCACGACCTTCGCGCTCGGCTCCGGCCTCGCGGCCGCGGCGGGCGCGCTTCTCGGCCCGATCTTCGTCGTTACGCCGACAATGGGCGATCTCGCCGCGCTGAAGGCGTTCGCCATCGTCATTCTCGGCGGGCTCGGCAATATCGTCGGCGCCACGATCGGCGGCTTCGTGCTTGCCTTCATCGAAGAGCTGGGCGCGGGCTACATCTCTTCCGGCTACCGCGATGCGATGGGCTTCCTCGTGATCATCGTCATTCTGCTTCTGCGGCCGCAGGGGCTGTTCGCGCAGAAGGAGCGTGTGGGGTGAAATACGCACCGGCCGCGCTCGTCGTTCTCTTCCTCGCCTCCGTGCCGCTCTGGCTCGGCAATCTCTATTATCTGCACATCCTGATCACGACGGGGATCTTCATTATCGCCGCGATGAGCCTCAACCTGCTGCTCGGCTATACCGGCCAGCTCAGCCTGGGGCATGTCGCCTTCTTCGGCATCGGAGCCTATGCCAGCGCGCTCGTCTCGATCGGCTTCGATCTGCATATCACCGACAATTACACCTATGTGCTGGAGCCGAAACCGATCTGGTTCGCCGCGCTTTGCGGGATCGTCGCCGCCGGCATCTGCGGTTGGCTGATCGGCAAGATCGCTTTCAAGGTGCGCGGGGCGTATTTCGTCATCACCACGATCAGCTTTGCCGAGGTGGTCCGGCTCCTCTCCCTCAACTGGCTGGACCTGACCGAAGGCCCGATGGCGCTCAACAATATCCCGCCGCTCTCGATCACCATTCCGGGCGTCATCGACTTCACCTTCTGGAGCAAGGAATCCAACTATTATGTCGTGCTTATCGTCGCCGTGATCTGTTTCATCCTGATCCGCCGGATCGTGCATTCGCGCGCCGGCCGGGCGATGATCGCCCTGCGCGAAAATGAGCCGCTCGCCATGTCGGTCGGCATTGACGTGACGCGATATCTGGTGCTGGCGGCCGTGATCTCGGCTGCGATGGCCGGCGCCGCCGGCGTCCTCTATACCCATTATGTCCGCATCGTCGATCCCGACATCTTCCTCTTCATCTATACGGTGACCATGGTCATCATGGTCGTCACCGGCGGCAAAGGCACGCTGGCCGGTCCGGTCGTCGGTGGTCTGATCTTCGGCATTCTGCCCGAGGTGCTCAGGGAATATGCCGAGCCCGAGATTCAATGGATGATCTATGGCGCGTTGATGATCCTGGTCGTCTTCTGGCTACCGCAGGGCATCGTCCCGGCGGTCAGCGAGCTTTGGCAGCGCGTCACCACAAGAGGGTCCCCGGCGGTCGAGACCGGCGCCGCACAGACCGGGCAAGGATCGCGCGCATGACAGCCCAGCCCGCGGCACAGAATCCGGAAATGCTGAGCGTTCAGGGGCTCAATGTCCGGTTCGGCGGCCTCCAGGCGGTGAGCGATCTCAGCTTTGACGTCTATCCGGGCGAAGTGCTCAGCCTGATCGGTCCAAACGGCGCGGGCAAGACGACGGCTTTCAACGCCATCACCGGCTATCTCGCGCCGACATCCGGGCGCGTGACCTATGCCGGCGTGGCGCTGCACACGCTGAAGCCCAGTCAGATCGCCGCTCTGGGCGTCGTGCGCACCTTTCAGAAGACCAGCGTGTTCGGCGGCCTCACCGTTCTCGACAATGTGCTGACGGCCCTGCATCGCCGTGCAAAGCAGACGGTCTGGGCGACCTTGCTGGCGCTTCCCTCCGTTTCCGCCGAGGAGCGGGCGCTTCACGCCAAGGCGTGCGAGATCATCGGTTTTTTCGGTCTGACGGAGCGGGCGGATGTGCTCGGCGCCTCCCTGCCCTATGGCGAGCAGCGGCTCTTGGAGGTCGCCATTGCGCTCGCCGCCGAGCCGAAATTGCTGCTGCTCGACGAGCCGGTCTCCGGCATGAATCCGGCCGAAACCGCCAATTTTATCCGACTCCTCGGCCGCATCCGGGATCTCGGCATCACCGTGCTGCTCGTCGAGCACGATATGCGCATGGTCATGGACGTCTCGGACCGCGTGCTGGTGCTCAATCAGGGCCAGCTCATCGCCGAAGGTCCGCCTGCGGAAATTCAGCGTCACCCTGAGGTGATCCAGGCTTATCTCGGAACGGGTTACAAACGTGCTGACGGTTAGCGATCTGCATCTGCGCTATGGCAAGGTGACCGCGCTGCGGGGCGTTTCGCTGGAGGTCAACCGCGGCGAGATCGTCGCGCTGATCGGCGCGAACGGCGCGGGCAAGAGCACGACGCTGAAGGCGGTGTCCGGCCTGATCCGGCCATCGGCCGGGCGGATCGAATTCGACGGGGCGGACATCACCCGCGCCTCGCCCCGCGACATTCTCAATGCGGGAATCGCCCACTGCCCGGAGGGGCGGCGGATCTTTCCGCATCTGACGGTGCGCGAAAATCTGGAGCTCGGCGCCTATCTGCGCGATGACCAGGCGGACGTCGCGGCCGATATGGAACGGCTGTTCGGCCGCTTTCCGATTCTCGCCGAACGCAGCGAGCAGGTCGCAGGCACGCTGTCGGGCGGCGAGCAGCAGATGCTGGCGATCAGCCGGGCGCTGATGTCCCGTCCGAAGCTGATCCTGTTCGATGAGCCCTCGCTGGGCCTTGCGCCGAAAATCGTCGAGCAGATTTTCGAGATTGTTGCGGAGGTCCGCAAGGAAGGTGTCACGGTCGTCATGGTCGAGCAGAACGCTTTCGCTGCGCTCGAGCTGTGCGACCGCGCTTACGTGCTGGAGACCGGTTCCATCGCGTTGCGCGGGCCGGGCCGGGACCTGCTCAAGAACCCGAAAGTGCAGGATGCCTATCTGGGCGGGTGAGGGGGATTCAGCCAAAAGTGAGGTTCGTCCCGTGAACGGGCTCCACTTTCGATTCAGCTTTTCCCGATCAGACGGCGGAAGAAGGCGGCAAGCCTAGCCTTCAGAACGGACCAGACGAGGCCGAGCGCGTTGAGACTGTCCTGCGCGTCGCCCGCATTGCGCGCCTCGCCGCCGGAAAGCCGCGCATCGATATTCTGCGCGAAGGTCGCTCCCAGACGCTGCATGACATCGCGGACCAGCTCGGCCCGGCCGAACTGCGCGAGCAGGCCCGATAGCTTATAGCTGATCACAACCTCGACGCGGGTCGCCGCCCCGCCTTCCGCTTCCGCCAGCCCATAGACGATGCGCCCCTGCGCCGCCGACGCGCTGCGCTTGTCCCGGCCCGACCCTTCGATCTCGACGCGGCGCGCGGCCTCGTCCCGCTTCACGCTCGCCTGCCCGGCGAAGGATGGCCGCATCGGGCCGAGCCGCACAGACATCCGCCCGCTGATCCGATCGCCGCCCGCGCCTTGATCGAGTTCGGCGCCCGGCATCGCATCGGCGACCGCCTGAAGGTCCGACATCAGCGCCCAGACGCGATCCGGCGGATGCGGCAGAGTGAAATGCTGCGGGATTTCGGTGTAGCCGTCCCGCTCCGACATCCGGCCGACGGTGACCTCGATCGCCCGGCCCGGCTGCGGCCGCGCTTCGCGTTCCGTGGTCACGCGCGCCGGTTTGGCTATCGGCCGGGCGTCCGTCCGCACCGCGTCCCTGGCAGCAAACCCCGGCGCATTCGGACCAGGCGCGGGACCGAGATAGCCATTCGCCTTCACTGCCTCACCCTGCGCAACCCCTTCCGACATGACGCCGTGAATCGCGCGGATGATCCCCATATAGCCGGTACACCGGCAAAGATTGCCGCTCATCTCACGCCGGATCTCGGCTTGGCTCAAGCCTGCCTTACGCAGCACGAGATCGCGCGCGGCGATCAGCATTCCCGGTGTGCAATAGCCGCATTGCAGCGCATGCTCGCGCGAAAAGGCCTCGCGGAGCCGCGCCATGACGGCGTCCTCGTCGAAAGCCTCGATCGTCCGGATGTCGGCGCCGTCGCAGCTGACGGCATAGGTGATGCAGGACCGAACGATCGCGCCGTCCATCACGACCGTGCAGGCGCCGCAAATGCCGTGCTCGCAGCCCAGATGCGTGCCCGTCAGATTGAGCTGTTCACGTAGGAAATCGCCGAGATGCGTCCGCGGCGATGCGTCCGCCTCGACCCGCCTGCCATTGACCGTGAGCGCGATCCGCCTCATGCCGCAAACGCCTCCCGAACCGCGCGCAGGAGTGCGGCGGCGTGGATCTGCACCTCGTATTCGTCCGCCTTATAGCCGATCCCGTTCAAGATGCCGGTCATCGCCGGCAGATCGGCATCGCCGTCAAGCCCCGGCGTATCGGCGATGAGCGGCTTGCCGCCGACAGCACCGACAACCAGCCGCTCGAAGCCGCGCTCGGGATCGGAGGCATAGACGCCGATCGCATCGGCAAACTCGCCCTCCTTGCGGCAGATCTTGGCGTAGCCGCAGCGCGCCGCTGATGACAGGCGCGGCAGGCGGATGGCGGCAACGATCTCGTCCGAGGCAAGATCGCAGTCCAGCGCGCCCCGGACGAAATCGACCATCGGCGTTTCGCGCGTGCCGCCCGGACCGGCGATCCGCAGGCTCGCGCCGAGCGCCATGAAGCAGGAGAGCCAATCCGCGGACGGATCGGCATGGGCGATGCTCCCGCCCAGCGTGCCGCGATTACGGACCGCGCGATAGGCGATGCCTCGCGCGACTTTCGGCAGAAGGCCGCGGGTGAAATCCTGAACCCGGCCATCCTCGATCGCCGAATGAGTCACACACGCGCCCAGCGTCACGGCATCTGGCTCCGCCTCGACCCTTGCCAGCTCGGCAATGCGCGTGATGTCGATCACGAGATCGGGCTGAGCGAGCCGCAGGTTGAGCATCGGCCCGAGCGTCTGCCCGCCGGCCAGGAGTTTCGCATTGTCCGACTGCGCAAGGAGCGCAACGGCCGCCTCGACCGTCTCCGGACGTACATAGTCGAAGGGGGCCGGTTTCATGACGCCTGCGCCGCCGGCTGCCGCCGGTCCGCTCCCTCGCGCTTTGCGGCGGCTATCGCTTCGATGATCCGCCGCGGCGTCACCGGGCTGACGCAGAGCTCGGCGCCGAGCGGGCGCAGCGCGTCATTGATCGCATTGGTGATCGCCGCGGGAGGCGCGATCGCCCCGCCCTCGCCGATCCCCTTCACGCCGAACCGCGTATAGGGCGAGGGCGTCTCCATATGATCGATTGCCATCGCCGGCACCTCGCACGGGCCGGGCAGCATGTAATCGGCGAGCGTCGAGGCAAGCGGCTGGGCGTCGGCGTCGAACGGCATCTCCTCGTAGAGCGCCGTGCCGATCCCTTGCGCGACGCCGCCATAGATCTGGCCATCGACGATCATCGGATTGACCAGCACGCCACCATCCTCGACGATCACATAATCCAGGATCTCGACCTCGCCGGTCACCGGATCGACGGCGACGGTCACGGCGTGGCTCGCATAGCTGAACGTGCCGCTGTCACGCGCCGGCTTATATCCGGCGGTGACCTCCAGCCCGGCGGGATCGACATCAGGCGGCAGATCCTGCGGCCGGCGGTACCAGACACGCGCGACCTCTTCGATCTTCATCGAGCCGGAGGGACCGCGCAGCTCACCGCCCTCGCGCCGCACGTCGTCCGGCGAGCATTGCAGGAGCTTGGCGGCGATCTTTCTGATCCTGAGCGCCAGCTGATCGCAGGCCTCGGCCACGGCGCCGCCGGCCATGACCATCGAGCGAGACCCCCATGTGCCGGTCGAATAAGGCGTCAGCGCCGTGTCGCCGTGAATGATCTTGATCCGGTCATGCGGCACGCCGAGAATGTCGTGCGCGACCTGGGAAAACGTCGTCTCCATCCCCTGGCCGTGCGAATGCACGCCGACGCGGATTTCGAGCCCGCCATCGGGCGTGAAGCGGATGAAGGCCTGCTCATGGCCGGGCACCATCGGAATGCCCCAGCCGGCATAGACCGATGTGCCATGCGCCGCCTGCTCGCAATAGACGGCGAAGCCCACGCCGATCAGCCGCCCATCCGGCTCACCTCGCGTCTGGCG